>JAESFL010000127.1_pt1 | contig 19456 bp, 14 predicted proteins | sample 9269401 | NCBI WGS metagenome assembly JAESFL01 (sample SAMN14506025, study PRJNA617098) | algae metagenome | isolation source: Gloeocapsa sp. UFS-A4-WI-NPMV-4B04 and co-occurring heterotrophs from desert... | place: USA: Utah | collected 2006-10-01 | reverse complement strand
GGTCGAGGGTCTCGTGATCGACCGGAGCGCCAACATCGCGCATCTGAAGTGGATTCTCGAAGAGTTCTGCAAGGCCTTCTTCGAGGTCGATCAGGTCCGCATGCGCTTCCGCCCGTCGTTCTTCCCCTTCACGGAGCCCTCCGCGGAGGTCGATATCCAGTGCTCGCGTCGCGGCGGCGAGATCCGCTTCGGGGAGGGCAACGATTGGCTCGAAATCCTCGGCTGCGGGATGGTGCACCCCAATGTCCTGCGCAATTGCAGTCTCGATCCTGACGAGTTCCAGGGCTTCGCCTGGGGCATGGGGATCGACCGCATCGCCATGCTCAAATACGGCCTGCCGGATCTGCGCCCGTTCTTCGAGGCGGATGTGCGCTGGCTGAACCATTATGGATTCCGACCGCTCGATATCCCGTCGCTCGTCGGCGGCCTGACGTCGTAACGAGAGGCGTTTGCGATGAAATTCTCCCTCTCCTGGCTCAGGCGCCACCTCGATACCCGCGCGCCCCTCGACGAGATCGAGGCCACGCTCACCCGCATCGGCCTCGAGGTCGAAGGCGTGGAAGACAAGGCGAAGGCGCTCGGTGCCTACAAGGTCGCCTACGTGATCTCGGCCGAGCAGCATCCGAATGCCGACCGGTTGCGGGTCTGCGTGGTCGACACGGGTGCGGGCGCCCCGGTTCAGGTCGTGTGCGGCGCGCCCAATGCCCGCACGGGCATGAAGAGCGTGTTCGCCCCACCCGGCACCTACATCCCAGGCAAGAACATCACTCTCGGCGTCGGCACGATCCGCGGCGTCGAGAGCAGGGGCATGCTGTGCTCGGCCGCCGAACTCGAAATCTCCGACGATCACGACGGCATCATCGACCTGCCCGAGGACGCACCGGTGGGCGCTCCTTATGCAGACTATGCCGGCCTCGACGATCCGGTGATCGAGATCAACCTCACGCCGAACCGACCGGACTGCACCTCGATCCACGGCATCGCCCGCGATCTTGCGGCCGCAGGCCTCGGGACCCTGAAGGACGGCTCGGTCGCGCCCGTCAAGGGCGCCGGTCCATGCCCCGTGGATGTACGGCTCGACTTCAGCGCCGAGGACGCGCATCTGTGCCCCACCTTCGGGCTTCGCCTGGTGCGCGGCGTGAGGAACGGGCCGAGCCCCGAATGGATGCAGCGGGCGCTCACCTCGATCGGGCTTCGCCCCATCAACGCGCTCGTGGACATCACGAACTTCCTGACCTTCGACCGCGGCCGGCCGCTCCATGTGTTCGACGCCCGAAAGGTGAAGGGCAATCTCGTCGTGCGTCGCGCCAAGGCGGGCGAGGAGGTGCTGGCGCTCGACGGGCGCACCTACCGCCTCGACGACACCAACGTGGTGATCGCCGACGACAACGGTGTCGAGTCCATCGGCGGCATCATGGGCGGCGAGCATTCGGGCTGTGATGAGGGCACCACGGACGTGCTCATCGAATCCGCTCTGTGGGACCCGCTCAACATCGCGCAGACTGGACGCAGCTTGGGCATCATCACGGATGCCCGCTACCGCTTCGAGCGTGGCGTGGACCCGGCCTTCTGCCTGCCCGGCCTGGAACTCGCGACGCGGCTCGTGCTGGAGGTCTGCGGCGGCGAGGCGAGCGATGTCCTGGTGGCCGGAGAGGTGCCCGACCCGACCCGCACGATCACCTTCCCGTGGAGCGAGACGCGCCGTCTGTCGGGCCTCGACGTCCCGCACGCGGAGGCGAAGGGCATCCTGGAGCGCCTCGGCTTCCGGGTTGCGGATGAGGGCGAGCGCGCCGACGTGGTGCCGCCCTCCTGGCGTCCCGATATCGAGAGCAAGGCCGATCTCGTCGAGGAAATCACCCGGATCTACGGGGTCGACAACATCCGCCCCGAGCCGCTTCCGCGCATCGAGGCCGTGGTCGCGAAACCGATCCTCACGCCCCTGCAGCGGCGCACGCGGCTTGCCAAGCGCACCCTTGCGGCCCGCGGCCTCGTCGAAGCCGTCACCTGGTCGTTCATCGCGAAGGACGAGGCGGTGCTGTTCGGCGGCGGCTCGGAGCGTCTGGCGCTCGCGAATCCCATCGCGGCGGATCTCTCCGACATGCGCCCGAGCCTGCTCCCCGGCCTCATGAAAGCGGCGCAGCGCAACGCCGATCGCGGCTTCGGGGATGTGGCCCTCTTCGAGGTCGGGCAATGCTTCCTCTCCGACGAGCCGGAGGGGCAACGGATCCATGCCGCGGCGGTCAGGCGTGGCACGGCGCGCGCCGCGGGCGTAGGGCGGCATTGGGACGGCGGCGCCGTCCCGGTAGATGCCTTCGACGCCAAGGCCGACGCGCTGGCGCTTTTGACGGCGCTCGGCGTGCCGACGGGCGGGCTCCAGGTCGTGGCGGGGGGGGCGGCCTGGTTCCATCCGGGGCGCTCCGGCACCCTGCAATTCGGGCCGAAGGGCGTCGTCGGGCATTTCGGCGAGGTGCATCCGACGGTGCTCCGCGCGCTCGATCTCAAGGGGCCGCTCGTGGCCTTCGAGGTCGTGCTCGATGGGCTGCCGCTCCCGAAGGCGAAGCCCACCAAGATCAAGCCTTCGCTGACGCTGCCCGACTTCCAGCCGCTGACCCGCGACTTCGCTTTCGTCGTGGCGCGCAATGTGAATGCGGGCGACATCCTGAAGGCCGCTCAAGGTGCGGAGCGGACGCTCATCGCAGGAATCGACGTGTTCGACGTCTACGAGGGCCCGGGGATCGAATCCGATAAGAAGTCGGTCGCGGTTGCCGTCACCCTGCAGCCGACGGAGAAGACGCTCACGGATGCTGAGATCGAGGCGGTATCGCAGAAGATCGTCGCGGAAGTCGCGAAGAAAACTGGTGCGGTGCTGCGGAGCTGATGCCCCGCGGCTCGCTCGGCACCTCGCCTTGACTTCACCGACCCCGCATCCCAAGGCTCCGGCCGAAACGTTGTTCCACGGATAGCCCATGACCCCCGAACCCGCGCACATGAACCCGGCGCGCTCCTTTCAGGGCCTGATCCTCACGCTCCAGCGCTTCTGGGCGGAGCAGGGCTGCGTGATCCTGCAGCCCTACGATATGGAGGTCGGGGCCGGGACCTCGCATCCCGCGACCGCACTCCGTGCGCTCGGCCCCAAGCCCTGGCGCGCGGCCTATGTGCAGCCCTCGCGGCGCCCGAAGGATGGGCGCTATGGGGAAAATCCCAACCGGCTGCAGCATTACTACCAGTTCCAGGTGATTCTGAAACCCAGCCCGCCGGACATCCAGGAACTCTACCTGAGATCCCTCCAAGCCATCGGCCTGGATCCCATGGTGCACGACATCCGCTTCGTGGAGGACGATTGGGAAAACCCGACCCTCGGGGCCTGGGGCCTCGGCTGGGAATGCTGGTGCGACGGCATGGAAGTGTCGCAGTTCACCTATTTCCAGCAGGTCGCCGGCATCGAATGCCAGCCGGTCGCGGGCGAACTCACCTACGGGCTCGAGCGGCTCGCCATGTATCTCCAGGGCGTCGAGTCGATCTTCGACCTCAACTTCAACGGCCTCGAGGGCGACCGGCGCGTGACTTATGCCGAGGTCTTCCAGCAGGCCGAGCAGGAATATTCCCGGCACAATTTCGAGCATTCCGACACGGAGATGCTCTTCCGCCAGTTTCGCGAAGCCGAGGAAGCGAGCCGCAAATATTTGGCGGCCGGCGAGCCGGGAGAAGGCGCCAACGAGCAGCGTCACCTCATGGTGCTTCCCGCCTACGACCAGGCCCTCAAGGCCGGCCATGTCTTCAACCTCCTCGATGCCCGCGGCGTCATCTCGGTGACCGAGCGCCAGAGCTACATCCTGCGCGTCCGCGAACTCGTGAAGGCTGTTGGCGCGGCGTGGCTCAGGACCGAGGCCGGGGGTCTGTCACCCTCCCCTTGAGGGGGAGGGTCGGCCGAAGGCCGGGGTGGGGTGACAGCGCGACCGAACTCATCATGACACCGATCGATCGCTTCCGCCGCGCCACCTCTCGCCGATTGCGCGCCTCAACGACAGGAGCCGAACAACAGCTCTGGCGTGCCCTTAAACGCATTCCCGTCTATGGCAGCCATTTTCGCCGCCAGGTACCGATCGGGCAATACGTTGCCGATTTTGCATGTCTAAAAGCGAAGCTGCTGATCGAACTCGACGGGGGTCAACATTCGCAGGATGCCGTCGCCGCTCGGGATGAGAGGCGGACACGCTGGCTTGAGGCCGAGGGCTACCGCGTCATCCGGTTCTGGAATGCCGAACTCCTCGACAACCTCGATGGTGTTCTCGACACCATCTACGCTGCCCTGTATGGGTCGCCACACTCTGAAGCGGTCCCGCTGATCACCCCACCCCGGCCTTCGGCCGACCCTCCCCCTCAAGGGGAGGGTGAGTAGGCGAGCCATGCCCGATCTTCTCCTCGAACTCTTCTCCGAAGAAATTCCCGCGCGCATGCAGCGCCGTGCCGCGGAGGATCTGAAAAAGCTCGTCACGGATGCGCTCGTCGAGCGCGGCTTCCTCTACGAGGGCGCCCGGGCTTTTGCGACGCCGCGGCGGCTTGCGCTCCATATCGCGGGCCTGCCGATCCGAGGCCAGGATGTGCGCGAGGAGCGGAAAGGTCCGCGCGTCGGCGCGCCCGAGGCGGCCGTGCAGGGCTTCCTCAAGAGCGCGGGACTTGCCTCCCTCGATCAGGCCACGATCCAGAGCGACCCCAAGAAGGGTGAGTTCTACGTGGCTCTCATCGAGCGCCCCGGCCGTCCGACTCCGGAGGTGCTCTCCGAGGTTCTCCCCGCCATCGTGCGCAACTTCCCCTGGCCGAAATCCATGCGTTGGGGCCCGGCTTCCGTGGAGCCTGGTTCGCTGCGCTGGGTGCGGCCGCTGCACGCGATCGTCTGCACCTTCGGCCCCGAGACCGAGGACCCCGAGGTGGTGCGCTTTGCCGTCGATGGGATCGAATCCGGCGACGTCACTTTCGGCCATCGCTTCATGGCGCCGGAGCCCATCCGCGTGCGCCGTTTCGACGATTACGCGCCGGCGCTGGAGCGCGCCCGTGTCGTGCTCGATGCCGACCGGCGCAAGGACATCATCCTCCACGACGCCCGGGACCTCGCCTTCGCGCAAGGATTGGAACTCGTGGAGCACGAGGGGCTTCTGGAGGAGGTCGCGGGCCTCGTGGAATGGCCCGTGGTGCTCATGGGGAGCTTCGATGAGGCGTTCCTCACCATTCCCCCGGAGGTGATCCGCGCCACCATTCGGGCGAACCAGAAATGCTTCGTGCTGCGCCGTCCCGCCACGAGCGGGGAGGGCGCGGTGCAACTCGCCAACCGCTTCCTGCTCACCGCGAACCTCATCGCCAAGGACGGCGGAGCCGCGATCGTGGCCGGCAACGAGCGTGTGGTGCGGGCGCGGCTCTCGGATGCCAAGTTCTTCTGGGAAACGGACCAGAAGGTTAAGCTCGAAGATCGGCTGGAGCGGCTGAAATCCATCGTGTTCCACGAGAAGCTCGGCACCCAGTTCGAGCGCGTGGAGCGCATCGCGACGCTGGCCCGCGAGCTGGCGCCCATGGTCGGCGCGGACCCCGATCTCGCGGACCGTGCCGCGCGCCTCGCCAAGGCCGATCTCGTCACCGAGATGGTGGGCGAGTTCCCTGAATTGCAGGGCCTGATGGGCCGCTATTACGCGACCCTCCAGGGCGAGAACCCGAGCGTCGCTGCGGCGATCGAGGAGCACTACAAGCCGCTGGGGCCCTCGGATCGCGTGCCGGCGGATCCCGTGTCGGTCGCGGTGGCGCTGGCTGACAAGCTCGACACCCTCGTGGGCTTCTGGGCCATCGACGAGAAGCCGACGGGATCGAAGGATCCTTACGCGCTGCGGCGGGCGGCGCTGGGGGTGATCCGGTTGGTGTTGGAGAACCAACTGCGGCTATGGCTCGGTGGTCGCGTTAGAGCCGCTCACCACAGCCTATATTTTGATCGGGAGCGCGATGCAGTCGGTCTTGATCCGCAAACCGGCAAACTCGTTCATGTCGATGAACTCGGAATGGACATCGGTGAGGAGAACGTCCTGATCGCGATGCGCGTTGGCGACGCCTTTGACTGGGAGCGTGGCAGTGACCAATCCATTCCACATGTGCGGTTGTCATCGGCCAAGTGGGTTGCGGATGACCTGCTCTCCTTCTTTGCGGACCGCCTGAAGGTTTACCTCCGTGATCAAGGCGCACGGCACGACCTTATCGATGCGGTGTTCGCGCTTACCGGTCAGGAAGATCTCCTTATGATCGTGCGCCGGATCGAAGCACTCGGCCGCTTCCTCGACACCGAGGACGGACGCAATCTGCTGGCCGGCTACCGCCGTGCCGCCAACATCCTGCGCATCGAGGAGAAGAAGGACGGTGTCAGCTACAACGGCAATCCCGATCTCGCGCTGATCGAAGCCGCCGGGCAGATCGAAGAGAAGGCCCTCGTGGTCGCGCTCTCGCAGGCGCGCCCGGAGGTCGAGGCCGCCGTCGCGAACGAGGATTTCGAGGGTGCCATGCGGGCCCTTTCGCGTCTGCGCGCGCCGGTGGACGCGTTCTTCGACAAGGTGACGGTCAATACCGACGACCCGGCCTTGCGCTCCAACCGCCTCAAGCTCCTCAACGCCTTTCGCGACGCCACCCGCACTGTGGCGGATTTCTCCCGCATCGAGGGCTAAGTCTGCTTCCACCACGATGTGGGATCAGCCTCAACGATCACCCGGCACCGCGGCCTCATCCTCGGCCCGCTTCTCCGCCGTCCCGACCGCCAGCGCCATCGCGAGCGCGAAGGTGGCCGAGAGCGAGCGGAAGGCCGCGTAATCGGCCTCCGAGACTTCGAGCCACACGTCAGCCCCGTAGACGAGGGGGCTGAAGGCCGAGTCCGTGATGGCGACGACCGGGACGCGGCGGCGGGCCGCGATGGCCGCGAGCTCCGCGGTGATCGGCGCATAGGGTGTGAAGCTTACGGCGAGCACCGCGTCGCGGATCGTCGCGGTGGCGAGCTGTTCGGGCCCGAGTTGGGCCACGTGGTCGATGAGGATCGCCCGCACCCCGAGCTTGCCGAACGCATAGGCGAGATAGGCCGTGATGGGAAAGACCCGGCGTGCGCCGAGCAGATACACCGTCTCGGCCCGGGCCAGGGTGTCGATGGCAGCCGTCAGATCCCGCGGCACGACTGTGTCGCGCAGACGTTCCAGGGACAAGGAGGCCGCCTCCACGAAGCCGTCGAGGAGCGAGGGCGCGCGCGCGCCCTTCGGCTCGGCGCTGCGCAGCACGCGCAGCCGCTCGCCGTAATCCGGAAAGCGCTCTCGCAGCCGAGCACGAAACACCTGCTGGAGGTGGGAGAAGCCCTCATAGCCGAGCGATTGCGCGAAGCGCACGAGAGTCGAGGGCTGCACGGCGGCATGTTCGGCGATCTCCGCCACCGTTCCGAACGCCATCTCCTCCGGTCGCTCCAGCGCGAACGCCGCGATCTGCTTCAGCCGCTTCGGCAGCGCCTCCAGGCGGCTGACCAGAAGATCCCGCAGGTCGTCGTAATCCTCGGGCGCAGATTCCGCCGCCGCTGTCCGCCCCGCCATCTTGGTCTCCGTTCCGGGCCCACAACCACGATGCTGACGCGCTCTACAACCGTGGTGCGAAACCGCTTGACACCTGCGGAGCAGAATGGAATAAAAATTCTACACGAGCAAATAATATAGCTATCTCGTTCTGTTTTGGATGGGTCAACGGGGGAGATCGGGGTCGAGGCGCGGGGCCGGGGAGCTCTCTTTTCCGAGCCTCGCTGCCTCGACCCCGGTTCTCCGCACCAGGCCCGACAGATCCGAGGGACATACCGGGTCATATGCGGCCGATGGACCGCATCGAGACAACCGAGCTACCTGGGAGGAGACAACATGAAATCATTCGTCACAGGCCTTCTCGCTGCGGCGGCCCTTGCGGTCGGCATTTCCGCGCCGGCATGGGCGCAGTCGCAGCAACGCATCATCGTGGTCACGCACGGCCAGTCGAACGATCCGTTCTGGACCGTCGTGAAGAACGGCGTCACCGCCGCCGGCAAGGACATGAACGTCCAGGTCGACTACCGGGCGCCCGAGACCTTCGACATGGTGGCCATGAGCCAACTGATCGATGCGGCCGTCAACCAGAAGCCGGCGGGCCTCGTCGTGTCGATCGCGGACGCCTCGGCGCTCGGTCCCTCGATCAAGAAGGCCGTCGCGGCCGGCATCCCGGTCATCTCCATGAATTCCGGTTCCGACGAATCGAAGAGCCTCGGCGCCCTGCTCCATGTCGGCCAGGACGAGATCGTCGCCGGCCGTGCCGCAGGCGAGAGGCTGAAGGCGATGGGCGGCAAGGTTGCGCTCTGCGTCAACCACGAGGTCGGCAACGTCGCCCTCGACCTGCGCTGCAAGGGCTTCCAGGAGAAGTTCGGAGGGCAGGTGACCGTCCTGCCGGTCCCCCTCGATCCTGCCGAGATCAAGTCCAAGGTGAAGGCCGCTCTGACCTCCAACACGGCCATCGATACGGTTCTGACCCTCGGGGCCTCCGAGGCCGGCGAGCCCGCCGTCGTGGCCGCGAAGGAGATCAACCGGTCGAACATCAAGTTCGCGACCTTCGACCTCTCGGCCGGCTACCTCAAGCATGTCGCGGCGGGCGAGGCCGTCTTCGCCATCGACCAGCAGCAGTACCTCCAGGGCTACCTCCCGGTGGTGTTCCTGGCGAATTACGCCCGCTTCGGTCTCATCCCGGGCGGCGACGTTCCCTCCGGCCCCAACCTGATCACCAAGGAGAAGGCCGCGCAGGTGGTGGATCTCTCGGCCAAGGGGATCCGGTGATCCGTCAGCCGCGAGGCCGGCATCGGATGGATCGGCAGCTGCCGGTCTGGAATCCGGCGGTCCGGCATCCGCCGACCTGAGACCACGATAGGCCCGCGCGCGGCGTTCAAGTCCGCCGCGGGCTCAACCCGTCGCAACGTCGGACAATCGCCATGGCGGAGACGAACCCAGCTGTGACCCTGCCACCGGGATCGCTCGCATCTGCCCTGGCGGATGAGCGCCTCAAGGAGACGCCGCTCGCCGTTCGCGTCATGCGCCGGCCCGAGCTCGGCGCCGCGGCAGGCCTCGTCCTCGTCGCGATCTTCTTCGCGTGGACAGCCGACGCCTCCATGTTCACCCTCGCCGGGGTGATGAACGTGCTCGCGCCCGCGGCCCAGCTCGGCATCCTCGCCGTGGCGGCCGCCGTCCTCATGATCGGCGGCGAGTTCGACCTGTCGATCGGGTCGATGGTGGCGTTCACGGGTTTGATCTTCGGCAGCCTTCTCGTCATCGCGGGGCTCGCGCTGCCATTCGCGCTGATGCTGACACTTGTGATCGCCGGGCTCCTCGGCGGGATCAACGGGCAGATCGTCATCCGCACGAAGCTGCCCTCCTTCATCGTCACGCTGGCGTTCCTGTTCATCTTGCGAGGTCTGTCCCTCGTCGGCCTCAAATGGGCGACCGGCGGCTCGACGCAGATGCGCAATATCGGCACCACGGCAGGGGAGGGCTTCGTCCGCGAGATCTTCTCGGGCGTCGCCTTCGAACCCTTCTTCATGTGGCTGGCCAGCCACGATCTCATCGCGAGATTCCCGAACGGCGATCCGGCCGTCCGCGGCGTGCCCGTCTCGATCGTCTGGTTCGTGATCTTCGCAGCCGTAGCGACCTGGATCCTCCTGCGCACGCGCACCGGCAACTGGATCTTCGCCACCGGCGGGGATGCGAACGCGGCGCGGAATTCCGGCGTGCCGGTCGATGCCGTGAAGACCGGCCTGTTCATGCTGACCGCCATGGCGGCCGGCCTCGTCGCCATCATCACGGTGCTCGATGCCGGCTCCACCGATGCGCGCCGCGGATTCCAGAAGGAGTTCGAGGCCATCATCGCGGCAGTCATCGGAGGCTGCCTGCTCACGGGTGGCTATGGTTCTGCCATCGGAGCCTTCTTCGGCGCCATCATCTTCGGCATGGTGTCGATCGGGCTCACCTACACGCGCTTCGATTCCGACTGGTTCCTCGTTTTCCTCGGCGGGATGCTGCTCCTCGCGGTGCTGTTCAACAACTTCATCCGCAAGAAGGTCACGGGGGAGCGATGATGGGCACCGATACGCTCGACCCCAAAGGTCACCAAGCCGCGGCGACGATGGCTGCCGACACGCCCCTCATCGAGGTTCGCGACCTCGTCAAACATTTCGGCTCGGTGATTGCCCTTTCGGGAGTCTCGCTCGCGGTGCGCCGCGGCGAAGTTCATTGCCTCCTCGGCGACAACGGTGCCGGCAAGTCGACGCTCATCAAAACCCTGTCGGGCGTGCACCGGTCTACGAGCGGCGAGATCCGGATAGAAGGCCGCAGCGTTGCGTTCGGGTCTCCCCGGGAGGCGCTCGATGCGGGCATCGCGACCGTCTACCAGGATCTCGCGATGATCCCGCTCATGTCGGTGACGCGAAACTTCTTCATGGGCCGGGAGCCCACGAAGGGTTTCGGGCCTTTCCGCTGGGTCGATTTCGAGCGCTGTCACGAGATCACCCGGGCCGAGATGCACCGGATCGGCATCGACATCCGCGATCCGCATCAGGCGGTCGGCACGCTTTCGGGCGGCGAGCGGCAATGCGTGGCGATCGCGCGCGCCGTCTATTTCGGCGCCAAGGTGCTGATCCTCGACGAGCCGACCTCGGCGCTCGGCGTCGCGCAGACCTCGATGGTGCTCAAATACATCCATCAGGTCCGCCAGAAGGGCCTCGGCGTCATCTTCATCACACACAATGTGCGCCACGCCTATGCGGTCGGCGATCGATTCACGGTGCTCAACCGGGGCAAGACGCTCGGCACGTCGACCAAGCGGGACATCACGATCGACGAGCTCCAGAACCTCATGGCCGGGGGCAAGGAACTGCAGGCGGTCTCGGAGGAACTTGGTGGGACCGTCTAGGGGTGACCCGGAACGCTCTCGAGGATCATGCTCTCGAGACAGCAGGGGCGAACGCGGCCCAGGGTTAAGGAATCGGTTGGCGGAACAGGCCAACAGGGGAGTTGTCAATATGGCGGGATTGGGCGTTGGGCTGATCGGTACGGGCTATATGGGAAAGTGCCACGCGCTCGCCTGGAACGCGGTCGCGCCGACCTTCGGCGACGTCGAGCGCCCGCGGCTCGTGGCTTTAGGCGAGGCGAGCCAGGAGCTGGCCGAGCGCCGGGCGCGGGAATTCGGCTTCGAGACCGCCACGGGCGACTGGCGCAAGGTCGTGACAGATCCGGCCGTGGACGTCGTGTCGATCACGACGCCGAACCAGTTTCATGCCGAGATGGCGATCGCGGCGCTGGAGGCGGGCAAGCATGTCTGGTGCGAGAAGCCGATGGCGGGGCTGCTTGCCGATGCGGAGCGCATGCTCGCGGCGGCGCGGGCCTCCGGCCGGATCACGGTGCTGGGCTACAACTTCATCCAGAACCCGGTCTTCGCCCTCATCCGCAAGATCCTGCAGGAGGAGCAAATCGGCGAGGTGAACCACATCCGCATCGAGATGGATGAGGACTTCATGGCCGACCCGGAAGCGCTCTTCTACTGGAAGAGCGAAGCGACGTCAGGCTTCGGCGCCCTCGACGATTTCGGGGTGCACCCTCTGAGCCTCCTCTCGTACCTGTTCGGCGGCGTCAGCCGGGTCTGCGGGCACATGTCGAAGCCCTATGCCGACCGCCCGGTCGCGGGCGGCGGGCGGCGTGCGGTCGAGACCTACGACATCGCCTCGACCCTCTTCGAACTCGAGACCGGCGCCTCCGGGGCGATGTCCTTGAGTCGTTCAGCCTGGGGCCGCAAGAGCCGGATCGCGATCCAGATCTTCGGCAGCCGCGGAACCCTTGCCTACGATCAGGAGCGGATGAACGAGCTGCAGCTCTACACCACCGATCTCCCCAAGGACACGCAGGGCTTCCGCACCATCCTGGCAGGTCCGCAGCACCCGCCCTACGACCGGTTCATCCCGGCGCCCGGCCACCAGCTTGGCTTCAACGACCTCAAGGTCATCGAATGCGGGGCGCTCATCGGCCGCGTCCGCGGCGAGGAGACCCGGGTGGTCGATTTCGAGGAGGGCATTCGCATCGAGCGCACGGTCGATGCCATCGCCCGCAGCGCACAGACGGGGACCTGGGTCGACGTGCCCCGCACGGGCGTCCGGGCCGCCGCCTGAACGGGGAGGGGGAGGGCGGCTTGCTGCGGCGTGGGTCGCCTTGCGTTTGACGCTGCCGTTCGAACGTTCAAGCCCGTTTAAGCATCCATTCATGCGCGGGGTCGTTGTGGAAGCGCCAGGTGCGCTGCGGCCCCGCCATCACGTTAAGGTAATAGAGGTCGTAGCCGTGTGCCGCGCCGACCGGGTGGTAGCCGCGCGGCACCAGCACCACGTCGCCGTCCGAGACCGCGAGCGTCTCGTCGAGGCTGCGGTCGTCGGTGTAGACCCGTTGGAAGGCAAAGCCCTGCGGCGGGTCGAGGCGGTGGTAATAGGTCTCCTCGAGGAGCGATTCGTCAGGCAACGCGTCCCGGTCGTGCTTGTGGGGCGGGTAGCTCGACCAGTGCCCCGAGGGAGTGATGACCTCGACGACCAAGAGGCTTTCGGCCGGCTCCATCTCGGGCAGGATGTTGCGCACATGCCGGGTGTTCGTGCCGGTGCCGCGGACCTCCTGGCCGACGTCCTCAGGGCCAATGAGCCGCGCCGGCAGCCGCCCCTCCGCGGGCGCGGTGCAGAGCGCGACGTCGCATTCACCTTCCGCGACGAGCGACCAGTCGGAACGGGCCGGCACGTAAAGTGACCAGGGATCGGGCTCGAACGGCGAGGCACGCCCGCCGATCACGCCGAAATCCTCACCACCGGCCGTGACCCGCGCCCGACCGGCCAGCATGACAAGGCAAGCCTCACGGCTACCCGTCTCCCGACGGAGTGTCTGGCCCGGCGCGAGCCGGAACACCTCGAAGCCCACATAGGTCCATCCCGCCGAAGCCGGGCTGATCGAATGGATGCGACCCTCACGGTCCGGGAGGGTGGGGCGGACGAGGAGGTTCGGCATGGCATCGCTTCCTTCTGTCGTGTCCTTGGAGATGCGCGCGGAAGCCTGGTGCCGCCTGCGCGCCCGCTCCCCTACATCAAGCCCGCGCCTTTGAGGTAACGGGTGACGTTCTCGTAGCCCATCCTGCCGTATTGGTACGGGTTCGCCTTCTCGGGATCCTGCTCGGCCTCGACGATCACCCAACCGGAATAGCCCTGGAGTTCCCGGAACACGGAGGGGAAGTCCACCATCCCGTCGCCGGGGACGGTGTAGACGCCTTCGACGACCGAATCGAGGAAGCTCCAATCCTCCCGGTTCGCGCGCTCCATCACGTCTCGTCGCACGTCCTTCGCATGAACGTGGCCGATACGGCCGCGGTAGCGGCGCGCCATCTCCACCGGGTCGGCGCCGCCCCAGATCGCGTGGCCGGTGTCGAGGAGGAGATGCATCGGATCCTTCGTGGATTCCATCAGCCGATCCACATCGCTGCCGGATTGCACCGGCATGCCCATGTGGTGATGGTAGACGAGGCGCACGCCCTCATCGAGGGTGCGCCCCGCTAGCTCCGTCATGCGCCGCCCATACTCGGCCCACTCGCCATCCTGAATCGTCGGGCGCGCGGAGAGGGGCTTCGAACGCGTGCCGTGCACGTCCCCCGTGGCCTCCGCGTAGATCAGAACCGGGGAGCCCATCGCCTTCAGGAGCTCGAGATGGGGGCGGATCGCCTCCATCTCGGCATCGACGCTGCGGCTCAACACGAATCCCGAATACCAACCGGACACGCAGGCCAACCCGAATGGCGCAAGCGCCCGCTTCAACGCCTCCGGTTCGCGCGGGAACTTGTTGCCGAGCTCCATGCCCTGAAAGCCGATCTCCTTCGCCTCGGCGAGGCAGGTTTCGAGGGGTATATGGCCCCCGAGTTCCGGCATATCGTCGTTCGACCAGCCGATGGGATTCGCCCCGATCCGGATCATTGTTCTTCTCCTTGACGTTTGATGTCTTGGACGCTGGAAGTCGTGTCCGTCGATCCGCGACAGCGTCGGCGCGGCGTTGATGTCACGAGGCGTGTCAGTCGATGCGCTGCAGGGACAACGCGTCTTCGTAGGCACGCCGGGCAACCTTCACCTCGTCCCGCACCGAGACCTCCGGTACGGCCACGTCCCACCAGTGCCCGCCCGCATCGGTCGAGGCCAGCGGATCGGTGTCGATGACGATCACGCTCGTGCGCTCCGCTCCGCGCGCCTCCTTCAATGCGGCCTCCAGGGCAGCAAGACCGTCGACTTTGCAGGCCTTCGCACCGAGGCTTGCGGCATGAGCCGCGAAGTCGATGGCCGGCAAGGTCACGTGCTCCGTGTGCTCGAGGAGGTTGTTGAAGCTTTCGCAGCCTGTGGCGCGTTGCAGGCGGTTGATGCAGCCATAGCCGCGATTGTCGAGGACCACGATGGTGAGCCGGTGTCCAAGCATGACCGAGGTTGCGATCTCGGAATTCATCATGAGGTACGAGCCGTCGCCCACCATCACGACGACCTCCCGTTCGGGCTGCGCCATCTTCACGCCGAGGCCGCCGGCGATCTCGTAGCCCATGCAGGAAAAGCCGTATTCGAGGTGATAGCCGAGGGGCTGGCCCGCCTGCCAGAGCTTGTGGAGTTCCCCGGGGAGGCCGCCCGCCGCGCAGACGACGATGTCGGAGCGTTGCGACGCCCGCTGCACGGAGCCGATCACCTGGGCGTCCGAGGGCAGCTCCGCATTGGTCGCGCCGGTGTAGCGCGATGCGGTCTCGAACCAGCGCTCCTTCTCCACCGCGGCCCGGCGCGTCCACGCGGGATCGGCCTGCCATCCGCCGAGCGCCTCGTCGAGAAGCTCGAGCCCGACCCGCGCGTCCGCGACGAGGGATTGCGCATTGTGCTTTGCCGCATCGAAGGGCTGCACGTTGAGGCCGACGATGCGGCGGTCCGGGTTCTTGAAGAGGGTCCAGGAGGCGGTCGTGAAGTCCTGCAGCCGCGTGCCGATCGCCAGCACCACGTCGGCCTCCTCGGCGAGGGCGTTGGCGGCGCCGGTTCCGGTGACGCCGACGGAACCGACGGCAAGCGGATGGTTGAAGGCGATGCTCGACTTGCCGGCCTGCGTCTCCGCGACAGGAATACCGTGGCGCGTGGCGAAATCGGCGAGCTTGCCCTCGGCCTCCGCATAGAGCACGCCGCCGCCCGCGACGATGACGGGCTTCTTGGCGCCCTTCAGGAGGGAAACCGCGTTTGCGAGCTCGGTCTCGTCCGGGCGGATGCGCCGCGGGACCCACAGGCGCTCCGCAAAGAAGCTCTCGGGATAATCGTAGGCTTCGGTCTGCGTGTCCTGGCAGAGCGCCAGGGTCGCGGGCCCGCATTCCGCGGGGTCGGTGAGAACCTGCATGGCGCGCTGCAAGGCCGGGATGATCTGCTCGGGCCGGGCGATGCGGTCGAAGTAGCGCGAAACGGGTCGGAAGCAGTCGTTCGCCGACACGGTGCCGTCGCCGAAACTCTCGATCTGCTGCAGCACCGGATCGGGCCTGCGGTTCGCGAAAACGTCGCCTGGGAGTAGGAGCACTGGAAGGCGGTTCGCATGGGCGACCGCCGCGGCCGTCACCATGTTGGTTGCGCCGGGGCCGATCGAGGTCGTGCAGGCCATCATGCGCCGCCGCCGGGACGCCTTCGCGAAGGCGATGGCCGCATGCGCCATCGCCTGCTCGTTGTGCGACCGGTAGGTCGGCAAGCGCGCACGCTCCCCGTGGAGCGCTTCGCCCATTCCGGCGACGTTGCCGTGACCGAAGATCGCCCACATCCCGGCAAACAGCGGCAGCACCGTGCCGTCAATCTCTGTGCGCTGGGCGGCGAGGAAGCGCGTCAGCGCCTGGGCCATGGTGAGGCGGATCGTGGTCATGACAGCTCCGATCAGGCCGGGGTGAGAGCGTGGGGCGGGCGCAACCGCTTCAGGCCGATCGGGAGACGATCGGTCATCCAGGTCGAGAGCGCCGCACCCTGACGATGAAGAACGAGCCCGATTCCGATGATCGCAACGCCGATCAGGGACAGGGCGAAGGGGAACAGAAGGGAGTCCCTGAACACCACCTCTGCGAGGTGGCCGAGATACATCGTGACCCCCAACGCCCCGAAGATCGCGTAGGCCCGCCGCATCAGGAACACGGACAGGCCGACGAGACCGAGATTGAGGAGGGCATAGATCGCCTTGCCGAGCTCGCTGGAGCTCTCGGCGAGCGACAGCCCGCCCCAGAAGGCCAGAAGCCCGGTGAGGTGAAGCCAAAACGCGAAGTCGATCTCCCGCGGGCGCTTGAGGTCGACGACCCAGGCAAGGACGAGCACGGCGAGACCGAAGACCATCGAGACTTGCCGCCGGAGCGTCCAGGTCAACTCGTCCTCGCCGAGGAGCCAAGGGGCGAGGTCCATCGACATGAACCACAAGGCCACCGCTATCACGGCGACGATGAAGGAGAACGGATAGAAGGCCAGGGCAAGGAGGCCGACCACGATGGTGACGATCTCCATCGGGAGCCAGCTGCCCTTGATCCAGATGTAGAAGTCGCGATACCGACCCGGATCTCCGCCAGCCCCCCAGAGGCCGAGCGCATCCTGAATGCCGTAGACGGCAAGCGGCGCCATCGCCACCGCCGCGGCGATCGAAAGGCCTCCCGGCGTGCGCAGCCCCTTCCCGTGCCACAGGTAATGGCCGGCCGCCATGAAGAGGGCCGCATAGACCAGGGCCGTCGCGGCGAGAGCCCTGCCGCCCATCTGCTCGAAGGCGAGGGTGGAGAACAGGCCCATGGCGCCCATCGCGATGAGCGCGCCGGCATACCAGAGGAGATGGACCAGATCGAAGCGGAGGGTCGAGTCCGGTCGGGCCGGGATCCTGCGCAGGATATCGACGAGCCGTTCCACCTGCTCCGCGCCGATCCCGACTGCGGCCGCCGAGGACCTGATCTGCTGCTCCGAGACTTGCATCGCCCTCTCCCTCATGCCGCCTTGGCGAGACCGGTCGCGCGACGCCAGGCATCGACGAGACGCTGGAAGCGCTGGGCCATGTCGTCAACTGCCTCGGCGTCCGAAATGCGGCCCCTCAGCCAAAGCTGCGCGGCCTCGTTGAAGATCGTGCGGCCGACCGCGAAGCCCTTCACGAGGGGTTCCTTCGCGGCGACCGCGAAGGCGGCTTCGAGCTCGTGCTCCGGGGCTTCGAGTCCGAGGAGCACGATGCCGCGGCACGAGGGGTCGCGGCGCCCGATCACCTCGGCGGTGGCGCGCCAGGCCGCGATATCGGCCTGCGGCTCGAGCTTCCACCAATCGGGCTTGATGCCGAGCGCGTAGAGGCGTTCCAGCACGGCCGCGACGGTGCCGGGCTCCATCGGCCCATGCTTGCCGCAGATGATCTCGACGAGGAGTTCGCGACCGAGCGTCCGCGCGGCATCGTGCAGGCGCAGGAGCTCGCGCTCCTGGCGCGCCTTCAGGTCCGGCGGGTCGTCCGGCCGGTAGAAGCACAGGCACTTGATGGTGTGGCCGAGCGGCCATTCGATGAGCTTCGCGCCGAGATCGCCGCCACCCTCGAAATCGAGGGGCCGTGAGCCGGGCTCCTCTACGGGGCGCCCGATCCAGAACGGGTGGTCCGCGGCCCTGAAGAGCGCCTCGCGCCCATAGGTGCCGTCGATCAGCATGCCGAAGCCGGGGCGGCCCTGCGCGACCCGAGCCGCCGCCTCGACGGCGAGCGCCTTGAAGGCGTGGACGCGCTCGACGCTCACGCCGGCTTCCGCCGCCATGGCGGCGAACTGGGCCCGGTGGTCGATCGCGAAGGCCATCAGGGTGTCGGGCTGGGACCTCCGGGTCGTCGCCCAATGGATGTGGTTGAGGGCGGAATCATGCCGAAGCGCACGATGGGGGCTGCCGTGTTGCAGGAAGTGCTGCAGTTCCGGAAAGGTCGGGATCTCCGGCGAGCACAGAAGGCGCGACACCGCGAAGGCGCCGCAGGCATTGGCATAGGCGCAGGCGGTCTCGAGGGGCTCTCCTTTGAGCCAGCCGCGCAGGAATCCCGACAGGAACGCGTCTCCGGCGCCGAGCACGTTGTAGACCTCGACCGGGAAGCCCGGCCCCTTCACTCCGTCCTCGAGCGAATCCGGAATGGGGCCCGGAAACACGACGCATCCCATCGGCCCGCGCTTGCACACGATCGTCGCGGCCGAGCGATCGCGGATCCGCCGGATGGCATCGAGCGTGTCCTCGGAGCCGCCCGCGATGTGCAGTTCCTCCTCGGTCCCGACAATGAGGTCGCAGAGCGGCAGGATCGGAGCGAGATGCTCCGTCACGGCGTTCGAGGCCACGTACCGCGCCTCGCCCGCCCCATGGCCGAGGAGGCCCCACAGGTTGGGGCGGTAATCCACGTCGAAGACCACCTTGCCGCCATGCTGGCGCGCGAGGCCGATCGCCTTCATCTGAGCGGCGGCGGTGTTGGCTCTCGAAAAATGGGTGCCGGTGACGACGACGGCTCCCGCGGAGGCCACGAGGGTTTCGTCGATGTCGCTCTCGTCGAGAGCCATGTCGGCGCAGTTCTCGCGCACGAAGATCAGCGGGAAGGTTCGGTCGTCGCGCACGCCGAGGATCACGAGGGCGGTGAGCCGGGCCGGATCCGTGTGGATGCCCGCCGTCTCGACGCCCTCGCGCTCCATCTGCTCGCGGATGAATCGACCCATCGCCTCGTCGCCGACCCGGGTGATGAGGGCGGATTTCAGACCGAGCCGCGCGGTGCCGATCGCGATATTGGCCGGACAGCCGCCAACCGCCTTCGAGAACGACGCCATGTCCTCCAACCGGCCACCGACCTGCTGGCCGTAGAGGTCGACGGATGCGCGACCGATCGTGATTACATCGAGGCCCCCCGGCGCCATCTCCTCCTCCCCGCCGCCCATTCTTGGAGCGGCTACGAGCCCCAAAGCCTAGCGGCTCGCTCCGATATGAAACGTTTATTCTATTTAGCACGGGAGAGCAGAACATCAATTTCAAAATGAGGGCGTCGGGCGCCTGTCGCAGGAAGAGGTGGATTGCGAAGAGACGCAGGGCTGCACCGAGAACCTCGCCACCCTGTGGGTGCGAGGCATGGCCTTGAGGTCTCCGGATCTCCTGGGGAGAGCGGGAGGCGCATGAGCCTGCTCCCGGGCAGGAGCCGGCAGGGGTGAGAGGGTGTAAGCCTGCCCGCAAGACAAGCTCACCGCCTCCCGCTCGACGCGGCTCTGCGACGATCCGGCGGGGCGCTCCAGGGCTTCCGTCAGCAAACCCGAGGGTTCACGAGGTTGCCCCTTACGGTGCTCCCCGGCACGGCTCCCCTCTGCAGAGGAGCGAGCCCCGCGACGTCCC
>JAESFL010000698.1_pt1 | contig 19545 bp, 17 predicted proteins | sample 9269401 | NCBI WGS metagenome assembly JAESFL01 (sample SAMN14506025, study PRJNA617098) | algae metagenome | isolation source: Gloeocapsa sp. UFS-A4-WI-NPMV-4B04 and co-occurring heterotrophs from desert... | place: USA: Utah | collected 2006-10-01 | reverse complement strand
CTGCTGACTTGACCACTTTTGAGCCAATAAAGCATTTGCAATCTTTCTTTGTTGCTTGCCGTTGTCGCATGTTTGAGAGCTGTCTCTAATTCTTCTTTGCTTTCTGATATCTCGATTCGGAATGGACAACTCATCACAAAATTACTCAATGCACCCATCTTTTAGTTTGACGCAGTTTGGCGCATCTTCATACAGAATTGGTATCAGTACTGTCTAAACCTTAACTGAACCGTATTGTCCTCTAACCTACTTTTGACATCTTTTCTTCCCTTTTGCAAGAATTCTAATCAAGATCAATGTTAATTTTTTATTTAAAGAATAATTGCTCATAATTTAATTGCTAATAGAGATAAAATTTTACTAATTATTTATTAGCTAGATTTTAAAAATTAAATCGGTCCAATTTATTATTGTGCTTATTATTTGCTGTTTAGAAGCTTTAAATATTTTTGGATTTATAAACTTATAAAATAAATGTATAGGTTAATTTATATTTTTTATAGATAAAGTATATTCTTTTACAGATACAAGTTTAAAAACTCTATTAAATAAGCTTATAAAATTAAATTAAAAATAGAATTTTATTATGAATAAGCAGCAGAGCACTCGTAAAAGCTTAATGTATAGCTTGGTATTAATTTTCTTGGTGGTTACAGGTGCTTGTAGTAAAATTTTAGCTAATATTTCAGGTAATAAGGTAATACTACTAACAAAAAAGTAATGCGAATTGCAATTGTAACTCAAGATCAAACAATTAATACAGCTACTGGTGGCTCGGTTATTCGCGAGGAAAAGCTACTAAAAAAGTATCTTCTTAAAACCGAAAAATACGCAAATGTTGAGTACAACATTGAATGGTCGAGCTATACATCGGGTCCGCCAATTACTAATAAAATGCTAGCAAATCAAATTGATATCGGCATGATGAGTGATTTTCCAGCGACTATCAATATGACTACGTTTCAAAAAAAAGGAAATGGAGTTAAAACGCTTTATATTGCCACTTTAGACTACAGTCCCACAGGAGCCGGAAACGCTGTATTAGTTCCTAAAGAAAATTATTATCAAACCTTGGCAGACTTAAAAGGGAAAGACATTTCTATACCCTTTGGATTTGCTACTCATCGGATGTTACTGAATGCCCTTTGTTCGCAAGCAACCAGAAGAAATATCTACCGAGGTTGAAGAGAGTGCTGGTGTTGATAAACCAGTTCCAATGTAGAGGCTACAGACTCCACAACTAATATGAGATAACACTTATGTCTTTCTCTGATGAGCTTGGCAGTTTAGACATCTCTAGCCTAACGAGGTGTTACCACACTGGAAACCTTTCGCTAGCACAGGTGGTTGAAGCGATTTTCGAAAGAATTGAAATGCGAGGTGCTGACGGCATTTGGACTTATCTTCTACCCAAAGAAAAGGTTTTAAGGCGAGTGAGCGACCTTGAACACATCGCTCCATCTGCACGGCGTAATCTGCCTCTTTGGGGCATTCCATTCAGTGTCAAAGATTGTATCGATATTGCGGGGATACCCACAACATGTGCGTGCCCTAGTTTCAAATATATAGCTGCGAATACCAATCCAGCGGTGATGCAACTACTGGAAGCTGGAGCAATTATAATTGGTAAGACAAACCTGGATCAATTTGCAACTGGGTTAGTAGGCATTCGAACAGGCTACGACGTACCGCATAATCCGTTCGTCGAGGACTATATTACTGGCGGTTCCAGTTCTGGTGCTGCTCCTTCCGTAGCAACCGGGCTTGTCTCCTTTGCCATCGGCTCGGACACTGGGGGGTCAGGTCGCATTCCGGCTGGATTCAACAATGTTGTAGGGTTGAAACCTACTCGTGGATTGTTGAGCGCTAATCACATGGTGGATGCGTGTAAAAGTATTGACTGTGTTTCTATTTTTGCATTGACTGTTGCAGACGTGTGGAAGGTAATGCAAGTAGCCAAGGGTTACGACCCAGAAAATCCCTTCTCGCGCCGCGAGGCAGATCCTCCGGTTGGTTTCGATACTTACCAAGAAGGCAAAAAGTTCCGGTTTGGTGTACCAGCCAAAGAACACCGAGAATTTTTTGGAAACAGAGATGTTGAGGATTTGTTCACTCAGGCAATTGAGACATTCATTGACATAGGCGGAACTTGTATTGAAATTGACTACAAGCCATTTGTAGAAGTCAATAACCTCCTATTTAATGGCCCTTGGATAGCTGAACGCTACGCCTCAGTCGGTTCCTTTATTGAAGCCAATCCTCAAGAGATTCACCCGATTGTAAGAGACATCATCTTGGCAGCGAAGCTCCTTACAGCGGTTGAGGTGTTTGAAGGACAGTATCATCTTGCCACTCTGCAGAAAGCCATACAGCCTGTTTGGGAACAGATCGATGTACTCATCGTACCTACTGCTGGCACTGCTTATCGAATTACAGAAATTGAGTCCAGTCCGTTGAGGTTGAATGCTAATCTGGGCTACTACACAAATTTTGTGAACCTGCTAGATCTGACAGCGCTCGCTGTCCCTAACGGTTTCCAGCAAAATGGTATGCCGAGTGGAGTGACGCTGATCGGGCTACCTTATACAGAACCTTATCTCACTGGATTAGGCACAACATTTCACTGTCGCAGGGTTGATAAACTTGGTGCGACACTTTTTGGCTTTCCATCAGCGACATGAAGCATCGATTTTGCTCTAAGACAAAGGTATTGTCAACTTGTTTGCCTACTTGTGCCATCTTACATTGTCCAGTTTTGTCAGTCGACCAGATCTTTTTTGGTAAAGTTGCTATGAGTCTGAATAGAAAATTCCACCGACGTAAGTTTTTTAAGTACGTAAGCCTAACTACAGGAACTCTACTGTTTGTGGCAGGATGTAATCAGGGGGTGGGAGGCGACAGTAATGCAAAAAGCTTAAATTTTAACAAGGGAAAAGAGCCAAATGCTGGCAAGGAAACTATAAGGCTTGCACAAAATCTTTCGCCTATTTCTGGAGTTACAATTGTTGCCAAGGGAAAAAATTTCTTTGATGACCATGGACTAGACGTGCAAGTAAGCAACTTCACGTCTGGGAAGCAATGTTTGGATACAGCGATCGGGGGTGGTGCAGATATTGCGACAACCGCTGAAGCACCAATAACGGCGTTTGCGATGGCAAATCAACGCATCGCTTTTCTCACCCGCATGGAATATTCTGATCTGAAAACACTAGCAGCTACCTCTGCTGGTGTTGCTACCCTGGCTGATTTGCGCAACAAGCGCATAGGGTTCACAGCGGGTACAGGGGGAGAAGTTTATACCCTGCGTCTCCTCAAAAAAGCGGGCTTAAGCCTTAAAGATGTCACCCTTGTCAATTTGCGTTCTCAGGAGATGCTCCCTGCCTTGTCATCCGGCAGTATCGATGCTTACAACACCTGGGAACCTCATATTAATAACGGTGTGAAAGCGCTTGGAAATAAGGTAACGAAACTTGACACGAAGGGAGTTTATTCTGAAACATTCAATATTGTCACCACAACCGATTACCTGGAAAAAAAATCAGCAGTTCTGCAAAACTTTATACGAGCACTGCTAGACGCGGAGAAGTGGATGAAGAGTAATCGAGAAGATGCCATCACTCTGGTAGCTAGTACAGTCGGGATGAAGCGGGAGGATCTAGCACCAATTTGGGACGACTATGTCTACGAGGTCGTCCTCGATCAGAAGACGATAGATATTCTCAAGGCTCACGCTGCGTGGCGACTTGAAAGCGGCAACCATCCTCCTGGCGGAACGATGCCCGACTTTACCAAGATTATATATCCAGGACCTCTCCGAGCCGTTGCGCCGAACAGAGTAAAGATTTCTGGTATCTAGTCTGCTGCATTTGTTCTAACAACTTAGATATACAGTGATTGGAATGACTAAACAACAGGCTTTGAATCGTTTGGTACTGGGTTTGTCTATACCGCTATTCCTTGGCTTATGGGAGGCTGTATCACGATCTGGGTCGGTTAATTCTGTACTCTTTCCACCACCGACTCTTGTCGCAGTGGCACTTTACAATTGGGCCATTGACGGTTCACTGCTGATAGATATTATGATGAGCATTTCGCGGGTTGTCGTGGGGTTCGTTACTGGGGCAGCCGCAGGCATTGTTCTTGGCATACTTACTGGACGCTATCAAATACTCTCCAACTTGCTCTCACCAGTTTTTCAACTCCTACGACCGATCCCTCCCATTGCCTTCGTGCCGATTGTCATTCTATGGTTTGGGCTTTCCGAGCTAGGGAAGTGGTTCCTGGTTTTCTGGGGCGTGTTCTTCACGGTTTGGATTGCTGCCCATTTGGGGGTACAGCGAGTTGACAAAACTTTGATTCGCGCCGCCCAGTGCTTGGGTACGCCGGAGAAACGGATGTTGCAGGAGGTGCTCTTGCCTGGAGCCTTGCCTTACATTTTTGTTGGTCTAAGAACATCAATTAGCATTTCCTTTTACACGCTCGTAGCAGCAGAACTGGCAGGAACTTTTTCAGGGATTGCCTATCGAATTGAAATTGCCCAACAGAACTTGCAGGTTGGTCAAACCATAGGTGGTTTGATTGTACTGGGAATTATTTCGGCTGTAGCAGATAAAGTTTTCGGATTACTCTCACACAGGGTTGTTTGGTGGGGATAAGTAGTTAACCCAGCCAATGACCATCTGTGCTCTTACAACAGCTAATTTCTCCAACGAGTAAACTTTTACGGAAGAACAGGAACAATGAGTCTAAATGAGCCTTCATCCAGAACGTTGCCAGCAAACAGTAAGCCCATCTCATTTACGAGTAGCCACACCTCTGTAAAGAAAGTAGCCGATGGGGTTGCTACAGAAGGCTACATCAACATTCAAGACCTCAGCATCGTCTTTGGTAAAGGAAAGAATAGTTTTGTTGCCGTTGAGCGAATCTCACTAGAGATTCCTCCGGGACAATTCGTTTGCTTGGTTGGACCGTCGGGATGCGGTAAGTCCACAGTCCTTAGTGCGATCGCGGGCTTTGTGGCACCCACTTATGGCACTATTCAAGTTGATGGTCGGGTGGTACGGAAGCCAGCAGGTGAAAGGGGTATGGTTTTCCAGCAACCCTCGCTGTTTCCGTGGAAGACCGTTTTGGGAAACGTGGCACATGGACCTTTAATGTCTGGAAAATCCAAAGTTGAGTCCCATAGGCTTGCCAGAGAATTTTTGCAGATGGTTGGACTCGCCAACTTTGCAGACAGTTACCCCGCAACCCTGTCTGGAGGCATGCAGCAGCGCGTTGCGATCGCCCGTGCCCTTGCCAACTTTCCACGGGTACTCTTAATGGATGAACCCTTTGGGGCACTTGATGCTCAGACTCGGATCATGATGCAGGAAAACCTCTTGAAACTTTGGGAAGAACTTAGGACTACCGTTGTTTTCGTCACCCACGATATTGATGAGGCAATCTTCCTAGGAGACAGGGTAGTTATTATGAGCGCTAATCCAGGTTGCATCTTGGCGGATTTGCCGATTTGCCTTTCTCAACCAAGAAACCCAGAAGTGCTGATTGAGCCAGCTTTTGCTAATCTCAAGAAAGACTGTTTTGAATTGATTCGCCGGGAAAGCCTGCTCGCCTTTGAGCAGCAGAGCAGACGTAGCTCAAAAATTCAGCGACATCGCTAATACTCAACCACCAGATGTCATTCTTGCACGGCATGCTAAAAACTAGTTGTGACAGGTCAAGTTTATGACACAAATTTTTGACGTTGCCGCATAAACCTGTCCCATTTAATGGGATCTTTAGGTTGTGTTGCAAAAAGGGATAACAGTCTGGTAGAAGTAGCAAATACACTGACTGACTGAAGGTTCCGACACTCCAATGGACTCCAAATCTCCCTTCAAGTGGCGTCACTTTGCTCCTGATATCATCTTATGGGGAGTTCGTTGGTACTGCCTCTATCCCATCAGCTACCGTCAGTTAGAAGAGATGATGTGCGAGCGAGGTGTAGAAGTGGATCATTGTACGCTGTATCGTTGGATGCAGAAGTACGCACCAGAAATAGACAAGCGATGCCGTCCGCACTTGCAGCTAACGAACGATTCGTGGCGAGTAGATGAAACCTATATTAAGGTGAAAGGGAAGGATAGATACTTGTACCGAGCCGTCGATTCAGATGGAAATACTTTGGACTTCCTGCTCAGTGCCAAACGTGATGCACAAGCAGCCCAACGCTTCTTCCGCAAAGCATTGAAGGCAGCCCACACCCAATCACCTCGTGTAATTACTGTGGATAAGAATGCTGCTGATCCGAAAGCAATAGATGAACTCAAAAAAAAAGAAGAGTTGTCTGAGCAGGTGGAACTACGGCAGAACAAATATCTCAATAATATAGTTGAGCAAGACCATCGAGGAATCAAACGATTAGTCAAACCTGGGATGGGATTCGGATCGTTCAACACAGCTCGACGCACGATGAAGGGGTACGAAATTATGAACATGCTCCGTAAAGGACAGGTGGTAGGAGTTGAAAAAGGAGATGTCTTAGCTCGCACAGTATTCGTGTCTCAAATTTTTGGAATGGCTGCATAAAGAGCGGGGAAGCGAGGAGGATAGTCTGTCTTCAGATTGTTTTTGCAACACAACCATAGACTTACCTTGTGAATCGACGCGCGGTACAAGTATCTATCCTTACCTTTAATCTTGATATATGTTTCGTCTACTCTCCACGAGTCATTAGTAAGACACACATGAGATCGGCAACGCTTGTCTAATTCTGGAGCATATTGCTGCACCCAGCGAAAAATAGTTGTGTGATGAACATCTAAGCCTCGCTCATTCACCATCTCCTTCACTTGTCGGTAGGAAAGTGGGTAGCTCAAGTATCAGCGCACGCACAACAAGATGATTTCCGGTTCATAGTAACGCCATTTGAAGGGGTTGGACTTGGACATTGGAGGAGGAAATGACAGCGGTCTTTTACCTTCGCACCTGCTTCCTCAGTTTTTGCAACAAAACCAAGGATATCGAGGCACGTTAGGAACACTTTTGGCACACAAAGATTGCTGCACAGGAACAGCAGGTTGACGTTGAAATTAGTCAACTTTCAAAGGAGGCAAAAGGTTTTCAGGTTGAACCTAAACGCTGGATTGTAGAGCGGACATAAACATGGTTAGAAAATGCACGAATTCTAACTCGTGACTATGAACGATTACCTGAAAATCATCAAGGCATGATTTATGTGGTTATGATCCGATTAATGCTACGCAGACTAATAAAAAATACAAGGACATAGAAACAGAAACTGCTTAACTAACATTTACAAACAGTTTCTTAGTCAATACTCCGGACAAAATTTGAGCAGGTTTTGAGGCTCAAGCCCTGATGTAGTCGTGGGCGAGATCTTTTTTCCCAAGTTAAGGGCAGGGCTAACTTTGAAAAAATAGATCAATCCTTGAAGCATAAGCTCTAAAAGCCTTGTAGAATCGTTTAAAAAACTGTCCGGAGTATTGTTAGTGTGAGTTGCAATTTAATATATCAAGTGACAGAACTGAAGAAGTAGCAGAAGCAAGCCCCTACGCAAGTATTGCTACCTTAACTTCAAAGGTCTAGGATTGGAAATGCCGCCATTTGAATAAGTGTGCCTTAAACATTAAAACTGAGCAACACAATCAAGATCAATGTTAATTTTTTATTTAAAGAATAATTGCTCATAATTTAATTGCTAACAAAAATAAAATCTTGCTAATTATTTAATAGCTGTATTTTAAAAATGAAATCGAATAATTTATTATTGTGCTTATTATTTGCTACTGATAAGCTTTAAATATTTTTTGATTTATAGACTTATAAAATAAATATATAGATTAATTCATATTTTTTATTAATAAGGTATATTCTTTTACAGATATAAGTTTAAAAACTCTATTAAATAAACTAATAGAATTAAATTAGAAATAGGATTTATTATGAGTAGACAGCAGATCCCTCGTAAAAGCTTAGTATATGGCTTAGTGATAATTCCTTTGGTGTTTACAGGTGCTTGTAGTAAAATTTTAGCTAATATTTCAGGTGATACTACTAACAAAAAAGTAATTCGGATTGCGATTGCAACTCAAGATCAAACAATTAATACAGCTACTGGTGGCTCGGTTATTCGCGAGGAAAAGCTACTAGAAAAGTATCTTCCTAAAACCGGAAAATACGCAAATGTTGAGTACAACATTGAATGGTCGAGCTATACATCGGGTCCGCCAATTACTAATAAAATGCTAGCAAATCAAATTGATATCGGCATGATGGGCGATTTTCCAGCGACTATCAATATGACTACGTTTCAAAAAAAAGGAAATGGAGTTAAAACGCTTTATATTGCCACTTTAGGCTACAGTCCCACAGGAGCCGGAAACGCTGTGTTAGTTCCTAAAGATAGCGCTGTAAAAACTTTAGCAGATTTAAAAGGGAAAGAAGTTTCTGTACCCTTTGGCTCCGCAGCTCATGGAATGCTACTTAAGGCGCTAAAAAATGAAGGAGTTGATCCAGAAGAAGATTTAACTTTAGTGAGTCAAGCACCAGAGGTAGGAGGAAGCAATTTAAAAACGAATCAAATTGCCGCTCATGCTAATTTTGTTCCCTTTGGTGAATTGTTTGCCTATCGCGGGTTTGCCAGAAAAATATTTGATGGTGCTCAAACAGGAACTCCAACTTTTCACGGTGTTTTAGTACGCTCAGATTTTGCTAAAGAAAACCCTGAAATAGTTACGGCTTATCTCAAAGCTTTACTGACAGCAAATAAAATGTTTCAAGAGCAACCAGAAGCCGTTGCTACCAAGATAGAAAAATGGTCTAGCGTAGAGCGGGAAGTAGTGTATATGTTCTTAGGACCTTCTGGAGTACAACAGTTGAATCCAGCGATCACACAAGTTAATTTTGATGCGCTTAAAAATAGCGTTGTCACTTTAAAGCAGTTAGGTAAGTTAGATGACAGTGTTAATCCAGAAGACGTGACTAAATGGGCAGATGATAGCTATTTACGTCAAGCTATGCAAGAAATGGGACTTGACTATGACAAGGTAGCTAAGGCGAAAGCGTTAGTTGTTAACGGTAAAGATGCTCAAACTAATGAGGAAATTGTCAAACCAAAAATGGCGGCTCAAATCTGGCTCGAAGGCGAGGATAAAGTCATGAGTTTTGCCTCGATTACAAATATGATGGCAATGTTGCAAAAGCTGAAAGCAGAAGGAAAAGAAACTGCGGGCGTAATCTTCGTACACGATCGATCTCGCGGTTGGAAACTATTTGCGGAAAATTCTTTCTTTGTCCAAAACGGTAAGGAAATTTCTGCCTTTTTAACGGAGCAAGAGGCTCAGACATTTGCTAATAAATCGGGGGCTAAAGTTGCCAATTTTCAAGGGCTTCAGCAATCTTTAGCTCAAAAAACGCCTGTGTTATTGGGAGCAAATTGATATGGCTGGCTCATCAAGGAAGACTTCGCGTTTCCTATTAGGCAACTTGATCGCCGCGATCACCCGATACAAAAAAGGCGATCGTGCAAGTAAGAAGTCGCTAATTAACCCAAAAGTATTTAGACGCTGTTTATCTCTACTACTATTTTTCGGGATTTGGCAACTACTATGTCAAACCAAGTTCAACTTTTTCATCAATTTTGAAAACGTACCCTCTCCGATAGAAGTTGTCGGCGCTACCGTAGATTTTGTTAAGAGCAATCCCACTAAGCACATCAAAGCTAGTGCATTTAGAGTTTTAACTGGCTTTGCAACGGCGGCGGTGTTGGGTATTAGCTTAGGGATTTTAATTGGTTGGTTTCAAAAAATTGAAGACTTGATCTTTCTCCCTCTAGAAATATTAAGACCAATTCCTGCGGTTGCTTGGATACCTTTGGCGATTTTGATGTTTCCTAATGCGGAAGCTGGGATGATTTATTTAACTTTTATTGGTGCTTTCTTCCCGATTCTCATCAGCACAATTCGCGGCGTAGAAAGCACAGATATGTTGCTGCTACGAGTTGGTCAGTCTTTGGGTGCAAAGCAGTGGCATATTTTTAAAGATATCGTCGTTCCCGGAGCGATGCCCAGTATTGCTAGTGGGTTAGTAATTGGCATGGGTAACTCTTGGTTTTGCTTAGTCACGGCGGAAATCTTGGCAGGTAGGTACGGCGTTGGTTACATCACTTGGGAATCCTATGTCACGTCTAACTACCCGCCAATCGTGATGGGGATGTTGCTGATCGGTTTGATGGGTGCATTTAGTGCTTATGCCGTGGATCGCCTGACTTGTTTGCTCATGCCTTGGCGAATTACGAAAAAGAAAACTGTGTAAGGTTGCTTGGAGGCCTAAATATTGTGGCAGTAGTGGTAGAAAAGAACCTATTACAGAGGGTTAGAGGCTTTGTAGAGGTAGAAGATTTGTCAGTTTCTTTCAAACGCAAAGGGCATTGCGTTCAGGTGTTGGAATCGGTGAATTTTAAGATAACTCCTGGCGAATTTGTTTGTCTATTAGGCCCGTCTGGTTGTGGTAAGTCAACTATTTTGAATGCGATCGCCGGATTTATTCAACCTACTAGCGGTTTTGTTTTTGTCAATAAGCGTCATGTCGATGCGCCTAGCGCCGATCGCGGTTTTGTTTTTCAGCAATACTCTTTATTACCTTGGAAGACAACTTTTGAAAATGTCGAGTTTGGGTTAAAAATTAAGGGAACACCCAAGGCAGAACGAACGGAATTAGTAGATTACTATCTCAATCTGGTTGGTTTGTCTAAGCATCGTCATTCCTATCCGCACCAACTTTCCGGCGGAATGCAGCAACGGGCAAGTATTGTTAGAGCTTTGGTCAATTCTCCCTCAGTTTTACTCATGGACGAACCGTTTGCTGCCTTAGATGCTCAAACAAGACACATGATGCAGGAGCTTTTGCTGTCGATTTGGAGCGACTTAAAAACAACGGTTATTTTTGTCACTCACGATATTGAAGAAGCTTTGTTTTTGAGTGATCGCATTTTTGTCATGGGGGTAAATCCAGGCAGAATCAAGCAGCAAATAGATGTTACTTTAGCACGTCCCCGCCTTGTAGATAGTATGATTTCACCAGCCTTTATCGCCCTCAACCGTCAAGTATTTGAGTTGATTCGCGAGGAAACCCTCAAAAGTATGGAAGTTGACTAAACTTAGCTCTGCACTTTTTGGATAAATTCTGGTTGAATCCAGCGATCAAGGTTAATTGTTTTTAAGCTTTCGTTACCGGGAATTAGACTAAGTTGGGCAATATGTCCCTCAATCCAGTCGGTACGGATTGTAACTTCCGAAAAAAAGCGCTCTGGCTGATTTTTGTGGTAGTTAGTGCTAAGTATGCGGGAAATTATTTCGCTATCTAGATTTGACCACTGGCTGATTAGGGAAAGTGCAGACGGAGTAGTTGCATACCAATATTGGGCTGCACTCAAAGCTTTAAGGTAGGCGATCGCAATTTCTGGATGCTGCTCGGCTAAAGAGGCACTTACAACCACTCCATAAAAAGCAGGTAAGATATTTGGATTGTTGCCTTGCAAGTAACGAAACTTTCCTTGATTACAAGCAATATCGTGAAAAGGAGCAAAGTGGGCGTATCCATCTACTACCGTTGGAGAGCCAAAGGGATGAGCAATGTCTGAGTTTTCTAGGGATGCCAGCTTAACTTCTGTCAAAATGTTAGCGAAGTTAAGACTCCGCATTACCATTCCATGAGCAGAAGAACTAAACGGTACAGCAATAGTTCTCCCACGCAAGTCTTCGATGCTTTGAATTTTGGACTCCTTTGGCACAATTACAGCATTGCAAGAGCCATCGGGATTTGTAGAGACAAAGCTAACTAAGCGAGTTTGTTTTGTATCGGATTGCTGTACAGCGCTGAGTAATAAAGGGTAGTCGCCCAAAATACCTATATCTAGCTCCCCAGAATGTAACCCCTGAACGATGGGCGCTCCGGTAGAGTAGTCATGCCAGCGAGTTTGGTATTGAGTAGAACTATAGCACCCTGTTTTCGGTAAAAAGTGTTCTAGCAATCCCAATCGTTGAATTATCAACCCGGCTGTTACCGTTGTGATAGTGCTGTTTTGAATTCCAATTGACAAATTAAGCGTTTCAGGACGTTGGGGGGTAGGACGAAGCACTAAACTAGGAGATCGCCAATGGGCAGGTCTCGGTCGATCTAGTAGAACTTCTGCTTGCTGATTTTCTAGCAAAGCGACAAACTTTTGCACCGGATTTGAACTACGCCGCGCTGTTTGTCGTTCCTTCTGGGCGATCGTACTCTGGTTTAAACGTCGAGGTTGCAGCACAAAAATGTTGTTGGACAAAGCAAATTCTTGAAGTGGGATTGCGGTTAATTTGCCTAATTGGCATTCAGTTGTAAATTCCAAATTAGAGGCAAATCCTAGATAATTTCCTTGAGTGATAAAAGTTCGCATCAAAGCGGAAGTCTCTACTATCTCTACTAGGGGAAAGTCCTTAAGAGTTAACCCCAATTCGTGCAAGCGAGATTCAAAAACTAAACGACTAGGAGCGCCATCAGGTAGCATTACCCAAGGCTCTTTTTTTAGTTCGTGTAGGCTTAACCAATTTTTTTTAGCTAAGACATGATTTAAAGCAACGACCAAGCGATAGTCAAGGGTAGCGATCGCTTTTGCGGAAACTTCATCAAATTCCGAGCAATCAATATCTGAAATTCCTACATCAATCTGGCTGCTGGTTAAAGCCCGGTACAGAAACTCTGCCGATTCAAACACTATATGTTGTGTTGTAATTCCTGGATATTGTTGGCGGTACTTAAAAATAATTTCTGGCAACCATTCGTTGGCAATAGCTACCGTACAGCCTATTTTTAAATGACCAAGCTTGCCTTTTTTGATTTCTTCAATTTTTATTAGTAATTGATTTTCCGTTTCAACTAACTTATGACCTTCTTCATACAAAAAAGCTCCTACTTCTGTTAGTTGAATCTTACGCCCTAATCGATAAAAAAGCGGTGTTTTTAATTCGGCTTCTAAATTTTTTATTTTAATGCTAACCGCAGGTTGAGTAAGGCTCAAAGCGTCGGCGGCTTCTGTAAAACTAAGATTTCTTGCAACTTCCAGGAACGTTTTAACTTGATTAATTTCCACAACAATTAACTCCACCAGCTTTTAAGCAACATTTATAAAAATATTTTATGATTTTATAAATAATAAATATCACTGATAGTATTACTTGCTACAAAATAGCCTTGTGCTTAATTAAATAGCTTAGTAAAATAAAAAAAGCAAAGATAAGTTTTAATTAATTTTGTTGGCATTTCTAATTTTTTTGGCGATAGATAGGGGTGAATAAATGAATACTCAGTGGATGAAGACAGATGTTTTAATTGTTGGTGGTGGAACCGCCGGAACAATGGCAGCAATTAAAGCAAAACAAGCAAATCCTCAAGGCGATGTTTTGATTTTAGAAAAAGCAAATATTCGCCGGAGTGGAGCGATCGCCATGGGAATGGATGGCGTAAATACTGCGGTTATTCCTGGTAATTCTACCCCCGAACAATACGTCCGCGAAATCACTATTTCTAACGACGGTATCCTAAATCAAAAAGCAGTTTATCAAACTGGAAAATTAGGTTTTGAGGTCATTCAGGAGCTTGAAAGTTGGGGCGTAAAGTTTCAAAAAGATGCTCAAGGCGAGTACGACTTAAAACAGGTACATCGAGTTGGTAAATACGTTTTACCCATGCCAGAAGGTAAAGACCTCAAGCAAATTTTGACTAGACAAGTAAAGCGACATAAAGCCAGAGTTACCAATCGAGTAATGGCTACCCGCGTTTTGGTTAAAGATGGACGAGCGATCGGTGCAGTAGGTTTTGACGTACGAAATGGCGATTTTGTCGTTATTCAAGCAAAAGCCGTCGTTCTGTGTACGGGAGCTTCTGGAAGGTTAGGTTTACCCGCTTCTGGCTACCTGTATGGAACTTACGAAAACCCTACCAATGCTGGCGATGGCTACTCAATGGCTTATCATGCTGGGGCAGAACTTACCAATATTGAGTGCTTCCAAATCAATCCGCTGATTAAAGACTACAATGGGCCTGCCTGTGCCTACGTTGCTAGTCCCTTCGGTGCGTACACCGCCAACGCAGAAGGCAATCGCTTTATTAGTTGCGACTACTGGAGCGGTCAAATGATGCTGGAAGTGTGGAAGGAACTAAACTCTGGTAAAGGACCTGTCCAACTCAAAATGACTCATTTAGACGAAGATACAATCGCCGAAATTGAAACCATCCTCTGGGCAAACGAGCGACCCAGTAGAGGGCGATTTCATGAAGGTAGAGGTGAAAACTACCGCACTCATGGAGTGGAAATGAATATTTCAGAAATTGGCTTGTGTAGCGGTCATAGCGCGTCAGGAGTCTGGGTAAACGAAAAGGCAGAAACTACGATGCCCGGACTATATGCCGCCGGAGATATGGCAAGCGTTCCTCATAATTACATGATTGGCGCATTTGTATTTGGTCGGTTGGCGGGTACAAATGCCGTAGATTATATTGCTGACTTAGAACATATCGAACCCGATGCAGAGTTTTTAGAGGCAGAAAAGACCCGTATATATGCGCCGATGACTCGACCAAATGGTGTTCCCCACACCCAAATAGAGTATAAGTTGCGTCGCTTAGTCAACGATTATCTTCAACCACCAAAAGTAGATAACAAAATGAAGATTGGGTTGCGTAACTTTGAGCGCTATCAAGAAACCTTGGACTTAATGGGTGCAAGAGATCCTCATGAATTGATGCGCTGCATGGAAGTTCACTTTATCCGTGACTGTGCAGAAATGGCTGCAAGAGCCTCGTTATATCGAAAAGAAAGCCGTTGGGGACTATATCATTACCGCGTGGAATATCCAGAGAAAAACAACGAAGAATGGTTTTGTCACGTCAATTTAAAAAAGGATTCATCAGGAGAAATGTTTTTATTTAAACGCCCTGTAGAGCCTTATATCGTAGACGTTGATATCGAAACAGAAGTCTATGACGTAGCAGTACGTTAGCAATGTAAAAACATTGCTAACGTCTAATTAACAATCGCCAAAAAGGATGAATTTTATGGCATTAATAACGCAAAGAGTAGATGTTCCAGTAATCGTAGACGAATCAAAGTGTCTAGAAAAGTGTACCGCCTGTATAGAAGTATGTCCCTTGGATGTACTGGCAAAAAATCCTGAGACGGGCAAAGCTTATATGAAATACGACGAGTGCTGGTTTTGCTTACCGTGTGAAAAGGAATGTCCCACCAACGCGATTACCGTGCAAATTCCATTTTTATTACGATAAGGAGTTATCAATGAGCAATGATATTGATTCTGAGTTAAACCAATGGCTAGAAATGCTCCAGTCGTCTGACCTAAGCGATCGCTTAGTTGCGGTCAAAAGTCTTCAATATCTAGGTGATGAGGATGCTCTAGAACCGCTAATTGCAGCTTTAGGCGACGAAAGCCTTGCAGTACAGAAATTAGCAGTAACCGCGCTTTGGGAACTTGCCAACCCTAAAGCAGTGCCAGCTTTACTAGAGTGTCTTGCTTCCCCAGACTTGGAGATTCGTGCCGAAGCACTCTCAGCCTTGGGCGAACTTATTTCCCCCGATCGCTTACTGCTACTGCTAGACGCGCTGCATCGAGACGATCTAAATATGCAACTTAATGTGCTTATTTTGCTAAGAAAGATTCACGATGTCCAATCTTTACCTTACGTCCTGCCCTTTTTTGAATCGGAAAATGCTCAACTAAGGGAAGCCGCTGTAACTACACTGCGTTATCTCAACCAAGTAGAGAGATGCGATCGCGCAATTCCTTTACTATCTGACCCCGACGACAGCGTGCGTCGAGCTACAGTTTTAACTTTGGGACACTTGGTAGACTCTGAAGTAGTGCCGCGCCTCTGTCAAGTGCTAACTTCCGATCTAGATTGGCAAGTACGTCGTAATGCCGCAAAGTCCTTAGAACTTCATGCCGATCCTGCGGCAGTGGTTGCTTTAGAATTGGCGATCGCCGACGAGCATTGGCAGGTACGAAAGTTTGCTCTGCAAGCATGGCAAAAAACTCCCGATAACCGGACAATGCCAATTTTAATTCAAGCGCTAACTGACGAATACTCCGATGTCCGTAGAGAAGCCGCGAAATCTCTTGCAGCTTTAAAAAATCCCGCCGCTCTAAACGCCCTTCAGCAGTCTTTGGACGACCCGGACAGAGACGTATGTATCTACACGCAAAGAGCCATTGAGACGATCCAAGCAGCCACAAAAGAGATATCTAATGCCTAGCCATCAGTCCCCTTTTCGGCAATCTCCCGTAGAAGAGCGAGAGCCTCTACCCCCCGATCCGATTAGCGAAATTCGCACTCAAGAAGTTGTCCGTTGCCTCAAACAGGTAATTGAACCAACCTTGAACAACGACATTATCAGCTTGGGAATGGTGCGAAATCTGCGGGTTGTAGAAAGTTATATTTATCTCCGCCTTTATATAGGCAGACACCAGCACGATCTGCAAGCAGAAATTCAACAGATACTTGCGCCCTTAACTTGGTGTAAAAAAACTTATATCCAAGTTTGTACAATTCCTGGCGTAAAAATTACCTTAGCAATTTCTAGCGGTAAAGGTGGGGTGGGTAAATCTACAACTTCTGTAAATTTAGCGATCGCCCTAAGCTTGCAAGGCGCAAAAGTTGGTTTGCTAGATGCGGATGTCTACGGGCCAAATGTTCCCCAAATGCTAGGATTAGGACGTACCGAAGTAAAAGTAATTGAAACTCCCAACGGTCAAAGGTTTCTGCCTCTAGAAGCTTATGGTATTAAAGTTATGTCAGTGGGGTTATTGGCAGAACCGGAACATCCCTTAGCGTGGCGAGGTCCGGTTTTACACAAGATCGTCACTCAGTTTATTCACGATGTGGAATGGGGAGAACTTGACTATTTGCTCATCGATCTGCCTCCAGGTACGGGAGATGCTCAAATTACCATTGTCCAAGAAAGTCCAATATGTGGAGTCCTACTGGTTACAACTCCTCAACAAGTAGCCGTTTCTGATGTCCGGCGCAGCATCCATATGTTTCGCCGGGTAGGTATTCCGGTGTTGGGGATTATTGAAAATATGAGCTATTTAATTTGCGGTAAGTGTGGAGAGCATACGCCAATTTTTGGTAGTGGCGGCGGAAAACAGTTATCGATGGAACTCCACGCGCCAATGCTTGGACAAATCCCCATCGATCCGCTTCTTTGTACGGGTGGTGATACCGGAGCGCCTTTAACTCTAGCAAACCCAGATTCTACCGTAAGTCAAGTGTTTGTACAAATGGCTAGGGCGATCGCAACAACTTTTGGCGATCTAGTTTTCGATTCTTAAACATTTAAGCTAAGTCTTTGTTTGGCTATACCGAAGTTATTTAGAGTAGAAGCTTTTTAAGTATAGGAAACTTCTTTCAATTTACTATGCCTTCTCCTACCAAACTCGTTTCATACACCACTTGATTCCCACCCTTTTTCCAATAATGAGGTTGCTGTGCGGCATAGTTTAAAGTTCAAAGTGCAGACAAGATTTACTAAAAAATCTGCGGCAATTAGAATACAGCGCTGGTTATTGCACATACTTCCAGGAGTAAGCTTAACTGCTGGATTAGCTTTTTTAGCAATTTTGATGCGATCTCATCTTGGACTCAATTTTTTTAGCTCTTTGACTTGGGCAATTTTGCTCGGAATGTTGATTCGCAATAGTGTTGGTGTTGCTCAAGTTTACCAACCAGGAATTACTTTTTCTCTCAAGCGCATTCTCAAGTTAGGCATTATTTTACTAGGAATGCAACTAAGCCTAACTCAGGCGATGTCTATTGGCTTTACTGGACTATTTGTGGCGGTTACTTCGGTATGTAGCACCTTCTTTTTTACTTGTTGGATGGGAAGAAGACTAAAAGTTAGCAAAAAGTTGACTCAATTAATTGCTGGAGGTACGTCGATTTGCGGTGCGGCGGCGGTGGTAGCAGTAGGGACAGCGATTGATAGCTCGGATGAAGATACTGCTTATGCTGTTGCTTTGGTTACAGTATTTGGTGCTGCTTCGATGCTAATTTATCCATTGTTACCTGCTTTGCTTCACCTGACACCGCAAGCTTATGGTTTATGGTGTGGCGCTTCTATTCATGAAGTTGTCCAAGCAATTGCTGCTGCTTTTGAAACAAATTCGCTTAGTGGTGAAGTAGCAACGATTGCTAAACTTTCGCGGGTAATGCTTTTAGCCCCAATTGTATTGCTATTAGGTTTATCATCTGTAGATCATGCAACCGAAAAATCGCGTAAACTACCGATTCCTTGGTTTGTGCTAGGTTTCATTGTCTTAATTTTAATTAATAGTCTCAACTTTATCCCTGAGACTTTGAGAATAGCGATCATTGATATCAATCAGTTTTTACTAACTAGTGCTTTGGCTGCAATGGGTTTAGGAACTAACATTCAGTGTATGAAACGGCTAGGAATCAAGCCTATTTATTTAGGAACAATATCTTGGCTATTTATTTCTTTAATCAGTCTTGGCTTAATAAAGTTTTTTTATTAAACTTTTAACAACTTTCTATCTTGCTCATTTTTTGTAGCACAACACTAATATTTAGGCGCTACTGAATTCTTTCCCTATCAAAAGCTTAAATGTTTAAGTACCCAAGTTTTTAAGTAGTTGAATTTTTAATGATTGTGTTACAAAAACTGATCGTAGTCTAGTGAAAGTAGCATTTGTACTTACTGCTCAGTGACAGAACCATAAATCCCAAATTCCCATTCAACTGGTGTCACTTCGCTCCTGACATCATTCTGTAAAGAGTGCGGTGGTACTACCTTTATCCAATTAGCTACCGCAATTTAGAGAAAATAAGCGGGTATGGTTAAAAATGGTTGGTAGGGGAAGCTAACTAATCCAAGGTTATGTGGTTCACACAGCGTGAGATTTAGGCGAATTTGTAACCCACTCTTAATTCCTGCTGCTCAACTGAGCAGCTATTACACAGAAAGCCCTTTTGTGGAATTTTACCCTAAACACTACTGCATACAATGCCTGATTCTGGGTTGATGCTGCAAAATATTCATTTACTGCCAAGTGTGTTAGGAATGCTTCTAACTCAGCACTCCCCATTTTCTTTAAATGTTCCTTGTGATGAAACGGAATTTAGCGGTAATCTAAGACCTCCCAAAGCAGGTTGCAACTCTGCTCATTTTTCTGCTCAAAACGTCCTCTGACTCACACAGGGGCGACACGCATCAGCTAAACATCGTTGCGTAGTCGCAGGCGAATGTCTCAAAATTGCGCGGCTCTTTAGCAATCGTGTCGTAGATACCGGAAGTAACTGTCGCCGCCTCATTGCGCCGATAAAACTCGTACTCCTCAAGGAGTCCCTCCAGGGCAAACGCATCTTAAAAATAGAAAATGAGACAAGGAAAGCCATTTATTTAACGAAAACAAGCTTTTTCACTTAACTAAATGCTTTTTATTAAACTAGATAACTTAGTTTGGTAAATAGACA
>JAESFL010000697.1_pt1 | contig 19567 bp, 20 predicted proteins | sample 9269401 | NCBI WGS metagenome assembly JAESFL01 (sample SAMN14506025, study PRJNA617098) | algae metagenome | isolation source: Gloeocapsa sp. UFS-A4-WI-NPMV-4B04 and co-occurring heterotrophs from desert... | place: USA: Utah | collected 2006-10-01 | reverse complement strand
TACGCGAGGCCGGGCGATGGAGCGGGAGAGCGAGGACGAGCAGCCGGCCGAACTCGTGGAGATCGCCGGGCGCATCAAGTGGTTCGACGTCTCGAAGGGGTTCGGCTTCATCGTGCCGGATGATGGTTCGGCGGACGTTCTCCTGCACATCACCTGCCTTCGCCGGGACGGGCATCAGGCCGCGAGCGAGGGCGCGCGGATCGTGGTCGAGGCGACGCGGCGGGAGCGCGGCTGGCAGGCGTTCCGCGTGGTCTCGCTGGATCAGTCCACCGCGCTCCACCCTTCCGAACTGCCGATGGCCCGCACCCACGTCACCGTGACGCCGACGAGCGGCCTGGAGGTCGCGGTGGTGAAGTGGTTCAACCGCCTGCGCGGCTTCGGCTTCCTCAGCCGGGGCGACGGCACGCCGGACATCTTCGTCCACATGGAGACCCTGCGCCGCTACGGCATCGCCGAGCTGAAGCCGGGCGAGCAGGTGCTGGTGCGCTACGGCGACGGCTCGAAGGGTGCTATGGCGGCGGAAGTCCGCCTCGCCGATGGGGCGCTTCCGGCCTCCCATTGACGGTGATCCGCGTGCCCGTGTTCCGATCCGCGTCCAAGCTCCTCCTCGCCGCCTGTCTTGCCGCGCTGGCGGCGGCGACTCAGCCGCTGCCGGCCCGCGCCCAGGACGCGGCACCCGCGGCCCAGGCTGCGACCGAGCCGCTCGCCATCGTCGCCAAGAACGGCCGCCACGCCTTCCAGGTCGAGGTGATGCGCACCGACGCGCAGCGCGCCAAGGGGCTGATGTATCGCCGTTCCATGCCCGCCGACCACGGCATGCTGTTCGACTTCGAGCGGCCGGCGCCAGCCACCATGTGGATGAAGAACACCTACCTTTCCCTCGACATGGTGTTCATCCGCTCCGACGGCTCGATCGCCCGCATCGCCGCCGACACCGAGCCGCTCTCGACCAAGGTGATCTCCTCGGGTGAGCCGGTTCTGGCAGTGCTCGAACTCAATGCCGGCACCGCCGCCAAGCTCGGCATCCGCGCCGGCGACCGGGTCGAGCACCCGATGTTCAAGCGCTGAGCCCCGCGATGGCCCCGGAGTCCGACGATCCGGCCGGGGTCTGGGACGACGCGCTGCGCGCCGCCGCCCTGTTCGCCGCCGATCCGCACGGTCTCGGCGGGATCGTGCTGCGCGCCCGCGCAGGGCCGGTGCGCGATCTCTGGCTCGACCATCTGCGCGATCTTTTCGCCGGGCCGATCCGCCGGATGCCGCCGGGCATCGCCGACGACCGGCTGATTGGCGGCCTCGACCTACCCGCGACCCTGCGCGCCGGCCGCCCGGTGATTCAGTGCGGGCTTCTGGCCGAGGCTGATGGCGGGCTCGTGCTGGTGCCGATGGCCGAGCGGCTGGAGCGCGGCACCGTCGCCCGTCTCGCGGGCGCCCTCGATACCGGTAGGCTGACGCTCGAACGCGACGGCCTCGCCGCTCGGCTCCCAGCCCGGTTCGGCCTCGTGCTGCTCGACGAAGGGCAGGACAGCGAAGGGAATGAGGACGAGACCGTCGCGGCGGCCCTCGCCGACCGGCTCGCCTTCCGCATCGACCTGAGCGGCGTCAGCCTGCGCGAGGCGCGGGCGACGGCATCACCGCGGGCAAAGGGGCCGAAGCCACGGGAGCCGCAGGCTCTAACGCCACCGGGACAGGCGCCGGACGATCCGGTCGCCACCCTGTGCGCCGTCGCGGAAGCCTTCGGCGTCGCATCCCTGCGGGCGCCGCTCCTCGCCCTCCGGGCCGCCCGGCAGATCGCGGCAGCGGCGTGCCGCGGGGAGCTGGGCGAGGCCGACCTGATCGAGGCGGCCCGGTTCGTGCTCGCCCCGCGTGCGACGCGGCTGCCCGCGCCGCCCCAACCCGACGCAGAGGCAGCGGACCCGCCGCCTCCGGAGCCGCATCCTCCGCGAGACGCTCAGCCAGAGCCCGACGACGCGACAGAGCGGAACGAGTCGATGGCGCAGACGCTCGACGAAACGGTGCTCGAAGCCGTCCGCGCCGCGTTGCCAAAAAATCTGCTGGCGCAGCTTCTCGCCGGCGGTCCGCCGCTGCGCGCGACGGCCGCCGGGCGGATGGGTGCGGCCTCCGCCTCGCCGCTGCTGGGCCGGCCTGTCGGCAGCCGTCCCGGCGACCCGCGCCGGGGGCGGCTCGACCTGATCGCGACGCTCCGCGCCGCCGCGCCCTGGCAGCGCCTGCGTCACGCCGGGGACAATGCGGGCCGCATCGTCGTCACCCCGGAGGATTTCCGGATTAGGCGGCTGAAGCGGCGCAGCGAGACCACGACGATCTTCTGCGTCGATGCCTCCGGCTCGGCGGCTCTGGAGCGGCTGGCGGAGGCGAAGGGCGCCGTCGAGTTGCTGCTCGCCGAGGCTTACGTCCGACGCGACCGGATCGCCCTCGTCGCCTTCCGCGGCACCGGTGCCGAGACCGTGCTGCCGCCGACGCGCTCCCTGGTGCGGGCCAAGCGCGCGCTCGCCGGACTGCCGGGCGGGGGCGGCACGCCGCTCGCCGCCGGGCTCGACGCCGCCGCGACCCTGGCGCTCGGCATCCGACGCGGCGGCGGAAGCCCGGTCATCGTCCTGCTCACCGACGGGCGCGCCAACGTCGCCCGATCCGGCCTCGGCGGCCGGGCGCTGGCTGGGGAGGAGGCGCTGGGCGCCGCCCGCCTGCTACGGACGCAGGGCCTGCCTATCCTCGTGATCGACACCGGTGCCCGCCCGGACGGCGCCCGCCGCCTCGCCGAAGTGGCACAGGCGCGCTACTGTCCGCTGCCCCACGCCGATGCGGGCAGCGTCAGCGCGGCGGTGCGCGCCGCCACAGCCTGAGGCTCGACTGCTCTTGCCCCTCCGCAACGACGACCGGCCGAATTGGGAGCGCGACGGCCGCGACTGGCCGCACCGGGCCGCGAGCCGCTTCGTGGACGCCGCGGGCCTGCGCTGGCACGTGCAGGAATTCGGCGAGCCGGGGGCACCCGGCCTGCTGCTCCTGCACGGCACCGGGGCCGCGACGCATTCCTGGCGCGGGCTGGCGCCGCTCCTGGCCGCGCGCGGGTTTCGCGTGCTGGCGCCCGATCTGCCGGGCCACGGCTTCACCGATCCGCTGCCCGCCCGCCGCCTCTCCCTGCCGGGCATGGCCGAGGCGGTGGGTGACCTCGCCGCCAGCCTCGACCTGACGCCGCGCCTCGCCATCGGCCACTCGGCCGGCGCGGCCGTGCTCGCGCGGATGTGCCTCGAGCGACGCATCGCCCCCGAGCTGCTGGTGGCGCTCAACGGCGCGCTGACGCCGTTTCCCGGCGTGGCGAGCTTCCTGTTCCCCGGCATCGCCCGGATGCTGTTCCTCAACCCCGTCACCCCGAAAGTCTTCGCCTGGAGCGCCGACCGGGCCGCCGTACGCCGGCTCATCGACGGCACCGGCTCGCGCCTCGATCCGCAGGGTCTCGACCTCTACCGGCGGCTGTTCACCCGCGCCGGCCACGTCGCAGGTGCCCTCGGCATGATGGCGAACTGGGATCTTCCGGCGCTGTCGCGCGATCTGCCGCGGCTCGGCACCCGCACGCTGCTGATCGTCGGCGGAGACGACAAGGCGATCAAGCCGGAGGACGCCTTCACCCTCCGCGAGCGCCTGCCCGACGCCCGCGTCGAGCTGCTGCGCGGCCTCGGCCATCTCGCCCACGAGGAGGCGCCGGAGCGGGTGGCCGACATCATCCTCGCGGAAGCCGGTGGGAGGCAGGCTGCGTCGGCCTGAATCACCTCTTGCGCTGACAAAAATCCCGGCCATAGTGTCAACGTATGTTGACACTCGCCGTCAAGCCGACTGATGCGACAGGCCCCGATGCCCGGCCGCACGCCGTCGTGATCGGCGCCGGCTTCGGCGGGCTGGCGGCGGCGATCCGGCTCGGCGCGCGCGGCTACCGCGTCACGGTGCTGGAACGGCTCGACCAGCCGGGCGGTCGCGCCCGCGTCCACCGGCAGGACGGCTTCACCTTCGACGCAGGGCCGACCATCGTCACCGCGCCGTTCCTGTTCGAGGAGCTGTGGCGCCTGTGCGGGCGGGCGATGCACGAGGACGCTACCCTCGTGCCGATGCAGCCGTTCTACCGCATCCGCTTCGAGGACGGCGAAAGCTTCGCCTATAGCGGCGACCGCGCGGCGATGCGGGCCGAGGTCGCCCGGTTCTCTCCAGACGACGTGGCCGGCTACGAGCGCTTCATGGCCCATAGCGAGGCCGTGTGCCGTGTCGGCTTCGAGAGGCTCGGCCACGTTCCGTTCGGGAGCGTCGGGGCGATGCTGCGGATCGCGCCCGACCTTCTGCGCCTGTCGGGCCACCGCAGCGTCTACGACGTGGTCGCCCGCTTCATCCGCGATGAGCGGCTGCGCACGGTCTTCAGCTTCCATCCGCTGCTCATCGGCGGGAACCCGTTCCGCGCCAGCGGCATCTACTGCCTCATCGCCCATCTGGAGCGGCAATGGGGCGTCCATTTCGCCATGGGCGGCACCGGGCGGCTGGTAGACGGCCTCGCCGGGCTGATCCGCGGGCAGGGCGGGACGATCCGCTGCGGCGCGGACGTGGCACGCATCCGGGTCGAGGGCGGGGCGGCGACAGGCGTCGAGCTGGCGGACGGCGAGGATCTCTCCGCCGACATCGTCGTCTCGAACGCCGATTCCGCCTTCACCTACGGCACGCTTCTGGGCGGCCGGACCCGGCGCTGGAGCGCGCGGCGTCTCGCGCGCGCCGCGTCCTCTATGGGGCTGTTCGTCTGGTATTTCGGCACCCGGAAGAAATACCCGGAGGTCGATCACCACATGATCCTGATGGGCCCGCGCTACCGCGCGCTGCTGCAGGACATCTTCGACCGCAAGCACTTGGCGGACGATTTCAGCCTCTACCTCCACCGCCCGACGGCGACCGACCCGCTGCTCGCTCCACCCGGCTGCGACGCCTTCTACGTGCTCGCCCCTGTGCCGAACCTCGCCGGCGGACAGGATTGGACGCAGCGCGCCGAGCCGTACCGGCAGCGGATCGCCCGCTTCCTCGAAGGCTCGGTGCTGCCGGGGCTCTCCGACGCCCTCGTCACCTCGCGGGTGACAACGCCGCAGGATTTCTCCGACGACTTCCTGAGCTTCCGCGGCTCGGGCTTCGGGCTCGAACCGGTGCTGACGCAATCGGCGTGGTTCCGCCCGCACAACCGCTCGGAGGATGTGGCGAACCTCTTCCTCGTCGGCGCAGGGACGCATCCCGGCGCCGGTCTGCCGGGTGTGCTCTCCTCGGCCCGTGTCCTCGATTCGGTGGTGCCGGATGCCCGTGTTCGTGCCTGATCCCTCCGCCGCCGGCCCCGGCGATTGGGCCGCCTGCCGGGCCGCGATCCGCGCCGGGTCGAAAAGCTTCTTCGCGGCCTCGATGCTGCTGCCGCCCAAGGTGCGGGTCTCCGCCTACGGCCTCTACGCCTTCTGCCGCCTCTCCGACGACGCGGTGGACGCGGCGGGCGGCAACCGGGCCGCTTCCCTGGCGCGGCTCGAACGGCGGCTGACGGCGGCGCTTGCCGGCCGCCCCGCCGATCACCCTGCCGACCGGGCGCTCGCCGAGGTCCTGGCCCGCCACGCCATCCCCGAGGCGCTGCCGCGGGCGCTGCTCGAAGGCTTCGCCTGGGACACGCAAGGGCGGCGCTACGACACCCTGTCGGATCTTTCCGCCTACGCCGCCCGCGTCGCGGGAACGGTGGGGGCGATGATGACGCTGGTGATGGGCGTGCGCGATGCGGACGCGCTCGCCCGCGCCTGCGACCTCGGCGTGGCGATGCAGTTCACCAACATCGCCCGCGATGTCGGCGAGGATGCCCGCGCCGGGCGTCTCTACCTGCCGCGGAACTGGCTCGACGCCGCCGGAATCGATCCGGACGCCTTCCTCGCCACCCCCCGGCTCAGCCCCGGCCTGCAAAGGGTCTTGGCCGACCTGCTGACGGCGGCCGACGAACTCTACGCCCGCGCCGAACCCGGCATCGCCGCGCTTCCCCTGGGGTGCCGCCCGGCGATCCGCGCCGCCGGCACGATCTACGCGGAAATCGGCCGCGCGGTGGAGGCGAACGGCCTCGATGCGATCACCCGGCGCGCCCGCGTCAGCGGCGCTCACAAGGCCGGACTCCTTGCTCGCGCCGTCCTGCCCGCGGGCCGCGTGCCGGGCCTTTCGGCACCGCCGCTGCCGGAGACGGCGTTCCTCGTGCAGGCCGTGCTGCACCATCCAGTCCCGGCCTCACGCCGCCTGCCGCCGTGGTGGAACGTCTCGGGTCAGGTCGTGCGGGTGCTCGACCTCATCGAGGTGCTGGAGGAACGCGATGCGTTCCGCCGTTCCGCGCCGTCGTGAGGGGAAAGCGGGGCGAGGGGATGCGCACTCACCCGATGCGGATCACCTGAACCGGCCTCATCCCAAGCCCCCGGCCTCGACGATGAAGCGCGCCACCGTATCCGCCCCGTGTCCCTCGCGCAGCGAGGCGAACACGTAGGGCCGCGTACCGCGCATCCGCCGCGTGTCGGCCTCCATCACCGAGAGGTCGGCGCCGACCAGCGGGGCGAGGTCGGTCTTGTTGACGATGAGCAGGTCCGAGCGGGTGATGCCGGGGCCGCCCTTGCGCGGGATCTTCTCGCCGCCCGCCACATCGATGACGTAGAGGGTGAGGTCGGCCAGTTCCGGCGAGAAGGTCGCCGCGAGGTTGTCGCCGCCGGATTCGATCAGCACGAGATCGAGCTTCGGGAAGCGGCGGCGCATCTCCGCCACCGCCGCGAGATTGATGGAGGCGTCCTCGCGGATCGCCGTGTGCGGGCAGCCGCCGGTCTCGACGCCGAGGATGCGCTCCTCGGGCAGCGCCCCAGCCACGGTGAGGATGCGCGCATCCTCCTTGGTGTAGATGTCGTTGGTGATCGCGCAGATCTCGTAGCTGTCGCGAAACCGGCGGCAGAGCTGCTCCATCAGCGCCGTCTTGCCCGAGCCGACGGGGCCGCCAATGCCGACGCGCAGAGGTCCGTTGAGGGATGCCATAACGTCCAAAAATGTCCTCAGGAGCGGAAGATGCGGGAATACTGCGTCTCGTGACGGAAGGAACCGAGGTCGAGCCGCAGGGTCGCGCTGCCGAGCGCGTCGAGGTCTCCGACCTGAAGCGTCCCCGCGAGTGCAGCGACCTGCGGCGTGAGCGCGGCGAGCACCGCTGTGCCGGCGCTCTGGCCGACCGGCGCCACCCGTAGCGCCGCCGAGACGAGGTTCTGGACGAAGGCAAGGCCGTAGGCCGCCACCGTCGCTTCCCGCACGACGCCGTGCGCGCCGGCCGCCGCGCCGACGGCGACGGGATAGGCGATCTCGGCCGCGAGATGCTCGGCGACGGTCGAGAGAGCAGGGCAGGGCCAGGCCCGCAACGTCGCGTCGAGAAAGCTGCGGCCCTGCTGGCTCGTTTCCAGGTGAAGCTCGCGCGAGGGGGCGAGCGCCAGCGCGAGATCGTTGATCTCGACGAGTCCCGCCCCGTCGCCCGCCTCCGTCGCGCGATGGGCGGCGGCGCAGAGGATCATGTCGTTGCGCCCCGCGCCCCGCTCCAGCACGTCGCCGAGCCAGTCGGAGAGGGTGGTGGCGTCCCTCACGTCGCCGCACTCCACCGCCCATTCGAGTCCGTGCGAATAGGCGAAGGCTCCGACCGGGTAGGTCGGCGAGAGCCACGCCATCAGCCGCAGCGCATCAATCATGGGCGTGATGGTGGCCGTGCGAATGAGCATGGTCGTGCCCGTGGCCGCCGGCATAGGCGCCGCCCTCGGGCCGGAACGGCCGCGTCACCGGCTCGGCGCTGCCCCCTAAGCCCCGCACCATCTCGGCGAGCACGTGGTCGTGGCCGATCCACACCGCCTCCTCGCCGATCTCGGCGGGGATGTGCCGGTTGCCGATGTGCCAGATCAGCCGCTTGAGCGCGTGCGGGGAGGGCGCGCGGATTTCGAGCAGCGCCTCCGTCGCCGCCTCGACCCAGACCAGCCGGCCATCCTCCAGCGCGAGGGCGTCGCCGTCCTCCAATACGGTGGCCTCGGCGAGGTCGAGCAGGAAGGCGGTGCCCCCGACGCCGCGCATCGCCATGCGGCGGCGGTGGCGGTCGTTCGAATCGAGCACGATGCGGTCGACGATCTCGCCGGAGCCGAGACGATCGCGGCGGATGACGCGGGTGGCGCGGATCATGACTTTACGATGGGTCGAGGAGACCAGGCTCCTTCGGCAGGAAGCTTGGATCGAGCGCCTGCTCGACGGTGAAGGGTGGCTGCTCGGGAAACAGGCTGAAGTCGATGCCGGTCTCTCTGGCTGCCTCAAGGCGCGCAGAGAGATAGCACTCCGAGAAGACTTCGGCCGGATAGCGCTTCAGGCTCGGACTCGACTTCAGAATTCGGCCGATACGCATGCGCTGCTCCCGCAGCGTGGCCTGCCAACTGCTCGTCCGAGCACCGGGCTGGTATTTCCACTTGAGCAGATGCGCCAAGAGGACGTCGAGGCGGCTTTCGATCTCGCGCTTCTCGCTGCCTCCCACGCTAGCCACCTCATCGATCAGATTGAGAAGATCGAGTTCATCGAACCGGCCTGCGCGCAGCAGTTCGGCCTGAGCCTGCGTCCAGGCGTAGAAATCCGTCTCGTAAAGATCGGCAGCCGAGGACGGCTTAAGCGCGGCCTTTGTCATCGGGGTCTCCTGTCAGTGGCCGATGATAGCTCAGAACAGGAAGTAGCGCTGCGCCATCGGCAGAACCTCGGCCGGCTCGCAGACCAGCAGCTCGCCATCGGCGCGCACATCGTAGGTCTCGGGGTCGATCTCGATCACCGGCGTCGCGTCGTTGAGGATCATGCTCTTCTTCGAGATGCCGCCGCGCACGTTCTCCACCGCCACCAGTTCCTTGGAGACGCGCAGCCGCTCCTTCACCCCGTCCTCGATCGCGGCCTTCGAGACGAAGGTGAGGGCCGTGGCAAACGGGGCGCGGCCGTAGGCGCCGAACATCGGCCGGTAATGCACCGGCTGCGGCGTCGGGATCGAGGCGTTGGGATCGCCCATCGGCGCGGTCGCGATCATCCCGCCCTTCATGACGAGGTCCGGCTTCACCCCGAAGAAGGCGGGCGTCCATAGCACGAGGTCGGCGAGCTTGCCGGCCTCCACCGAGCCGATATGGCGCGACACGCCGTGGGCGATGGCCGGGTTGATCGTGTACTTCGCCACGTAGCGTCGCGCCCGCAGGTTGTCGTTGCCCGATGCATCTCCGGGCAGGGCGCCGCGCTGGCGCTTCATCTTGTCGGCGGTCTGCCAGGTGCGGATCACCACCTCGCCGACCCGGCCCATCGCTTGGCTGTCGGAGGACATCATCGAGAGCGCGCCGATGTCGTGCAGGATGTCCTCGGCCGCGATGGTCTCCTTGCGGATGCGGCTCTCGGCGAAGGCGAGGTCCTCGGGAATCGATGGGTCGAGGTGGTGGCACACCATCAGCATGTCGAGATGCTCGTCGATGGTGTTCTTGGTGAAGGGCCGGGTCGGGTTCGTCGACGACGGGAGCACGTTGGCGAGCCCCGCCACCCGCATGATGTCCGGCGCGTGGCCGCCGCCCGCGCCCTCGGTGTGGAAGGCGTGGATGGTGCGGCCCTTGAAGGCGGCGATCGTGTCCTCGACGAAGCCCGACTCGTTGAGCGTGTCGGTGTGGATCATGACCTGCACGTCGTGGGCGTCCGCCACCGTCAGGCAGGTGTCGATCGCGGCGGGCGTTGTGCCCCAATCCTCGTGCAGCTTCATTGCGCAGGCGCCGGCACGGATCATCTCCTCCAGCGCGCCGGGGACCGAGGCATTGCCCTTGCCGGCAAAGGCAAGGTTCATCGGAAAATGGTCCGCCGCCTCGATCATCCGGGCAATGTGCCAGGGGCCCGGCGTGCAGGTGGTGGCGAAGGTGCCGTGCGCGGGGCCGGTGCCGCCGCCCAGCATCGTCGTGACGCCGGAACACAGGGCCTCCTCGATCTGCTGCGGGCAAATGAAGTGGATGTGGCTGTCGAAGCCGCCGGCGGTGAGGATCTTGCCCTCGCCCGCGATCACCTCGGTGCCGGGCCCGACGACGATGTCGACATTCGCCTGAACGTCAGGATTGCCGGCCTTGCCGAGCTTGACGATTCGGCCGCGCACGATGCCGACATCGCATTTCACGATGCCCCAGTGATCCAGCACCACCGCGTTGGTGATGACGGTGTCGACCGCACCTTCCGCGTTCGTCGCCTGCGACTGGCCCATCCCGTCGCGGATCACCTTGCCACCGCCGAACTTCACCTCCTCGCCGTAGGTCGTGAAGTCGCGCTCGACCTCGATCTCCAGGCTGGTGTCGGCGAGCCGGATGCGATCCCCGGTGGTCGGACCGAACATGTCGGCATAGGCGGCGCGGGGCAGGCGGGCAGACATGAGGGACACTCAGGTTTTGGCGGACGCCAGGAGGAGTAGGCAGGATCGGTGCCGAGAAGATCGGGGCGGAGAGCGCTCAAGCCGCGGAATCGGACGAGGGCGGCCCAGTGGGCGGCCCGGCTTCGCCCGCGGGCGGAGCCACGTCGGAGGCCGCCGGCTTCGCGCGCTTCTTGCGCACGACCTTCTTGACCTTGACGACGGGCTTGCGCGCCACGCGGGTGCGCATTTCTTGGAGCATCTCGAGCTGGATCTGCTGGATCTCCGCCAGTCTCTGCCACTGCTTCGTGACGAGATGATCCATCTTCTCGTGCAGGTGCCGGATTTCCAGCTCAGCCTTCAGGTTGACGCGGTAATCGTTGTTCGAGCGCAGCCGGTCCTTCTTGTCCTGCCGGCTCTGGCTCATCATGATGATCGGCGCCTGGATCGCCGCGAGGCAGGACAGGACGAGGTTGAGCAGGATGAACGGGTAGGGGTCGAACGCCCCCATCTCGCCCATGGTGACGTTCACCGCCATCCACGCGGCCAGGACCAGCGCGAAGCTGATGAGGAAGGCCCAGGACCCGCCGAAGGCGGCGAGCCCGTCCGAGACGCGCTCGCCGAAGCTGCGGTGCTCGTCGTAATCCTCCTCGATGTTCTCGGCGATCGTGTCCTGGGCGGCGATGCTCTCGGCCACCTGCCGGTCGAGATCGGAATACTCGCCGTGCTCCTCCGCCAGCAGTTCGGCGACGTAGCGGGTGCGGTACCGGGCGAGCTCCTTGACGCTGATGAGCGCGTCGTCGGCGAGGCCCGGATAGTCCGACCGGATATGTCCGGCGAGCGCCGGGCGCAGGCTCGCCAACGGAACGAGATTGCGGCGGTTCATCTCGACGCCGGAGATCGCGCAGACGCCACGCTTTTTCGTCGGCAGCACATGCGCCTCGGCATCGAGCGCCATCATTCCCCGGTCGCGCTCGTGCAGCTCGTCGGTCAGGCTCACAGGGGACCCATCACGTCGCCGCGGAAGCCGAAGACCTTCCGGTCACCCGAGAGAGGCACGAGCGCCACCGCGCGTGTCGAGCCCGGCTCGAAGCGCACCGCGGTGCCCGGCGCGATGTCGAGGCGCTGGCCGCGGGCCTTCTCGCGGTCGAAGACGAGGCCCGGATTCACCTCGAAGAAGTGGTAGTGCGAGCCGACCTGAATCGGGCGGTCGCCGGTATTGGCGACCTCGATCACGGTCCGCGGCGCGCCCGCGTTGAAGACGATCTCGCCGGGTAGGGTCGTGACGGTGCCGGGAACGTCCGCCGAGGGGACGCCGCGGATCGGGTGATGGACCGTGACGAGCTTGGTGCCGTCGGGGAAGGTCGCCTCGACCTGGATGTCGTGGATCATCTCCGGCACCCCTTCCATCACCTGCGAGGCGTCGAGGACGGTGGCCCCCGCCTGCATCAATTCGGCGACGGAGCGGCCATCGCGGGCCCCCTCGACGACGAAGTCAGTGATGAGCGCGACCGCCTCGGGATGGTTGAGCTTGACCCCGCGCGCCAGCCGGTTGCGGGCGACCTGGGCGGCCATGGCGACGAGGAGCTTGTCTTTCTCGCGGGGCGTGAGGAGCAAGGCGTGCGTCCTGAGGCAGAGAGCTGAGGTGAGAGTCGGCCGGGTTTGAAGGTCGGCGCGAGCAAGGATCATGCTCGCGCCGAGGTCAAGCGGGTCGGTCAGCTCTGCCAGACCCGCGGCATCGGCCGCCCGCGCCACGCGGCCAGGAAACGGGCGGCGCCCTCGCGCAGCGGCGCGACGGTCGGCGCCAGCATTCGCACGGCGAGATGACCGTTCCAGGCGCTCGCGCCGGCCTCGACGGAGTCAGGCAGCGCGCCGAGAAGGGCGCGCGCCTCGTCGATCCGTGCCTCAGCACCGGGCGAGACGTCGAGGATCGTCGCGAGCGCGCGGGCGCCGCCCCCGATCGCGGTGCGGGCCATGAGCGCACTCACCGGCCCGTCGAGGCGCAGATCGTCGGCATAGGCGAGGCGACCGTCGCGGCGGATGCGCCAGCGATCCTCGAACAGGGCCTCCTGCAGGCTCTCGTCTCGCGCCGCCCGGCCGAGTACCGCGATCTCGACCACGAGCAGCGCCGCGTCACGGGCCAGATCCGCCTCGAATCGGCGCCGGAGCCGGGCACGGTCGAACAGGATCGTCTCCTGCGGCAGCCAGTCGAGGCGCGCCCCCACGCCGACGCTCGCCCGGTTGAGGATCTCCGCATCCGGCCCGTCCGAGCGGTAGATCTTCTCCGCCGCGGTCGTGGTCAGCAGACAGGCGCCGCCGGATTCGACCCCGACCGAGACCTCGAACCGGTCACCGCAGGCGACGCCGCCGCCGGTATTGACCAGGACGCCCTCCAGCATCCGCTCGGAGCCCTGGCGGGGGAAGCGCAGGCGCAGGGGGCCGCTCTCGGCGAGATCCACGATCCGCGTCGGGGCGGGCGCGGCGGTGCCGGCCGGGGCGGCGCGCAGGTGCACAATCCCGTGCGAGCGCTGGCGGACCGGGGCCGGGAGATGCAGTTCGGCAGCGGGGATGGTAGGCCTCCGACGGTGTTCGACCGGCGCTTCATCCGACAGGGCCGGCCCGGTCCGCAAGACGACGGACGCGCTCCGTCCGGTGCCATCCCGCACCGATCTTCGGCAACGCACGGGACGAACCGGCCACGATCAGCCCCGGACGACGACGCGCGCCCTTGACCGGAACGGCCGGAGCGCCCACCGCGTCATGCTTTCGCGAGCGCTCGACCGGGCCTTGCGACGTCCTGCTCAACGATCGGGACCCGATTTCGGCCCCGAGAGGCGCACGCTATGACTTCATCCGATCTGGAGACCCTCTCCGCCTCGGCCTATCGCGAGGCGATGGCGCAACTCGCGAGCGCGGTGCATCTCGTCACCACCGATGGGCCGGTCGGCCGGGCGGGTCTCACCGCGACCTCGGTGTGCAGCGTCAGTGACGGTCCGCCGACGCTGCTGGTCTGCCTCAACCGCGGCTCCTCCGCCTATCCCGCCTTTCTGCGAAACGGCGTGCTCTGCATCAACACGCTGACGGCGGCGCACGAGGGTCTCGCGGCCGATTTCGCCGGCCGCGTACCGCGCGACGAGCGCTTCAACGGGCGGGATTGGGGCATCCTGCAGACGGGAGCACCGGTCCTGCCGGATGCCCTCGTCGCCTTCGATTGCCGCATCGTCGATCGGCACGAGGTCGGCACCCACGACGTGCTGATTTGTGAGGTCGAGGCGCTTGCCGAGATCAGGGACAGCGACGGTCTGCTCTACGCCGGACGCCATTACCGGGTCCTGCCGCGCCGAACCGCCGCCGAAGCCTCGTGAGGGATAGCCGATCCGGTAGGCTGGCCTGACCTTCGGACTCCCGTTGACACGAAAGCCGCTGGCCGCCTTTCGGGACGACGCTCTAATAAAAAGCGGGGGCCGATCTCCGTCGCTGAACGCGGGTGATCGGCCGCCTCGTTGCCGCCTCAGCGCGCGTAGTGGCGTGCGCGGGCGGTGTCGGGGTTGAAGCCGCTGCGGCCCGACGCGCGCGGCCCGAGATCGCGCGGATCGTAGGGCGGAGCCTCGAAGAGGCTGAACGGTTCACTCAGCCGCCCGACGCTGCCGGTGGTCTCCGCTTGCGGATTCGCGGGCATCCGGCCCCGATCGCCGGCAAGGGCGCCGCCTGCCGAGAAGGCGAGCACCAAGAGAGCGGCCGAAACGGTGTGTGCGGACATCGTGTGACTCCTGAACAAGGTCTTCCGATTCAGGATTTAAGCACGAGGCCGAGGCTCGCATCATAGAATTTGTGCAGCGATGCCTCACGCAGCGCCAGACTTTGCCCATTGCAAAGGCAGACCCAGAGCCATGAGTTGCCGAGGCACTAAAGGAACTGCCTAGGCCGCTCACCAACTCTACGCTAAATCAATGGCTTACGCGCGGATCGCAGGATTTTGCTTACATCCGCAGCAGTTGGCATGATCCTTTCCCGAGGGGTGCGTGTCAGCACAGGGCAGGTTTGCCTCGGGATTAAAGAGAGCGCTGACAGAGCACCCGCGTGACGATCGCTTTCACGCGTCCCACGTGCTCGCCCCCCCCTTGAACCGTCCGTGTAGGTCATGCCCGGCGGACACGCAGCGCCCGTGCGCTCACGACTGAACGAGACCGGATCGATCGGAATGTCCGACATGTCGGGTATCGCGAGGCAAATCTCCGGCCCGGCGGCCAGCGCCCGGCCGGTACGGGCTGTTCCGGAGGCCGAATTCGGCGGATGTCAGCCGAAGAGTTGGCGGGCGAGCCGCGAATGCTCCTCGCGCAGGCGCCCGGTCTCGATACCGAGCGGCTGACCGTCGATCACCCGCCAGCAACCGGCCACCATCACCCGGTCGGCCCGGTGGGCGCCGCACAGCACGAGCGCCGCGAGCGGGTCGTGGGCACCGGAGAAGCGCAGTTCGTCGAGGGTGAACAGCGCCAGATCCGCTTCCCGCCCGCTCTCGATCCGGCCGATATCATCGCGGTTGAGGCAGGCGGCGGAGCCTTCGGTCGCCCAGCGCAGGGCGTCGCGATGGGTCACCGCCTCGGCGCCGTAGGTCAACCGGTTGATCATCAGGGCGTGGCGCACGCCCTCCATCAGGTTCGAGCTGTCGTTGGAGGCCGAGCCGTCGACGCCGAGGCCCACGGGCGAGCCCGCCGCCTCCAGTTCGCAGGTCCGGCAATGGCCCGAGGCCAGCACCATGTTCGAGGTCGGGCAGTGGCACACGCCGACGCCGGCAGCGCCGAGACGGCGCACCTCCTCGTCCTCGAAGTGGATGCCGTGGGCGAGCCAGGCCCGCCGCGTCATCCAGCCGACCTCCTCGAGGTAATCGACCGGACGCTGGCCGAAGGCCTCCAGGCAGAAGGCGTTCTCGTCGCGGGTCTCGCCGAGATGGGTGTGGAGCGGGCAATCGTAGTGCTCGGCCAGCACCGCGCTCTCGCGCATCAGCCGCTTGGTGACGGCGAAGGGTGAACAGGGCGCGAGCCCGATCCGCACCATCGCGCCGGGCTTGGGATCGTGGAACAGCCGCAGCACCCGTTCGCTGTCGGCGAGGATGGTGTCGTCATCCTGTACCAGCGCTCTCGGCGGCAGGCCGCCATCTTCCTGCGGCAGGCTCATCGAACCGCGGGTGACGACGGCGCGGATGCCCAAAGCCCGCGCCTCCTCGACCTGAATGTCGACGGCGTTCTCCAGCCCCTGCGGAAACAGGTAGTGGTGGTCGCCCGCCGTGGTGCAGCCCGAGAGCAGCAATTCGGTGTAGGCGAGCCGGGTGGCGAGGCGGAACGCCTCCGGGGTGAGCCGGCCCCAGACGCCGTAGAGCGCCTGCAGCCAGGGAAACAGCGGCTTGTTGATCGCCGCCGGATGGGCGCGGGTGAGCGTCTGGAAGAAGTGGTGATGCGTGTTGACGAGGCCGGGGATGACCACGTGCCGCCCGGCCTCGAAGGTCTCGTCGACCGGGGCGGAGGGGTATGCGCCCGCGGGCACCGTCTCGGCGATGCGGCTGCCCTCGACGACGACGCCTCCGCCGGCTCCCTCCGCCAGGATCGCGAGGGGATCACGGATCCAGAGGCGCCGCGCCGTCGTGCCGTCCGCTGCCATACCGTCTCCTGAGATCGTCGAAAGAAAAGCGCGAACCGTGCCGCGGTCCCGGCGGTATCGAACGGTGACGATAGGGATGCAGAGCTTCGGGAGGAAGCGTCTTGGCCAAGACCTGTGGTGGAAGAGTCGATGAAGTTCGCGTTTTGATACATGGATCTATGGACGCCGCAGGCACGCATCCCTACCTTTGCTGGGAGCTTCCACAGCGGGATCGTTGTACCCGACTCAGGAGCTGACGGCCGGCGTTGTCCATCTCCGATCCCGAGGGGGATTTCCCATGTCGCGCGGCAGCCGCTTTCGAACTCTCCTGGTCCTGCTCGGCACGCTGCTGGCAGGCAGCCCTGCCGCTGCGCAGGACAAGCCGGGTCCTTCCCTAGCCGACAGCAAAGCGGCCGGCCAGTGGACCGATCCGCCGGCCAAGGTCGATCCCCCGGCGACGAATGCCGGGTCGAAGACCGTCTTGACGCCCGCTAAAATCGACGAGCCGCGGGGCGAGACCCGCATCGAGGCCCGCTCTCCCCGGCGTTCGGCCAAGCTTCGCCGCGAGCGGATTCGGACGGCCGCGGTTCGCGCGCGGCCGGCGCGGCAGGAACGGGTGGCGTTGGTGCGGAGAGTCGAGCGGCCAAGCCGCCGGGTCGCGATTCGGCAGAGGGCTTGGCCGAGAGAGGCGAGAGCGGCGCCGATGCGAAGCCTGCGTCCGGTCTACGGCGACATCCCGCCCGATGCTCCGGCGGACGCCTATTACGAGCAGCGCCGGTTCGGGACGGTCGGCAACCGGTCCCGAGATCTCGGCTTACCGCCGGAGGGCGCCGCCGCCTATCGCAGCGTCGGGATGCGCGAGGGCGGACGCCTCGTCATGCGCTGGCGCGGACCAGGCATGCCGCCCACCGTGGTCGGCCAGCCGTCTCCGCTCGATGCTTTCGGCGCGGATTAGTTCGAGGAATGAAGCGGGCGCCGTGCAGAACAGGGCGCCCGAGTCCGATCGCTGCGCACTTCGGATGCGCGCGTGGTGCTTCAGCGAGCGCGGCCGGGACGGGCCGGCTCGAACACGATGCGGCGGTGATAGGCGCACCAGCTCTTGCCGTCGGCAACCGGGGCTCCGCAGCACACGGCTTGGTCGCTCGGCTCACCGATGATGAACTTGCAGACGAAGGTGCCGGATTGCGCGAAGGGGACACGGAGATTGGCGGAGGGCTCGGCAATCGCATCGGCCTCGCCGACTTGCGGCAGGCGGAAAAGTTGGTTCATCGTGCGGACACTCGGTGTTCGAACTCGCTGGACCCAAGCGAGGGGCGACACGGCGCCCTGGGCCTGGATGGATGTCTCGGCCGACCGGATTGTCTCGCTCCTTCCGTGCAACGACGTTCGGCCCCGGCAGACGTCGGGACCCGCGTCGCGGGCGGGCGCAAGGCATAGGTCGGCTGATAGTCTGGCGTAAGTATACCTGATTCCCCGAGAAACAACCCCTGAACCGGCGCGACAGGTCCGCGCTGGAAGCAGGCTTGAGCGGACGGACAAAGCGCCCGGCGCGCGATAACGCACCGGAAAACCTTCCAAATCGGAAATCGAGGAGAGACGGCAACGTTCCCTCGACGGTTCTCATGCCAAATCCGCTTGATCCCGTCGGGATGGCGGCTTTGGCTATCGCTCAAGTGCTACGCGGGCTTGCTGATACGCTCTCCGCTCCGATCGAGCGAAGACCGTAGCACAGGCCCTCATCCGGGGCTCTGGCAACCGCGATCGCCTTTCTTGCGAGGCGCGCCCGTGAAGGCTATCCCGCTTGATCCTCGGGAATTCGGCGCCACGGGCCTCGCATGCACGCTCTTGTCACGGGCTCCGCCGGCTTCATCGGCCACGCGCTGAGCCGGCATCTGCTGGCGGCAGGCCACACCGTGACCGGCTTCGACGGCCTCTCGCCCTATTACGACGTCGCGCTGAAGCAGGCCCGGCACGCGGATCTGGCCCGGCATCCCGGCTTCGAGGCGGTGGAGGCCCGGCTGGAGACGCCCGGCGCGCTCCTCGACGTGATGGCCCGCGCCAAGCCGGATCTCGTCTTCCACCTCGCGGCACAGGCCGGCGTCCGTTACAGCCTCGTCGACCCCGGCGCCTATGTCGAGGCGAACCTCGTCGGCTTCGCCAACCTGCTGGAAGCGGTGCGCGCCCACCCCGTCCGGCACCTGCTCACGGCCTCGACCAGTTCGGCCTATGGGGGCAATGCCAGCGTGCCGTTCCGCGAAACCGACCGCGCGGTCTCCCCGCTCACGCTCTACGCCGCCTCCAAGCTCGCCAACGAGGCGATGGCCCATTCCTACGCCCACCTGTTCCGCGTGCCGACGACGGCATTCCGGTTCTTCACGGTCTACGGACCTTGGGGACGGCCGGACATGGCCCTGTTCCTGTTCACCCGGAAGATCCTGGCGGGCGAGCCGATCGAGGTGTTCGGGGAAGGCGCGGCGGAGCGCGACTTCACCTACATCGACGATCTCATCAACGCGATCGTCGCCCTGTCGGAGCGTCCGCCGCCGCTGCCGGGCGAGGGCGGTCCGGTCTCGACCGCCGACACCTTGAGCGCAGTGGCCCCCTACCGCCTCGTCAATATCGGCGGCGGCCGTCCGGTCCGGCTCGATGCGATGATCGGCGCGCTGGAAGCGGCCCTCGGGCGCAAGGCCGAACGCGTGCTGAAGCCGCTGCCGCCGGGGGACGTGATCCGCACCCATGCGAGCACCGACCTGCTGCACGCCCTCGTCGGCCGCCTGCCGGAAACGCCGCTGGCGACCGGCATCCCCGCCTTCGTGAAGTGGTACCTCGACTATTACGGAGACCAGTAGGCGCAGGACGGAGCTCTCATCGCCCTTCGTCTTCTGAGAGTGCCTCACAAAACTCCCGGTTACCGACCGTTCTCGCCCTGGCGAGGACAGCGCGGCGGGCGTTTGTGAGAGACACTAAGTCGGATCACAGCCTTTCGGGGCAATCGCGTCACCGGACCATCACCCGGTCGTCACCCGAATGCGCCGAGACCGGCCACGCTGCGCGCATTGTCGGCACGGGAAAATATGCCGACCCTTGTGACAGGCGGCCTCCTCCGCGGTTCCTGAGGATCGAGGGCTGCCGCGGCAGGGAGACGGATCACCGATGCGCATCGCGATCATTGGCTCGGGCTATGTCGGCCTCGTCTCGGGCGCCTGCCTCGCCGATTTCGGCCACGAGGTCGTCTGCATCGACAAGGATCCCGATAAGATCGAAGCCCTCAACCAGGGCCGCATGCCGATCTACGAACCCGGCCTCGACGCCCTCGTCGCCGAGAACGTGCGGGCCAGACGCCTCGGATTCTCTACAGACCTCAGGCCCGCCGTGTCACAGGCGCAAGCCGTGTTCATCGCGGTCGGCACCCCGTCGCGCCGCGGCGACGGCTTTGCCGACCTCTCCTACGTCTACGCCGCAGCGCGCGAGATCGCCGAGGCGCTCACCGGC
>JAESFL010000696.1_pt1 | contig 19569 bp, 9 predicted proteins | sample 9269401 | NCBI WGS metagenome assembly JAESFL01 (sample SAMN14506025, study PRJNA617098) | algae metagenome | isolation source: Gloeocapsa sp. UFS-A4-WI-NPMV-4B04 and co-occurring heterotrophs from desert... | place: USA: Utah | collected 2006-10-01 | reverse complement strand
AGGTGAGGCTGCCGTGCGCACCGTCGTCGATACCGCTCGGCTCACCTCAGGAGCCACTGTCTTCGGCGCCATCCTCGCCACCGTCAGCGCCTGAACCCGCCGCAGCCCAAGGCGTGGGTAATTACCCCGAGGCGACGATCCCACTGAACTCGGATAGATACAGAAAGAGCTTGTCGGCCACGTTTCCTTCGCACCTCAGCGCAACACGTGTCTCACGTGAGAGAGTGCACACGTGGTCCCGCAAGAACTGTGATCCGGGTCATACTCTGTGCTTGCTGGTCACCTTGTGGGCTCCGCATGCCGCCCTGCCGCCTTGGGGGCCGAGACTATCGTGACCGTAGTAGTCTTCGCATACGCTGTTTATGGAGCCCGCGACCGCTCCTGTTGTTCCCATAATGCGTTCCGCGGGAGGTGAGCCGAACTCAGAGTTCTCGAACCTGTCCTGGAGGGAGTTCGAGCTGAGCTTCGACCTGTCCTACGTGTCCAGTGATCGAGGTGCCACTCAACAGGAACTTCGCTGCACGCTGGACCCACGCGCCGCCTCAGACACGGTCCAATGCACCGAACGATAGCCTTTGGGCCTCAAGCCGAACGTGTGAGGCAGACAGATCGGAGAAGTATCCAAAGTTCATCGGAGTGCAGCGCGTGAGGAGTCGCAAAGAGCCTCTATACCGACGGGTGAACACACGAACATGCGGCGTCAGCCATCGAGGAGGTGAGTTTCGGTGGTCTCGCCATCCGAAGAGGGAAGACCCTTCGTCGCACGGTTCGATGCACGGTCACAAACACCATGGTCTCGACTACACGCCTCTATTCAGGTTTCTTCTGTCCAAGGTTGGAGCCGACTTCGCCGAGGTGTATCGAGAAGCCGCTTCACGCCTCGATCGACCCGATCCTATTTGCTGGCTCGTGGCCCGCTCGGATAAAGACAAACAAGCGTACGTGCGAATTGGGGAGAGTTCGTACTACAGCGGCCTCTACGTGGACGAGAACGGCAGGCTCGCTCTTGTGGACCCGTCGCTTCGCTTGGAGGGCATGGAACCGCGCTGTTCCTGCTGCACGCACACTGAACGGTGTCGTTTTCAGACAACCTTTCCGCGGCGGCTGAGTAGACTAGGGCCAGCCTGGGTCGAGCGGCATGCGACATCAGCCCGAGGTAGGCTCCCACGGAACGGGAGCGGCGGAACTGCTCGGGCGCTTCGATCGAGGCCGCAAAGCTTGTGGCGACGATCACATCGACGACTAGGCAAGTCATAGGCAAGAGATATCCGCGTTCCACGTCTCGTTCGGGCGTGTGGCTGAGAAGTCCTGGTCAATCAGGTTCGGCGTGACGGGGAAGCGTGATGGCTGTCGGTCGTCCGCTTGAACCGGCGCGTCTGCCGAGCTCTGAGGCTATTGTCGCGCATCAATCGTGCCGTTCGGCGCCGCCTTGCTGTCAGACCTTGATCCTGCAATTCGCGGGTTATCCGCGGACTGCCATAGGTCTCATTCGACCCCACAAAAGCTGATCGAACATGGGCCAGCAGGACCAGATCCTCCCGCTGGCGAGGGCTGGCGGGACGAGATCGCTGCGTAAAGTATTCGCTCTGGCTGACATCGAGGGCTGGCACAAGTGTGTGACGGGGGGTACGCCGCTGATCGCCCGCTGCGGTGAGTGAGGCAGCGGAAGCGCCGGAGTAGCGTAGCCAAGGGTCGAATGGAGGCGGCTGTCCTAGTAGTCGGCGGGCCAGCGCCGAGCCAGCATGGTCCAAGTCGCGAAACAGCGTCCCATTTAAGAACTCGTCGCGCATGCGGCCGTTGAATGCCTCACAGATGCTGTTCTGCATCGGCTTGCCCGGCGCGATGAAGTGCCAATCGACCCTCGCCTTGTCGGCTTAGGTCAGCATGGGGTTGGAGGTGAACTCCGTGTCGTGATCGCTGAGGACGAACGCCGCCCTGCCTCGCCGAGCCACAAGAAAGTAGTCCCGCTGAACCCAACCCAGAAATCTCAGGCGGGCCACCCAAATCCCCCTCATTCCACAAGTTCAAGAAGAAGACCTCGATGATCAATGGAGCGTCGTGGTCAATCCTCTCACGCTCGATCAGCGCGATATCATGCTCTGCCAGATTGATCCTGACAGCGATAGCTCAGCCTCATCTGGGTCATTCAGCAGGAGGTAAACGCCACAGATCTGCGGATGGGCCAAGAGGCATCACACACCGACAAAGAAACCGGGACGCGAAATTGCGACACTGGCTGTTGCTTTTCATTCTTCCCTAAAAGCTTTGGTGAACTGGTCGACGATTGGCTTCATAAGGTAGGTAATTGCACTTCTCTCCTGGGTCGCCACGAACACTTCGACTGGCATCCCCGGTCTAAGCGACTGACCATTAAGCTTTGCGAGCTCGCTCGGGGCAACCTGGATATCCGCTAGGTAATGATCGCTGTTTGTCGTCGGATCACGTGTTGTGGCAGCGGAGACGTACGCAATCTCACCCTTCAGTTCGGGCGTCGTGCGCTGATTGAACGTTGAGAAGCGGAGTTTTGCGGACTGGCCGATGAAGACTTGGTCGACATCGACCGGTGAGAGCTTAGCTTCGACCTTGAGCTTCGCATTCTGTGGTACAATGGTTGCGAGAGTTTCGGCTGGTGTAATGACACCGCCAATCGTGTGAACGGAAAGCTCGTTGACGGTTCCCGCTAGCGGTGCGCGGAGGTCCGTTCGTGCAATACGATCCTCAAGCGCAATACGGCGATCGTTGAGCTCAGAAATCTTGGTCGCAACGGCGCTGAGCTCGCGCTGCGCTTCAGTTCGAGCGCTATCGTCTATGGAGATGATCTGAAGCCTGATGCTGCTCATCCGAGCGCGAGCACGTGCAATGCTCGCGTCGATCTCACCCGCTTCTCCAGTAAGGCGAGCAAAGTCACGTTCGGTCGTATAGATCCTTGTGCCTTCGATCAAGCCTTTGCTGAAAAGGCCTTTGAGCTTGCTGAATTCCGTATCAACCAATGCAAGCTCGTGTTTCTTCCCAACTTGTTGCGCCTGCAGCCCTTTGATCTCCTCACCAAGCTGGGCAATCTCAAAGTGAAGCTGCTCCTTTTGGCTCTCCCTATTCACCCGATTGCCTTCAAACAGTCTTACCTCGCCGTAAGAGACGAGATCGGCTTGCGTAACTGGAACGGCACCCGTCAATGGCAAAGGGATAGTGATCATGCCGTCACGCTCCGCAGTTAGCCTTGCCGTTCGCGCAACAAGTTCAGAAAGCTGAGAGCGGACAATCGAGAGTTCCGCCTTCGTCTGTACATCGTCAAGGCGGAGCATGATCTGCCCGGCTTTGACGAAGTCCCCTGCCCGCACCATGATCTCGCTAACGATACCACCATCCCGATGCTGGATCAGTTTCAGGTTCTGGTCGACTCTGACCATTCCCTGGGCGATCACAGAACCGCTGATCTGAGCAATAGCAGCCCAGCTGCCACCACCGATAAGAAGGAGCAAGCCGAGCCCTACCCCTGCGAGTACCCGACCTTTTAGGCGGAAGTCGTCGGCTTCCATGCCGTCGCGGCTGCTCATGCTCGATCTCCCTGTACTCTAAAGTTTGTCTGGCGGTCGGTGCAGCGGCTATGTTTGGTCGACGATAACAATAGCTTTATGACCATGCAGATAGATCGTGGTCTCGTATACGCTGTCGAGGTCGATATCAGCTTCGATTACTGTTCGGTCAGAGCGCTCCACGGTCTCATGCCGATACCGAATCATCGCATTGTCTTCATCTATTTCTTTGGCATAGACCTTCTCAAACTGATCCTCGAGTTCATCAAGGATTTGCTCGAAGATGTCATACTTGGACATCTTGATGCGATCACCAGCGTGGAAGTCGACGATCTCGTGGAGCAGGGGCTCGGGCGCACTTGCTTGACTCGGGGCAATGAATTCGAAGAGGTCATTGCCTGTGCCACCCTTAAGAACCACAGCCTGGGATCCGACGACGAACTTGTCATCGCCCGAGCCGCCGGTCACCTTGTCAAAGCCGCTGATCGTATCGTCTCCGATATTGACACCCTTTGCCGTACCGACAGTTAGGTCAACAACGATGTCGGTCTCAGAGGCCGAATAGTCGAGCGTGTCGGTCCCGCTGCCACCCTCGTAGAGATCATCCTGGCCGTCATTTGCGGCTTCGACAATATCGTCGTCGGCCCCGCCTGAAACTACGTCCTGCCCGGCGCCATCCCGAAGTAGATCGTTGCCATCGCTGCCCTGCATTGTGTCATTGCCTGCACCCCCATCGAGAATGTCACACCCAGCACCACCATCGAGTTCGTCGCCGCCGCCCCGCCCACTGATCTGGTCATTGCCCGCATTACCCGAAAGCGTCTCGCTTTCCTCAGCGCCTGCAATCTTGTCGTCGCCAGATCCGCCCTCGACGGCCTCAAAATTAGCAACTGTGTTGCGCCCAATCTCATTGCCGTTCGCGGTGCCCTGATCAAGATCGACCTCGACAGCGGCTTCACTCGCGGAGAGGTCGAGCGTATCGGCCTCGCTGCCGCCGTCATAGGTGTCGCTCTCGGTATCCAGAGCTACGACAACATGATCGTCCCCGGTCCCACCTAAGACAACGTCCTGCCCGATGCCATCAAAGAGAAGATCTGCTCCAGCCCCACCGTCGATCGTATCGCTACCGGCATCTCCCGCGATGACATCGCTGCCGTCGTTGCCCGAGAGAATATCGTGGCCGTGACCACCTTGGATCTGATCATCACCGGCATCACCACTGATAAGGTCATGGCCGGCGCCGCCAAACAGCGCATCGTTTCCTTGTCCGCCGAGGATCTGATCGTTGCCATCATCGCCGAAAGCGATATCGTTTCCTTCGCCTCCAAACAGGCGGTCATCGCCGCTGCCGCCGGAAATCTGATCATCGCCGGCATGGCCGAAGATTACATCGCTCCCCTCTCCTCCATGAAGAATGTCGTCCCCTGACCCGCCGACGATATGGTCGTCGCCTGCGCCGCCAACGATGGTGTCAGCGCCACCGCGTCCATCGATGGCGTCATTCCCATCGCGGCCCTCGATAGTGTCAGCGCACTCTGTTCCAACAAGCATGTCATCGCCGTTCGTCCCCACCACCGGTGGGGCCTTCACGACCGAGAAGGATGCATACTGGGTGGTAAAAGCTTTGCCGTCAGAGATCTGGTAGCTGATCGTGACGGGACCAAGGCCATTTGGGCTGTAAAGCCAGCCGGTCGCGCTTTGAGAGATGGTGCCGGATGAGACGCTCAGGTTCTGGATCGAGAGGACATCGCCGTCCGGATCCGAGGCGTTTGCCAAAAGGACAGACAGCGCGAAGAGAGCTGTCGCGCAGCCAAAGACATCCTGGAGATAAAGCACGCCGCTTGTCCGTGGTGCCCGATTGACCGGGCTCTGGGGGTCCTCGTCCTCACCGCCATCCCCGATGGGCGGGCTCTCGGGATCCTTATCCTCGTCCTCACCGCTGTCCCCGATGGGCGGACTCTCGGGATCCTTGTCCATTCCGGGCCGGTCACCGGGTTCACTGCCGCCAAATGATCCGATCTCAAGAGCGCTGATGTTGTCGTTGGCAACAGTCAGGGCGCTCTGGAAACTCGCAAGCGCACTGACGTCGACTTTTTGGAACGGCTCCGACACGCTTGGCTCATAGCTGATCGCTGGCGAGTCGATCAGCATGTACTCCGCTGAGGCGTTGCGATGGTCGAACAGAGTACCAGAACCATTTGCCGGGTCCTTATCTGTTGATTCATCATTGTTATTAGGATCAATCAAGTCTTCTAGAGACAGAGACTCGACCATCATCTTAGCATCAACAATCTTCAAGCCGGGCTCGTCCTTTGCCGGTGTTGGCTCCTCGGGCGGAAGCCGGCCATAGCTTGGAAGGGCGCTCTTCAGATATGCGGCGATGCCGAATAGCAAAGCTCCAACCGCCAGAGGCATCTTCGATGGGGCGAGCTCCTTCAGCAGGTAAAGCTGTCTCGAGGAAGCTTCATTTGTCTGGCTGCCGTTTTTTGTTCCTTTGACGGCGATGCTCATGATGCAGCCCTCGCAACGACATGCCGCTTGCCATCGGGATCGACTGCACGTGCCTGATCGCGGGCACCGATGATCTCTTCCTTAGGCCCATTGGCGGTCACACGACCATTCTGAACAACGGCCACCAGATCGACAGCCACCAAGGCGCTCGGGCGATGTGCAATCACGATGGCAATACCGCCTCTGTTGCGAATGCCCTTGACCGCCTCCGTGAGCGCGGCCTCTCCTTCTCCGTCGAGATTGGAGTTGGGCTCATCCATAACCACCAGGAACGGATCTTTGTAGAGCGCTCGAGCCAGCCCAATACGCTGCCGCTGGCCGGCGGAGAGCGCTGCCCCTTGCGCACCAAGTCGGGTCCTATACCCATCAGGTAAACGCACGATCATCTCGTGAATGCTGGCAGCTCGCGCCGCAGCAACAATTGCGCGTGGGTCATTCGATGGATCAAAGCGTGAGATGTTCTCCTCGACCGTTCCATCAAGCAGGGACACATCCTGGGGAAGGTAACCGATGTGCTGTCCGAGCTCCTCGTCTTTCCACTGAGTGAGTTCGGCACCATCGAGCCGAACACCGCCTCGAAGCACGGGCCAGATCCCCGTCAGCGCACGAACGAGCGTCGTCTTGCCGCCGCCACTCGGTCCAATGATCCCGAGCGCCTGTCCAGCCCTGAGCTGGAACTCGACCTCGCTCAAGAGAACTCGACCAGATTCCGGGGCCGCGACAGTGATCTTCTCGACCTGAAGCGTCACACGGGGCGCAGGGAGGTCCATAGGCGGATCGAGATCAGCGAGCGCCATTACCGTCTCTTTCAGACGCTGGAAGGCGTTTCGCGCCGCGACCACACCTTTCCAGTTGCCAATGGCAAGATCCACCGGCGAAAGCGCCCGAGCGGAGGCAACTGAGGCAGCGATGATAGCACCAGCCGATAGCTCTCCCTGAATGGTCAGATAAGCGCCAAGTCCAAGGATGGCCGATTGCAGGATCATCCTGAGAACGCGTGAAATGGCGCTAAACGTGCCACTGATGTCATTCGTCTTTGTTTGGAGCTGCAGATGCTCGCTATTGGCACGTTCAAACCGCGTGACAGCGCGCTTGGCCATGCCCATGGCCTTGAGGATCTCAGCATTTCGGGCATTTGAATCCGCGACCGCATTGCGCTCAATGACGGCCTGGTGAGTGGCACTGCTCAGTCGCCGGGTCATGATCTCAGTGATGATCGTCAGAAGCGTCAGCACGAAGGCACCAGCAAAGGTCAGAGCACCGAGCAAAGGATGAAGGAGGTAGATGAAGGCGAGGTAGAGAGGCATCCATGGCAAGTCGAAAAGCGCCACCGGCCCCTGGCCTCCTAGAAAGCTCCGTACGGTATCGACATCACGGCCACGCTCGAGTGCTTCGGCTGTGGAGAAGCCAAAGCGGGGCATATCGATCGCAACCTGATGAGCAAGCGGAGCAATGCGTTTGTCGAGCCTCGCTCCTACTCGGACGAGCACTTGCGACCGGATCACATCGAAGAGGCCCTGAAACAAATAAAGTCCGACTGCCAAGACCGACAGCGCGATCAGCGTCGGGATGCTGCCGCTGGTCAGCGCCCGATCATAGATCTGCAGCATGTAGAAAGAGCCGGTTAGCGCCAAAATGTTAATGATGCCGGAAAGCGAGAACAGGAAGACGACAACGCTGCGCAGGCCTTGGGTCAGCCTCGCGGCTGCCTTGCGCCTTTGAGCCGAGTTTGTATTGGTCCCCCGCATCGTATCACCTTCTGCCGCTGTACATTCTCGGCCGCGACCGCTCAGTAAGAACTTCTCGCGCCAATGGCTGCTGATTTTCTTGAAACCAAAGTGTCTCAAGAGACATCCAAGGTAAGCTGCCTTAGGTCCAATGAAACCTCAGACTGAAGTCTGATAGCTGTTCCGGACCTAGGTCTGAATCGGTTGAAGCTTTCGGGTTGGAATCAGACGCTTTTGATTTGTGCTGGCTGCTTGGAACTTCTGAGACCGCGGTCTCCGCCGTCATTCCCGTCCAGCGACTGAAACCGCTTGCATTAGTCTTATCCGAGTTTTGCGGCGCCAGACCGTGCCGAGTACAGGCCACTTGTAACCAAATTGAATGCTGTTCAGCTATCAGGAAGCGGCGGACGGGCCGGCGTTGCTCCGGCCCGTCCGGTTACACCTGCCCAAGATCTCACAAGGTGGAGAACCTCATCGAGGGGGCGTTGAACTAGAAGACGAAGTTATTTCCGTCGAGCTCGTGTGTTCCTTTGATGCTGATCCGGAACTCGGCCGCATCCGTTCCGCCCGTGTTGCCACTCACTATCGTATAGTCGCCGTCATCCCGCGTCTCGTGCGTGATGACCACCTGAGCAACAGCACCGCTTGAGCCATTCGCCAAAGTGAAGGCTTGCTGACTGCCCGCTGCGCTGCTGGCGTCGATCGCCGATAGATCGAGACGGTCGCCTGGTTGGAAGCCAAGGATCGTATCTCCATCAGCATCCCCCGCCGACAGGAAGCGGAAGGTGTCGTTGCCCTTGCCGCCGTCGATCACGTTCACGGCACGGCTGGCCGTGATCGCATCGTTGCCTGAACCCGTCACGATGTTCTCGACACCCCAAAGCGTATCGCTGCCAGTCTGGTCGCTCGATACGCTACCCCTGTTGAGCAATCCCGTACCGAGATCTGCTGTCACATTTGCGGTGATCGATGCCATGTCCAGCGTATCGCTCCCGGTACCCCCCGCCATGCCATCGCCGTAGTAGGTGTCGTTGCCGTCACTCACCGAAGCCACGATCATGTCGTCGCCACTGCCACCGTAGACGGTGTCGGCTTCCGAGCCGGCATCGATCAGATCATGACCCTCATCACCAAAGATACGGTCCCTTCCAGCATCACCGTACAGCATGTCGCTGTCCGAACCGCCGAGAATGGTGTCATTGCCTTGGCCACCGAAGGCAACATCCCGCCCGCCCTGGCCGCTCAGGAAATCGTCTCCGAAGCTGCCGTCCAGGACATCAGCACCGTCTCCAGCAACTACACTGTCGTCGCCATCGAGAGCCAGGATTGTCTCGCTCTTCACCGTGCCGATCAGCACGTTGTTGCTGGTCGTACCGGTGATTGTGGCGCCGAGTGATGTGCCGGGCTGCGGTGCAGGAGTACCCGCTTCATCATCTTCGGAGTCATCAGCGCCGTTGCCGTCACACGAGTGCTCATCGTCCCCATCATCCGAGCTGGTGTCTTCGTCATTGTCGATTGGATCCTCGCCGTGATCGTCGTCTTCATCACCCCCGTTGCCAATCTGCGGCATGCCGCCTGCCGACGTAAAGCTGATCGCGTGCACGCCATTGCTTATGGTTGTCACGCCGTTCGCCGCCGTGGTCCTCTCGTAATCAGACTCAGTTGCCCCCTCAGGCAGTTCGATAACGTCCTGCGGGCGCATGGTGCCCACGATTGTATCGTTACCCCCATTCGACTTGAAGACAATTCGATGTGCTGAAGACAACGACGAGATGTCGATCGTGTCATTTCCTGCATCTCCGTCGATCGTAATCGTATTGAGGCGCAAGCTTGTTGAAGAAAAGTCTCCGACGACCTGGAAGGTATCACCGGCTCCTGCGCCACCAATTGCCCCTGCGGGATCAACTCCGTTGATGCGGATTTCCTCGATCTCGCGAAGCTCCGCAATGACAGCCGTATTGTTGCTGCCGTTGCGGGTGACAACAATCTCAGTCGCCGCATTCAGGCTTCCCGGCAGGTTGCCTGCCACACCCAGCCAGGCTGCCCTGGTGTAAATCGTGTAGGCTTCTGGGCTGGCATTGCCGCTGATCACGAATGTGTCACCGGTTGCGTTCTCCGTCCCGCCATCAACGACGTCACGGCCATCGGTCGGGCTGCTCGCATTCGCGTTCCAGATGATCGTGTCGTCGCCCGTTCCGCCGCTGATTGTGTCCGCTCCGGCGTTGAGACCAGGGGCCGTGTAGGTGATGGCGAGATTGTCAACGTAGAAGTTCTCGCTTGTGCCGAAGGCGCCGGTCTCGAAGCTGCCAACTGCCCGAAAGCGGATCGCCGTGTGGGCGGCGGTCAATGGCGCGGAGAAGTTCGCTGTGCCGTCGGTATCGCCGCCGAGCGTACCAAGCGTCACCCAGGCGCCGTTGAAGGCCTCGACAACCACCTGTTCGCCGGCGTCGAGGTCATCCGCTTCGTAGTTGAAGGACAGTGTCGCCGATGACGCACCCGCCAGGTTGATGGCGCGCTCGATCGTCTCACCACCATCGATGCCGGCGACGAACGCAAGGCGGCCGCCGTCGATCCGGATGTCACCGGTGTTGGCCGCCGTGGTCTCACCACCAGCTTCAGTCCAGTTACCGGCGAAGGTAGCTGTACCGGTGTTGTTGCCGTAAGACACTGTGTCGAAGTTGTCAGCCATCGCCCCGACATCGCTGCCGATGCCGCCGGAGAGTGTATCATCTCCATCGCCACCGTCCAGCGCGTCCGCGCCTTCACCACCATTGATGACGTCATTGCCGCCAGCCCCACTCAGAGTGTCGTTGCCACCGAGGCCCGTGATCGTGTTAGCCGCCGCGTTTCCGGTGATTGTGTTAGCCGCGTTTGTTGGGGAGCCGAATGTCGGAGGCGGGGCTTCCGCCAAGAGGAAATCGGAGCTGTCAATGGCCGCGGCGTTCGAACCATTGATGAGGATCGTGCCCATCGGGTTCAGGTTTCCGTCACGGATCGTCAGGAGCGTGTTGCCGCCCTGAGCCGTTTCAACGACGCGTGTGTCAAAGTTCGCCGCCGTGACACCCAGCGCGCGTAGATCGATGAGATCTTGGGTTGCTGCAGTGCCGCCCGACGAGTCGAAGCTGTTCACGACGTCAGCGCCGAAGCTCGTGGCATTATAGACGAGGCGATTGAACCCAGTGCCGACATCGATTGTGTCATTGCCTTCACCGCCGATAACGGTGTCGTTCAAATCGCCGCCGTTCAGTGTGTCGTCGCCGGTGCCACCATCAAGCACGTCATTCCCGCTATTGCCAGCGAGGCTGTCGTTGCCGGAACCGCCAAAGAGCTGGTTATCTGCGCCGTTGCCGGCGATAATGTTGTTGGCCGCGTTACCTGTGCCGTTGATGGCCGCTCCTCCTGTCAGCGTCAGGTTTTCGACACCTGCAGCCAGAGTGTAGGTGATCGATGCCTGAACGATGTCGACGTCGGCAGGCAGACCCGTCGACTCATTCACAACGTCGCTGGCATTGTCGACAACGTACGTATCATTGCCGGCTCCGCCAACCATCGTGTCGACGTCCCCGCCGCCATTCAACGTGTCGTTGCCGTCTCCGCCGTTCAGCGTGTCATTGCCGAGCCCGCCGTTCAGAGTATCGGCGCCGCCGAGACCGCTCAGCGTATCGGCCAGATCGCCGGCGCTGATGATGTTGTTCAGGCTGTTTCCAGTTCCCACGAACTGATCGGCGTCGACGCCTACGTAGGAGAGGTTCTCGACGTTGGCCATGGTCTCGATCGAGAGTGCAGCCATGAACGTTTCCACCGTATCGGTCCCCTCGTTAGCGATTTCAACTACGCTGTCGAGCAGATCGTCCACGCCGTAAGTGTCGTTGCCAGCGCCGCCGATCATCACATCGGCGCCGAGCGCGCCCGCCAGATCGTCGCCGCCGACATTGCGAGCGGCGTCCAGGTCGTCATTCCCAGTTCCACCCACAAGAAGGTCGTCACCGTCGCCACCCTGTAGGTTATCGTCGTCCGAGTGACCAAACAGCAGGTCGTTACCGGTGTTGCCGACGAGGACGTCTTCGCCGGTCGTACCAGCCAGCACCGTATTCTGAAGTGGAACGGCTGCCGTGCGAACCCCGACATCATCGGTGCTGAGGGCATAATCACCTTCGAGCAAGTAGCCGTTCAAGGTAGCGCCGTTGAAGTTTACGAACTCAGCGCCCTCTGACGTCTGGTCGAAGTGGTCGACCACAGTGATCCTGTCCGAGCCGCCATTGAGTGCAATCACCAAGTCGTCGTTTGTCTCCTCGTTGATGGCGATACTCGCCAGCGCACCCGAGATGGAGATGCGATCGCTGACACCGCCGGTTTCGTTGATCACGTCAACGCCATCCCCGACTGTGAACGAGTAGGTGTCGTCTCCGATGCCGCCGTTGAGTGTATCCACGCCGCTCCCGCCGACGAGAATATCGTTGCCGTTATTGCCGTTGAGTACGTCCGAGCCAGCGAGTCCGATGATGAGATCGTCCCCGGCCGTCCCATTCAGCACCGGACGGTTCGCAGACGGTGGCCCTTGGGGCGCAGCGCCATTATCGTTGAACGGCGTGCCTACGATGATGTTGAGCGCGCCGCCATCGGCAAACTGAACCTTCTCGATACCGCGGAGCTTGTCGCTGCCGTCGATGCCGTCTTCAGCCGTATGCGTAATGACGACCTGACCGTCGGCCGTTGCCGAGAACGCGTACTCGGTGCGAAGGCCACGGTACGCTGCCGTATCGACGTCGCCCGTCGTCGTGTCACTGAGGATCTCGCGAACGATGACCAGCTGCCCTGGATTGATCTGGCCAGAGAACATCTTGTTCGCCAGCGTCGTCATGCTGTTGTGCGACTCGATTTCTGAACCCGTGCCGTCGATGTTCGCCCGCACGCTGATCCGGACGTTCAGCCATTTGTCGCCATCAATGATGTCATCACCGCCATTGCCCTGGATCATGTCCGATCCATCACCGCCGAGGATGATGTCGCCAGCGTTGAAGACGACCTGGCCGGTCGCCATCGCGTTGACCTGAGCCGTCGTGAGGCCGAGGACCTGGGCGAGGCCCGTGATAAGTTGGACGCCCTCCTTGGTGAGTTGGCTGCCACGGAAGCCTTCGGATCCGCCCTGCGCTGCAGGAAGGCGCTCTTCGGCGATCGTCTCCGAGCCTTTCAGGGTATCATTGAACTTTGATCCCGAGAGTCCTTCTACCGACTCATACTCATCGAGCGCCGCATTCTGGGGAAGCGTGGGAGCTTCATCGAATATAATCGGGATCGATAGGTCGGCGTTGACCGCAAAGACGTTATCCTTGTAGGTCGCCCAGTCGAAACCGGACATGCCGACCATCTTACCGCGGCCGGCGCTGCCGACCATGATGTCGTCGCCGCCTTCGCCGATGAACTCGTCGAAGCCACCATCACCCAAGAAGACGTCATGGCCTTCAACCTCATCGTGTGCGAAGACCTCATCGAAGTTGTCCCCGGGAGCACCGTCGAACGTGCCGGTCTCGATCCAGTCGTTGCCTTCGTTGCCAAGGATACGTTCGGCGTTCCTGTTGCCATAGATGAAGTCATTTCCTTCACCCGCGAACACCTCTGAACCCATGTCGGTGCCGAGAAAGATAAAATCTTGGCCTTTGCCGCCCATGACGAGGTCAAGACCTGGACCGGCATGGACAACGTCGTTGCCATCGCCCGCTTTGATGTTGTCGTCGCCGCCCATGTCGCGGATGATGTCGTCGCCCGCGCCGCCATTCAGGACGTCGTTGCCGAAGCCGCCCTCCATGATGTCGTTGCCGGCATCGCCGTACAGGGCATCGTCGCCGATGCTGGCGATGAGGGTGTCGCTGGCCGCCGTACCGCCGAGCACAACGTGCTCCTCACCGGAGTAGCGCAGGTAGTTGAGATCGACACCTGGCGTTGTCGGATTGTCGCGCGTGACCACCTTCGTGAGGAGGCCACCGCCTGTCGGGTCAGTGGTCTCAAGGTCGCCGTCGCCGTCGAGGTCGTTGAACTGCTTGGTTTGGTCGACCTCGAGGATGAGGCCAGGCGTAGAGAAGACGTCGGACGGAAGGTGAGTCGCGTCCGTGTTGCGCATAATCATAGATGCGAAGGAGTTGTTCTCCATCTCGCCGAAGAGGTGCAGGCCATCGAGGCGTTGCAGGTAGTAGAAGCGGTCGCCACTCTGCAGGCTCTCCATCATACCTTCAAAGACAAAGTTGAAGGTGGAACCCAGCATGCCCCCGAACGGCATGGTTTTCTCGGCTAGGCCACCGATCCAGAGGTCGATGTTCTCGAGACCGCCCAACGAGCCGCCGGCATAGGCGCCGGTGGCGTTGAGGAAGTCGAGGCGGTCGGCCGGGGCAGTGAGGCCGCCGAAGCTCTCACCCGTGATGATTGTCAGTGCCGCGTCGCGTTTGCCTTCGACCGTTGTCTGACTGGTGATCAGCGAGTGTGTACCGTAGGCCGCGACGAAGTTGATGATCGAGGCCTCGTTCTTGAGGTTGCCAGCGAAGTCGGCCCAGCTCTCATACGGCTTAAGGAAGGTGTCGTTGTTGGCTGCCTGATAAAAATCACGGCGAGCTGCATTCAGCGAGGGAACGCCGGTGTCGCGACCACGAGCGAGGTTGATGGTGGCGAGGTCGAGTGGGAGACCCAGCAGGTTGTTGCGCAAGGCGCTCGTGACGAATTCGTCGATTTCGTTGCCGACTTGACGAGTCATGCCGCGCACGATGGCACCGGCCATCTCCTCGCTGCCTTGCGAGGCGAACTCGATTGGGTTGAGGAAGCCCTCAATAAGGCCGACAGTGTCATCCTCAAAGCCGGGATTGAAGCGGTCGATCGTCTCGGTGAGCATCGAGTGGCCGAAGCGATAAACTACGTGGGCAAACTCGGCGACAATCGTCGGGTTCAGCGTGGCGTCGAAGCCGTCCGGAACCAGAAATACGTTGATGTTCGGCTGGATTTTCCGGGCGAACTCCTCGAACACCAAGTGCTGGTACTGCATTTCCGTACCGAACTTAGCGGCCTGGAAGAGACGCTCGCCGTTCCAGTCAAGTGCGGCCTTCGCCTCCGGCGTGATCGGAATGGATGCCACCGGCACGTCCAGCCATTCATTGATGAAGCCCAGGTCGCCAGACTCCAGCACCGTGTCCTTCGTGTGCTGCATCAGTCGGTTGTGCTCGGCGTGGAACACGTGATGGACAGCGGTGAGACCGATGTTCTCGTTGCCGCGGCCGTCGCCCGTCACGAAGTGCGCGTCGAGCAGCGCCTGGTCGTAGAAGGCGTTAGGATCGAGATTGCCAAGACCAACTTCAATATCACCGTCAGCAAGCTTGCCTGTCGGAGCCGCGGTATGGGCGATGTCGTCGAGGAAGGCGTGACCGGTGCGCACGGCCAGATGCGTCACGTCGGGCAGCGTATTGGTGTCAGGGCCATCCGGACTGACGTTCACCAGGCTGAGCGGGCTCCCGGGCGTGCCGGAGGCCAGCATTTGCGGCGGCCCCGCCATGACGACCTGCGGGAACCCGTTCGGGCCCGGGATGAAGTTGCCGTAAGGGTCAGTAGCGAGGAGCGGCAGATTGCCGACATGGTAGTCAGTCAGGTCGATGCCGAGGACGTTCCGCGCCTGAGCCTTGATCTCGCCCCAGGTGGGCAGGCCTCCATTGACGCCGTCCAGCAGGTTGCCCGTGGCTTCCGGCCGGCCGTTCACCAACACGTATTCACGCAAGAAGACCTGATGCGACGGGTGCGAGGTGTAAGTCTGGTTCTGGTCGACGAAGGACGTCGTCGAGTTCAGGGGGCGTGTGTCATCCGCGGTTCCCGTGACACCGTCGGTGCCCGGACCCACAGTTGCGCGGGTGAGCACCATGAAGTTCGTCGGGCTTGACGGGTCATAGAGTGGATCGTCCGGTTGCAGCGGGATGAACACGGTGCCGCTGTTCCCCTTAGCGACCAGGTCAAGGCCATGATCGAAGAACTGGCCGAACAGCGTGAACCACGAGTTGAACGACGCCGAGAGACCCTCGTCGGGCGCGGCGTTGGGCAGCGCAATGTTGTCGCCGTCCATTTCGATGCCGTTCAGCGCCAGCATCGTGTCAAGTTCGACGCGCTCGGTAGCGAGGAGAGCATTGGCCGATGTCGCGGCTGTCTGAGCGTTGTCTGCCGCAGTTTGGGCTTCGGCGAGAGCCGCCTCGTTCGCAGCAGTCGGATCGGTGCTGTACGCCTGCTGCCTGGCAACGAGGGTGCGCTGGGCGTTGATGTTCGCAAGCTCTGCCGCCTCGGCGGTTTCAAGGAACGGCTTCACCGTTGCGTATTCGGTCTTGATCGCCATGGCCGTCTGAAGCTCGGTCCCTTCAGCCGCGCCGGCACGCTTTAGCGCCATCATAATGGCGGCGGGGTTATCGAGCGTTTGGTCAACGATCAGGTTCGAGATCGTGCGCAGACTAGAATCTATGACGACGCTGTTGGGGTTGTTCGAAGGGTTGTAGTTCGGCTGGGTGGGGAATGACGGCGCCGGGCCTGGGCCATCAGGATCGAGCATACCGCCTTGAGCAGGGCGGTAAGTTGGGGTGAGCAGTTCAGGGAAAGGTTGGTCTGCGGCGCCCCAATTCTCGCGGCCCGGCAGAAGGTGATTGTAGCTGCCATCGACTGTGCGCAGGCCCCACGAGATGTTGTAGGCAGGAATCGATCCATTGGGACCAAACAATGGCTTTCCATTTGGATCCAAGGGATTCGCGAGATGCAGCGAGTGCGCCTCGGCAATCTTGATCTGCTTCAGGATGAAATCTAGATCCGAACGAATAAAGGCGACCATCTCTCTTCCCCTTCTCTTCTTTTACGGGCGAACCTCACGGCTGTGAGGCATGCGCCGAGAAAAAAATTGATTCCTGTGCGCTGTGTTGCGCCTGAGCTAAGGTTTAAGGTGTCTGGAGAGGTGCAGGGATGGGCGAAGGCCCAGCTACTTTTGGGACTTAGGTCCAAACGAGGAATCAGACTAAGGTCCCGTTCACCCACGGCCCTGGAGACCGAAGCATCGATTCATGAGATTGGGGAGAAAGCCCTGCCTCAGCGGGGTGTCGAAAGTCGATGTTCGTTTGATGCCGGCCGCCATGGACCTCCATCCTGAGACTAGAGGGATGAGATCAGAACTCATGAACACCGCTGTGTGGGCGCGGATGTATAAGCTGGCCTGGTGGGAAGTACTGCTGCAGCAGCACCTTGGTGTTCTCGTTCGTGCCGCGCTGCCACAAGCCTATGGGGATGCTGCGGCGCGACTGGTGATCTCTCCCTTCCACGCTGGCTGATTGCCCGACTAGGATTCAGTAGCTCAGGGCCGGGAGCAAATGCTGACGACTGTAGAACACCTCGATGCCTCCGCAGGCTGGGTCTATTCGCATCAAAGCTGTCAAACAGCCCCTGGAAGGCACTGGCACGGGTAAGCTGTTACCGAAACAACCAGATCGTTTTGGCATCCGGTACCGGGTGCTCAAGCCCAAAACCCAGGCAGCGCATGAAGGGGCGCCGGTCCCGAATCTGGAAATCGGTGCCATCGTCTGAGAGGGTGTAGACGGTCTGGAGACCAGGATCTTGAACATCAGCATGAGATCGTAGGGCAGGCGTCCTCCCTTGAGCTGGTCTGATCGCTGCAGCGCCTTGAGCAAGGACGTGCGAAAAACCTCGAAGTCGATCAGCTGCGAGTGCCGCACCAGGGGATCACCGGCGGCTGAGAGCGCCTAATCCCGCCTGTCCGGAAAAGAAGCCCGACCGCCGGGCTATCACTGCCCCGCTCGCCAGCAGGACCAGTGAATCAACCCTTCCCGCCCAGCGCCAGGTATTTCGAGATGTCCGGCCGATTTGGCCGCCAATTAGTCAATGTCCCGATGAGTTGTATGATGACTATTGTGAGGCGCCTCTCGGAATTCGGCAGGAGGGCAGACAATTATGCCGCGAAGCAATCAAGCGCGATACATCGTGTAGTTAATGCGACTTATTTGTAAATCCATGGTATTTGTTAGACATTCTCTATGCAAAATGTACGCTGCACTGGTAGAACGTATAACCGATAGATTTATGATTATGTGTTTAATAAAAAATAAATGATTCTGCCACATGGAGACTAGTAGTTAACTTCGATAAACTCTCGATCTAAAGCAGTATCCAAACTAAACGGCCTCAGGTCTAGTTTTTGAGCCGCTATAACAGCCTCGGTGCGGTTGCGCGCATTCAATTTCTGCATCAAAATAGTCATGTAATGTTTCACTGTTTTTTCGCTGATTTCGAGGCGCGCTGCAATCTCTTTGTTTGTTTTTCCGACTAGCAAATAATGAACAATTTGATCTTCTCTGGCGCTCAGTTTCAGAGCTTGCATCGCGAGCTTACGAATCGAGGCATTTCGGAGAGCCGTGATGACGCTGCCGGCGAAATTCTGCGAGACATAGGTTTGGCCTGTCATCACTGCTCTTAAAGCAATGATAATCTCGTCGGAGGAACATGTTTTCGACACGTATCCCTGTGCTCCAGCCTCAAGAGCAGCTACAGCATAGTCGACACCAGACGCAGCAGTAAAGTCAATTATTCTCATATTTGGGTATTTCTTTGCAATAAAAGAAATCGCGGCCAAGGCGTTTCCAGGTACTGCCATGTCAACAATCATAACCGATGGTTGATATTCATCAGCAATACTCAATATGTCCAGTGAAGAGCTACCTTTTGCGACTACGGAGTAATCCGAGCTTTCCGCGAGCACCTGCATAAGGCCGACCATTGTGATTGGATGATTGTCAATCAAGGCAATGGCAGTGGAACCCATGGCGGCGCTCCTCTATTTATTTATCATATCTAAAAAACCACAACAGGTTCGACTTGTAAATATCGGCTTAGGGCAAGTCGCTTAGTCTGCGGGCTTTATAGACGAAAGTACTATAAGGCCGGCGGTCGCCCCTTGATCAGCAGCGGCCGGTAGCCGACGTTCCGGCTCGGGCTTTGTCGCGCCGGGCGGCCGCGTCCCCCGATGCACCGGCAGCCATAGACATAGGCTCCGGCCGAGCACACAGATCTCGAGAAGCTGATACCAGCTGTGAGAGGAGCGGGCTAGGCGCGAGACCTCGAAGCCGAGCACGAGGCCAACATGGCCGAGACCGACTTCTGCGACCAGCCGCTGAGAGCCGGCGCGGCCCTCGGTGGAAGCGGCCGAGAGGCCGAGATCTTCGTCGATGATCATGACCTTAAGGCGCGGCCAACCCAGCCGGCAGGCGCGATCAGCCAAGCCGTACTGGAGGCGGGTGGATTCGCGGTGATGCTCGATCTGCTGGAGCGTGGACAAGCGGACGTAGACGACGGCAAGCCAATCAAGGTGGTGGGCGGCCGCTTTATTTGACGCGCCGATCGGTCGGGGCGCAAGGTCGAGGGCCATGGGCGGTCTCCTTGGCCAAAATGGCCAGGCGCCGCGCCGCCAGGCAGCTGACTATCACGGGAGCCTGGACCGCCGGTCCGAAGGCAGGTTGGACCAGGATGGCGCATTGGGGTGGATCGTCTCGACTATTGCGGTTAGCCCTCCAGAGGAGCAAGGCAAGCGGAACCTTCACGCTCACCTCCAGTCCTGAGACAGAATCAACCTCCTCTGCAGAAGTTCCGTAGCCAGGGGACGTGGCTGTTCTCAAAACGCATTGATCGTGGACGCTTCCTCTGGCCCTCTCCGGCAGACGGAACCATCACGATGACCAGCGCACAGCTGGGCTATCCGCTCGAGGGGGTCCAGAGATACCCCTTGTAGGAAC
>JAESFL010000695.1_pt1 | contig 19577 bp, 17 predicted proteins | sample 9269401 | NCBI WGS metagenome assembly JAESFL01 (sample SAMN14506025, study PRJNA617098) | algae metagenome | isolation source: Gloeocapsa sp. UFS-A4-WI-NPMV-4B04 and co-occurring heterotrophs from desert... | place: USA: Utah | collected 2006-10-01 | reverse complement strand
CATTGAGTTCGATTGCTTCGATCACTTTGCGGCGCAGGTCATAGTCGTAGGCTTTGGGCATTGGGCTAAATCGACTGTGGGACAGTCTTCTTATGATATCGTCCTGACTTATCTGGCGCTTGCTATACTACTCAGTGGTGTAGTGGGAATTGGCATAGGTGATACAGCCTTCTTTGTAGCCCTAAATTCCCTTGGCCCACGTCGGGCTTTGTTAATGGAGACTTTAGCCCCACCAATGACAGCAATAGGAGCGCTAATTTTTCTTCAGGAACAGTTGAGCGTTGGCGCTTGGTGCGGACTTTTGTTAACGATTTTAGGAGTTGCTTGGGTTGTAACTGAACGCATACCTAATTCAAGCGCTCACTCAGTAAACGTAGCGCGGGGAATTAGCTTTGGGCTACTAGCAGCATTGGCAATGGCGACTGGTGGCATCCTCTCACGGGCGGTACTAGCTAATACAACCATTAGTCCTTTATGGGCGGCGCTACTGCGGCTAATTGCAGCCGTACTGGTGCTATTGCCGTCAATATGGCTTAGGAGTAAGAGGCGAGAGGTGATAAAACCAGAAAAATCCTCAAAAATTAAAATATTTCAGTCATTACCAGTAATTGGGGCGATTTTCTGTGCCGCTTTTGCTGGAACTTACCTGGGAATTTGGTTGCAACAAACGGCAATTAAATTCACTGCTACTGGAATTGCCCTAACACTGACAAATACTAGCCCCTTGTTTGTATTACCGCTTGCTATTTATCTAGGTGAAAAAGTTAGCTTCAGAGCGATCGCAGGTGCTGTAATTGCAATTAGCGGTATTGCCGTTCTGTTCTACTTGCGGTAGTCTAGGGGCGATCGCATCAATAATTCTAGCTGCGCTTAGTATAAGTCATCCGCCAACTTAAGAGAACTACGGGAACAATCCCAACGGCAACGATCGCAAGAGCTGGCGCAGATGCTTCGGCTAGTCGTTCATCGGAAGCTAGGCGATAAACCTGGACTGCCAAAGTGTCAAAATTGAAGGGGCGAATAATTAGCGTCGCGGGTAGTTCCTTCATTACGTCTACAAAGACAAGAATTGCCGCAGTCAGTAACCCACGACTCATTAGCGGTGCATGAACTCGTAACAATGTGCTACTGGAACTGTGACCGAGGGAGCGAGAGGCATCATCCAGATTAGGCTTAATCCTACCTAAGCTAGCTTCGACAGTAGTAAAGGAAATAGCAAGAAACCGGACAAGATAGGCAAATACTAAGGCAGCGATCGTGCCACTGAGTAACAATCCGGTAGAGATGCCAAAGGTTGAGCGCATCCAGGCATCAACGGCATTATCAAATCTGCCAAAAGGGATCAGCACGCCTACAGCAATAACAGCTCCTGGTACGGCATATCCTACAGAAGCAGTTTTGACAGCTACGTTCATTCCCAGACTAGGACGTAGCCTAAGCCCATATGCCATAACTAGAGCAATAATTACGCCTAAAGCCGCAGTAAGAGTCGCTAGAATGAGGCTATTTCCAGCAAACTGCCAAAATCCTGCTGTAAAGGTTTGAGTAGCGTTGGTTACTGCCATACTTAGCAGAAATAGAGCAGGCAACAGAAAGCCTAAGCCAGTAGGTAAAAAACAAGCGATCGCGGCAGCAACAGATCGCAATCCCTGTAGTTGATAGGGCGAGAACCGCTCACTATGACTTGTATTCTGGTAATACCGTGTCTTTTGCCTTGACCACTGTTCCAGCAAAATTAGACAGCAAATAAATAACAGTAAGACGGCTGCTAGTTGAGATGCTGCTATGCGTTCTCCCATGCCAAACCAAGTGCGGTAGATGCCTGTCGTAAATGTATCTACGCCAAAATACTGCACAGTGCCAAAGTCATTCAGCGTCTCCATTAATGCTAGTGCCAAACCTGCGGCGATCGCAGGTCTAGCTAGAGGTAGGGCAACTTTTAAAAAACTTCGCCAGGGGCCGCAGCCTAACAAACGGCTAGCTTCGAGGGTACATACTGACTGTTCCAAAAACGCCGTTCGTGCGAGCAAGTAGACGTAGGGGTAAAGGACTAGAGTGAGCATGGCGATCGCCCCTCCTAGAGAACGGATATTGGGAAACCAGTAATCCCTAACGCTACTCCAGCCAAAAATCTCTCGCAACGTTGACTGGAAAGGTCCGTAAAACTCCAGTATTTCAGTATAAACGTATGCCAGTAAATATGCTGGAGCGGCAAGAGGTAGCAGCAATGCCCATTCAAAAATAGAGCTACCAGGGAAACGGCACATAGTTACTAGCCATGCTGTTCCTACTCCAATTGCTAAAACGCCACTACTCACACCTAAAATGAGCCAGAGGGAATTGGCGATGTAGACAGGCAAGACACTGGCGGCTAAATCGCGCCACACTTCCCCAGAATCTGTAAATACACTGCTGAGGACAACTAGAATGGGTGCTGCGATCAGTGCGGCGATCGCTATAACTAACGCTGTCCAGCCATTAACACGCAAGCTGGGCAAGGCTCGACGATCCACATTCAAAGGAAAACGCAATTTCACAAGCACTCCAAGGTTGTTTTGCAGCTTAATGAGAAATAGTTGCAAAGACAATTTACACTAATAAAGTTGAGAGTTGATCTCTCACTGCGATCAAATTCTTAAGCACAATCCTCACTCTACATTAAGGTTCACTCGGTTCGCATGGCTCAATCCGCAATCCTGCACCTAGATAGCGTCACTAAGCAGTTTTCCTCCACTGCTGTCCCTGCGGTTTCTTCGGTAACACTGACTCTGCACAAAGGAGAACTGTTAGGACTTTTAGGACCGTCTGGTTGCGGCAAGACAACTTTGCTGCGGTTGATTGCTGGCTTTGAACAACCTCAAAGGGGAACCATTCACCTTGCAGGAGCAATTGTAGCGGGATCAAATCGCTGTGTACCTCCAGAAAAGAGAAGTGTAGGTATGGTGTTTCAAGACTATGCTCTATTTCCTCACTTAACCGTTGCGAAGAACATTGCTTTTGGTTTACAGCAAAGTGCCTCTAGACCACTTGCCACAGTGAGAAATCAAGTCAAAAAGGCACTTGCCTTAGTAGGACTCGAAGGCATGGAAAACCGCTATCCTCATCAACTGTCGGGGGGACAGCAGCAGCGAGTCGCCCTGGCTCGTGCGATCGCGCCTCAGCCAAATTTGATCTTGCTTGACGAACCCTTAAGCAATCTAGACGCGCAAGTTAGTCTCAGGCTACGTCAGGAACTGCGGGATATTCTCAAAGCGGCAGGAACATCTGGCGTTTTGGTGACTCACGATCAAGAAGAGGCGTTGTCAATTTGCGATCGCGTGGCGGTAATGTGCGACGGACAAGTAGAGCAAATTGGTACGCCAGAGGAGCTATATCAAGAGCCTGCATCGCGATTTGTCGCCTCATTTGTTACCCAAGCAAACTTTATTCCGGCTCATCGTCAAGGGCGTGTCTGGGAAACTGAAATAGGCTGTTTTCCCCTCGGTAGTGACTTAGATTCTTGCAACCAAAGCGAACTAATGATTCGTCAAGAAGACCTCATGATTCATCCTGATGATGCTGCCGATGTGATTATTCGCGCTCACCAGTTTTTAGGACGCGATCGCCGTTACTGTCTCAAGACTCCTTCTGGACGAGAACTAATTGCCCGTACTCTAGCAGAAACCGCATTACCTGTGGGAACGCGGGTACGAATATCGGTTGCTAAACAGGCTATCCGCGTATTTCCTAGCTCCAAAGCCCAATCTTCGACTTATCTATCTACAGCTTTTCGTGCTAGCTAGTGAAAAGTGAAGAGTAGTGAGTAGTGAAGTAATATTTGATAAATTTTATGATTACCTCTATACCCATTTAGCAGCATAATTGACAGTATAATAATAATTTATCAGTGCTTAAAAACCATATTAAAAGCAATCAAGATTGTTTTCTCTGAATAGATGTCCAAAATTATTATTAGCTAATTGAGAAATACTCGCAGTCATGTAAAATTACTCAAATACGTCATTTCAAATTTACTTAAAGGAAAATCAGTTGCAATGAAAGTTGCGAGACACAACTTAGTATGGCTTTTTATCGGGCTTATGATGCTAGCTACTGCTGGCTGCACAACGCCGAGGACATCTACACAAGAAACAAGTGTAGAGAATGCATCTAGTAATACATCTACTAACAAAGCTAATACGGGCGAAATTAATTTATATACAGCACGTCACTACGACACAGATAATGCCTTATATCAAGACTTTACGAAAGATACAGGTATTAAGGTCAACATTATCGAAGGCGAAGCTGACCAACTGATTGAGCGGATTAAGAGTGAAGGTGCTAATAGCCCCGCAGATGTATTCATAACTGTCGATGCAGGTCGTCTTTGGCGGGCGGAACAAGCAGGGATATTACAACCAGTTTCTTCCCAAAGTTTAGCAGCTGTAGTTCCTGCAAGTCTGCGATCGCCCCAAAATTCCTGGTTTGGATTATCCAAGCGGGCGCGGGTTATTGTCTACAATAAAGACCGAGTAAATCCAAACCAACTATCAACTTATGAAGCACTAGCTCAACCGCAGTGGCAAGGTAAAGTCTGCGCCCGTAGTTCCAGCAATACCTATAACCAGTCTCTAGTTACTTGGATGATTGAGAAGGACGGTACAGCAGCAACAGAAAATTGGCTTAAAGGCTTAGTCAAGAATTTTGCCCGTCCCCCTGAAGGAAATGACATTTCTCAGATGAAAGACGTAGCCGCAGGTGAGTGTGATGTCGCAATGGTCAACCATTACTATGTAGCGCGGCTGATGCAATCAAAAGATCCAGAAGATCAAAAAGTTGCTTCCCAAATTGGAGTGTTTTTCCCTAACCAGCAGCAAGCAGGTACGCACGTCAATATTAGTGGCGCTGGCGTAGTTACGACTGCTCCTCATAAAGAAGCTGCTATTAAGTTTTTAGAGTTTTTAGCTACTCCAGAAGCTCAGGAAACTTTCACCAATGTTAATAACGAAATACCTATTGTTTCTGAAATGAAACCGAATAAAACAGTTGCTAGCTTTGGTAACTTTAAAGCATCTGATATTAACGTTGCTGCCTATGGAGAAAATAACCCAGAGGCAGTAAAGCTGATGGATAGCGCTGGTTGGAAGTGAAAAGTAGACGTGAGTAGTGAGTAGTCAGTAGACGTGAATTTAGGAGCTTAGAACTTAGGACACTTTGTTTTTTGGCACAACGCGCACTCAAAACAATTCATTTCTTTTTCTCATGAATTTAAGCACTCTTACCGACTTTCTAGCTTAAGTGTAGTTGGGGTCAGCAAGCCATTTGCGCCGCAACATTGGTCAAGAAAGTGTGAGGCAGTAGTGAAATTAGTCGTTTACTTGTAGAGTGAAAAACAGTTGCTAATTTTTCCTATTTGTAAAATACACGCAAGGAGACTATGAAAAGCAAAACAGCAGGAGTTTTGTTGCTGCTCGGATTAATGACACCGCTTGCCGGATGTGAAGGGGGAGAGGGTGGAGAACAAATAAACGAACAAACACCACCCGCAGCAGAACAAGCACAACCGGACACTACTCCGGCAACAACTCCAACAACTCCGGGAACCACTGAGAGTGAAGGTGGTGAAGGTGGTGAAGGTGGTGAAGGGTAGTTAAGCTTTGTTGATGCTGATTACTTGAGTGTGTTCAAGTAATCAGCATCCTTGTTGGGATAGGGGTGATAATGAGTAATTTTTTCTCCTCTCAATCTCCCCGATGCCTAATTCACCACAATTAGAACTTCTCACAAGCGGCATACTTAACTGTAATTCCTTTGACGAAAAGGTGTAATCAATGATAAATTAATGTTAAATAATTAAATATAAAACTATTAATGGGGACTCGATACCAAGGTACGAAAGAGGAAATCAGAGCTTTAGACACATATATCAAATTGGTACGCGCCACAGATTCAGTGTCAAGTCGTATCCATCGCCACCTGGATGCAAGTAATTTGACTACCACGCAGTTTGGCGTACTTGAAGCTCTTTTGCACCTTGGCCCACTTTACCAGCGTGACCTTGCCTCTAAACTGCTCAAAAGTGGCGGTAATATTACTCTAGTCATTGACAACCTAGAAAAGCGAGAACTGGTTAAACGCGATCGCGAGATAGAGGATCGGCGCTGTATAAAAGTTTCGCTGACTGAAAAGGGACATGAGCTAATTAGCCAAATATTTCCATCTCATGTAGCAACCGTAGTAAATGAGATGAGCATTCTTACTCCCTCTGAACAAGAAGAATTAGACCGTTTGTGTCGAAGGCTGGGAAAACAGGAATAGGCGATCGCACTTTTTTCTTAAATATTTCAACGTTAAATTAGCACATTTTAAAATATTTAATGTTAAACTATAAATAGATGAGCAAATTCACTCAATCAAAGGGTGAGAAAAATGAACCAGATCGCAAAAATGATTGAACGCGAGGTGTTGAATTGGTCTGGAGTTACGGGAGTTTCGTGTTAATAACAACGAAATTGGACACTTACACGGAGACTATCTAGCTTTTCTTCTGTTTCCAGTGCGCGGCCAAGAACTTGTAGCACAAGGACGACGTGCAGTTCCGCATCACATATATCCAATATCTGGTTGAGTAAGCTACTACACATTCATATTGCTCTGTTTCGCAGGAATTACGAGCGCTTGAGTCGTTTACCAAGTTCAAAGCCAGATACAGACAACCCTTCAAACTGATATACACGATTCGCGATCGCGCAATAACAGGGCATTGCCTAAGATTTGATTAAACAGCAAAAAGTGAGGTATCAGGTATGTCTCAAGATACAATGACTAACCTAATTCACGAGCGCGATGCACGGGGCCATACAAAAATTGGCTGGCTAGATAGCTACCACACATTTTCATTCAGCAATTTTTACGATCCCAAGCGCATGGGTTTTCGCTCTCTACGAGTCATTAACGATGATCGCGTTGTACCTGGTGCTGGTTTTGGCGCGCATAGTCACAGCGACATGGAAATATTGACTTATGTCCTCGAAGGTGCATTAGAGCATAAAGATAGCTTAGGTACTGGAGCAGTAATTTATCCTGGCGAGGCACAAATTATGAGTGCTGGTACTGGTATTACCCACAGTGAATTTAATGCCTCAAAAACAGATCCTGTCCACTTTCTGCAAATTTGGATTATTCCCGACACCCAAGGATTGCAGCCAAGGTATGATCAGCGAACTTTTCCGCTTGAGGAAAAACTTGGCAAACTGCGGTTAATTGCTGCTAAAGATGGGCGTGAGGGTGCTGTCACTATCCATCAAGATGTTGACTTATACACATCTGTTTTGGAAGCTGGCAATGTTGTAACTTATAACTTGAAGCCGAATCGTTATGCTTGGTTACAGATAGCGCAAGGTGTAGCAACCCTAAATGAGCATGAACTGAGAGCAGGCGATGGAGTCCAACTAAGTGGGCCAGAACAACTGCAAATCAGTACAGATGTTGGTGCAGAAATTCTGCTGTTTGACTTAGCTTAAGCAACAAAAAACGGCAGTGAGGCTATTTACTTCCTGCCGTTGTTATTCAAGTTAACAATTTAGGTATAACAAGCTGAGACCAGAGCATTTTGGATAACAATTAACCCCACTAATACTGAGGAAAACGCAAGCTAAAGCTAACGAAGTTGTTGTTGGCTGAACTGATAACAGGGGCGTTCACGAAGCGTAACGGAATTTGTCGTCAGACATCGCTGTTGAAAAGCTAGTTCAACAACACCTTTACGCAGACATACTGCAACAACCCCCAAAAATAAAAAAACGCGCTATAAATCTTTAATAGATATTGGAGTAAGCTTATGCAAAGATGCTAAAAAATGGACGAGGAGCGCGTCTTTGCACACAACTTAATTGCCTGAATTTTGAGCCAAATTAAATACTTTCTGCGTAGCTAAACAATCATTAAATGACATCTACCTTTAGGCTTAATTAAGTTCAGTGTCATTTCTATTACAAATAAGTCAAAGCCTGATCCATTTCTAGTTAAAGCGACCGTTTACGTTTCTAGACTTTGGCAAGAAAACTCACTTATTCTTAGGTTCTCTGTCATCCATGAAATCCCCCGATCCTCATGCTTCTGTTGTAGATAATAGTCTGCACACCTCTGATACCCAAGTAACTGTTGTAGATGAGCGATTACATACCTCATCGAAGTCATCTCGGTTACAGCGACGGGGGCTTTGGTTGTTACTAGCCTTGCTAGTAATGGGTGGAGGTGTTGTCCTTTGGCGGATGCTCAGTCCCCAAGCTGAATCGGCCGCTCAAGCTGAACCGCCAGGAGTAAAAGTCAAGCTTGCTGCCGTAGAGACAGGTACGCTGGAAGAAAGTTCAGATTATATCGCTAGCCTACAGTCTCGCCGTTCTGTGACTCTCCAACCACGTATCCAAGGCCAGGTAAGCCAAATATTTGTGAGATCAGGAACTCAAGTTGCGGCGGGAACGGTGATTATGCAAGTAGACGCTGCGGAACAACAAGCAGCCGCCAGTGGGATTAGCGCCGCCGCCCAAGCGGCTACAGCAGAACTGGAAAATGCTAAGGCTACGCTGAGATCCTTGCAAGCTGAACGGCTATCTAATCTTTCTGATGTACGATTAAACCAGCAGGACTATCAAAGGTACTCTGGACTTGCCTCTCAAGGGGCTGTATCTCGACAGACACAAGAGCAGTATAACAATCGGCTTCAGTCAGCTAGAGCCAGCCTTGGTTCAATTAATGCCCAAATTCAAGCTCAAGAAGCTGCTGTTTCCCAGGCTGAAAAAGCACTGCTACAAGCGCAAGCAAGTATCAAAGAGCAACAAGTAGAGCTTCAATATTACAGAATTTCGGCTCCTATTGCTGGCACAGTTGGCGATATTCCAGTTAAAGTGGGGGACTTTGTAAATACTGCCACGCCACTAACTACAATTACTCAAAACCGACCATTAGAAGTGAATATATCAGTTCCAATTGAGCGATCGCCTCAATTGCGGATAGGAATGCCAGTTGAAATAATGAACGCTCAAGGTCAGCGTGTGGGGACGAGTAGCGTATTTTTCATCTCTCCTAGCGTAACTAATGATACTCAGTCAGTGCTAATCAAATCACTTTTTGATAACTCTAGAGATCAACTACGGGCGGATCAATTTGCGCGGGCTAGAGTAATTTGGAATCAGCGCCCTGGAGTGTTAATTCCCACAACAGCAGTGTCACGATTGGCTGGAGAAAATTTTGTTTATGTAGCTCAAACAAAAGGACAATCCCCACAAGGACAGCCTCAACTGATAGCAAAGCAAAAACCTGTGAAGTTAGGCGAGATCAAAGGTAATAATTACCAGGTAATAGAAGGAATACAGCCAGGAGAGCAAATCGTCGTCTCAGGTATCCTCAATCTCCAAGATGGCGCTCCAATCATTCCTGAAGCCAGTAAGGAGTCACAATCTGTCCCCTAATATCCGTACAAGACTAAAAAGTAACGGCTAGGGAATATCCACATATATCTCCCCCCTACTCCCCCCCCACTCCTCCCACTCCTCCCACTCCTCCCACTCCTCCTCTCCCCCGCTCCCCTGCTCCCCCGCTCCCCATCTCCCCATCTCCCCCGCTCCCCGCTCCTCATCACCCCCTGAGCCTATGTTTGCTGACTTTTTCATTAAGCGACCTGTTTTTACAAGTGTCTGCGCCATCATCATTCTGTTAGTGGGGGCAATCAGTATTCCCACGCTACCCACTGCCCAGTATCCAGAGATCAGCCCGACTCAAATTAACGTTACTGCTAACTATGTCGGAGCCAGTGCTGAAGTCGTGGAAAATACAGTCACGACTGTCCTGGAAAGGGAGATTAATGGTGTTGAAGGCATGAAGTACATGAAGTCGAGTAGCAGTAACAGTGGCTCTACTTCGATTGACGTTACGTTTGACTCATCACGAAACAAAGACATCGCAGCAGTTGATGTCCAAAATCGCGTGTCACTTGCTAACCCACAGTTACCAGAAGCTGTACAGAGGACTGGAGTTGTTGTAAGTAAGCAGTCCAACAACATCTTGTTAGCGATGGGGCTGTATACAGACAACAAAGAGTACGACAACGTATTTTTAAGTAACTATGCCGATCTTTATCTGGTAGATGCCCTGCAAAGAATCGAGGGCGTGGGTGAGGCACGAATTTTTGGGGAACGCCGCTATGCGATGCGCCTGTGGCTAGACCCTAACCGCCTCGCCAGCCGTAACTTGGTTGCTCAAGACGTAATTGATGCGGTGGACGAACAGAACTTACAGGTAGGTGCTGGACAAATCGGTCAGCAACCAGCCCCAGATGGGCAACAGTATCAAATTGACCTCCGCGCTGTTGGTAGGCTCACGGAGGTATCGGAATTTGAGGATATCGTCATCAAAAGTGGTGCTGATGGCACGCTTGTCAAGCTTAAAGATGTGGGTAGGGCTGAACTGGGAGCAGAAAATTATAGTACGTTTCTGCGATTTAGAGGCAATGAGGGTGTGGGGATCGGGATATTTCAAATTCCGGGTAGCAATGCTTTGGATGTTGCCAAGGCAGTCAAAGTAGAAATGGCAAGACTGGCTGAGAGTTTCCCGCCGGGGATGAAATATCAAGTTGCTTTTGACACAACTTCATTTGTGGAAGAGTCGCTGGCGGAATTAATTAAGACGCTGTTGGAATCGATCGCTCTAGTCGTCTTAGTAATTTATATTTTCTTACAAGACTGGCGCACCACGCTGATTCCCGTGATCGTCATTCCTTTAACATTAATTGGAACTTTTGCTTTTGTTAAGGCTTTCGGATTTTCGATCAACACCCTAACTTTGTTTGGTCTGACTTTAGCCACTGGATTAGTAGTTGACGACGCAATCATCGTCGTAGAAAACGTCTCTCGCTTAATTGAAGATGAGGGAATGCCACCGCGTCAAGCTGCCTCTGAATCTATGAAAGAGCTGCTTGGGGCATTGATCGCAACTTCACTTGTGCTGATGGCAGTGTTTGTGCCAGTAGCATTCTTCCCAGGCTCGACGGGACAAATTTATAAACAATTTGCGCTCACGATCGCCTTTTCAGTCGCAATTTCGACGTTTTTGGCGATTACACTAACTCCTTCGCTCTCAGCTTTGATACTGCGTCCAGGACAAAGACCGCGCGGTTGGCTGGGTCGAGTGTTTGACCAAATTAATCGGTTCATTGATTGGACACGCAGGGGATATGCGCGATCGCTTAACCGTCTGACAAGATTTAAAAGTGTTGTTGTCGGGCTATTTATCGTCTCCTTAGGACTGACAGGCTGGCTTTACGTAACCGTACCTACAGCATTTCTCCCCGATGAAGACCAAGGCTATTTCATCACTATTGTTCAAGGACCAGAAGGAGTTTCGCTGAACTACACCAGCGATGTTATGAGTCAGGTTGAAAAAGAAATCCTCAAACTACCTGAAGTAACTGGAACATTCGCATTAGGTGGTTTTAGTTTTAGTGGAAGTAGTGCTAATAGTGGCGTAATATTTACAACGCTCAAGCCTTGGGATGAGCGGCATGAACCAGATCAGTCAGCACAAGGGATAATCGCCAAAATGGGAGGCTTGCTATCGGCAATTCCAGAAGCGAGAATTTTTCCAGTTAATCCGCCAGCAATTCAGGGTTTAAGCAGTTTTGGTGGCTTCGAGTTTCAGTTGCAAGACCGGAGAGGCAACAGTGGACTAGATACAATGGTTCAAGCTATGGGTGAAGTGCTGGGACGCGCAAATCAGACACCCGGATTGCAAGCTGTATTTAGCACTTTTGCGGCAAACACGCCTCAGCTTTTGATTGACGTGGATCGTAACAGAGCTAAGACACTGGGAGTTGATGTAGATGATGTTTTTAATACTTTACAGAGTTACTTGGGTTCGCGGTATGTCAATGACTTCAATCTAGAGCAACGGACTTATCGAGTGTATGTCCAAGCAGACGCACAGTTTCGCTCTAATCCTGGTGATATTGGTCTACTGTATGTGCGTTCACAAAATGATCAGATGATTCCCTTAAGTAATCTAGTCAAGGTTACGCCAATCACGGGAGCGCAAACTATTAATCATTACAATTTGTTCCGGTCAATTGAAATTACTGGTTCAGCCGCTCCGGGTTCTAGTTCGGGTCAAGCAATTGGGGCGATGGAACAAGTAGCTAAACAGGTATTACCAGCAAGTCTGGGCTACGAATGGTCAGGAATATCTCTAGAGGAGCAAGAGTCTGGCGGTCAAGCAGTGATAATTTTTGGACTGGGACTGGTATTTGTGTTTCTGGTACTGGCTGCTCAGTACGAGAACTACGTTGACCCGATAATTATTATGCTGTCAGTTCCCTTAGCTATTTTAGGGGCGCTGTTGGCGCAGTCGCTACGCGGTTTACCCAACGATGTATATTGCCAAGTTGGTCTAGTGATGCTGATTGGTCTGGCAAGTAAAAACGCGATTCTGATTGTAGAATTTGCCAACCAGCTAAGAGAAAAAGGGTATTCGATTACTAAGGCGGCGGTGGAAGCTTCCCAAGATCGCTTGCGACCGATTTTGATGACTTCGTTTGCTTTTATCCTCGGTATTACACCTTTAGTAAATCCCGAAGGAGCAGGCGCAGCTAGTAGAAAATCTCTTGGTACAGCAATTGTTGGCGGAATGCTTGTTTCTACTTTCTTGAGTCTGTTTGTCGTACCAATTCTATATATCGTGATTGGGAATATTCGCGATCGCATTATGTCGCGTCGTCAGCCTCACAAGACTGAGCAGATTGTTGAGCCTAGTTCGGATGTCAAAGTACCTTCTGGAAGCCACCGTTAATATTTACTACTGTTTGGGGAGTAACGGATGCCTACTATTGCTAAAAACAACGATCTGCTTACCGTAGTTATCATCTTTGCTGTTGAACCTGAACGAAAGCAGGAACTGATAAATGCGATCGCGGAATTCCTCGAAACAGCAGTGAAGCATCAACCAGGTTTCGTCTCATCCAGCATTCACAAAAGTCTGGATGGTGTGCGGGTGATGAACTATGCCCAGTGGCAAAGCCAGGAAGACTACCAAGCGTTTATCAACAATTCCGAGGTTCAATCTCAGGGTGCAAAACTTTCTAATTTTCATTTACTAGACGCGCACGTTTACGAGGTTGCGATTTCCGTTCCAGAGGATGCCACACTCAAAATTGCTAGAGGCGGTTTGATTCACCTTGCCGAATTCAAGGTAAAACCAGAAAATCAGCAACGCCTAGTGGAATTGGAAAGAGAATATGTAGGGATAGGATTGCAGCATCCAGACTTAATGTCTGCCAACTTCCACCGTTCGCTTGATGGTACGCGCACTGTGAACTATGGGCAATGGCGCTCTTTAGACAATTTTGAAGAACTACTGAAACCAAAGTACAAACCCTTGTCTGAGTATTGGCAAGGTTTGGCTGAAAATGAGTTTCATCTGTATGAGGTTGTTTTCACTGAACCAGCTGAGTAATAGATATTCTGGTTTGTGATCTTGGCATTTGTGCAAGCAATCTGCTGAACAGAAGGAAGCTAATTTATGACATCGTTGACTGGAAAAGTTGCAATTGTTACGGGTGCATCACGAGGAATTGGACGGGCAATTGCCCAACGTCTAGCCAAAGATGGGGCATCGCTTGTGATTAACTATGGGCGGAGTGCTGACGAGGCAAAAGAGCTAGTTTCAATCATTGAGGCTAATAATGGACAAGCATTAGCTGTCCAAGCAGATATGAGTTCTGTTGCAGATATTCGCCGTCTGTTTCAAGAAACAATTGACAAATTTGGGCAGTTAGATATTTTAGTCAACAATGCTGGCATTGGTAAAGTGGCAGCGATCGCTGAAGTCACAGAATCAGACTTTGATGCTGTATTTGCAGTTAACGTCCGGGGTGTTCTATTCGCTATGCAAGAAGCAGCAAAGCGCATGAACAATAACGGACGCATTGTATATATTTCTTCTAGTACCACTGTTTATCCTCAAGTGGGTATGGCTGTATATGGTGCTAGTAAAGCTGCGCCCAAACATTTTACAGAAGTGCTTGCACAAGAATTAGGAGAACGTGGAATTACAGTCAATAGTGTTGTACCAGGGCCAACCAGTCCAGGAATGTTTGATCATATGCCACCGGAAATGCACAAAGCGGCGGCAGCTAGTTCTCCTTTTGGTCGTATCGGACAAGCTGAAGACATTGCTGATGTGGTTGCCTTTCTCGTTAGCGAGGAAGCACGTTGGATCACAGGACAGCATATCGTTGCTAATGGCGGGGCAAAGATTTGATTACTACTAACGCTTAAAGAGGCATTATGGAATTAACAGGCATTGCAATTGTGACTGGTGCTTCACGAGAAATTGGGCGGACTATTGATTACATAAACATCCTTGAATTGTCTAGTACAGCCTGAAGATATTGCTTCTGTTGTATCGCTGCTTCTGTCGGACGACGCACAGTGGATTCGAGCGGATGGTGGCATTGTGTAAGGATTGCACAGCCCAAGCATTATTTACCTTTCAGCTATGTCAGGAAGGGTAAATAAATAATTAAGATTTATGGTCAACTTACAAAAAACACAACTTCATGCAACCAGCAACCGATAGTCAGCAGAACAAAAAGAAACTGTATCTAGAGCCGAATTTTCAGATTATTTGTGCAGTTTCTCTAGTAGCTGTACTCGGAGTTGCCAGCGTAACTCCAGCTTTTCCCAAATTAGCCGAAGCATTGAATGTACCTCCAACAAATATCGGCTTGTTAGTTACAGCATTTACATTTCCAACTCTTATTTTAGGCCCTGTTATTGGTGTTCTTGCTGATAGAATTGGCAGAAAGAAAATTCTTGTTCCTTCACTAATATTATTTGGAATTGCTGGGACAGCCTGCGCTTTCGTACGTGACTTTAACCTGTTACTTTTATTGCGTTTTATAGAAGGAATTGGCGCTGCTGCTTTACTTTCTATGAGTGTCACCTTAATTGGCGATTTGTATGCAGGAGAAAGACGTGCTGAAGCTATGGGTTATAACGCTAGCATTAGTAGTATTGGGACAGCACTTTATCCCACAATTGGTGGCGCACTGGCGACAATCGGCTGGTATTATCCATTTGCGTTACCAATAGTCGCGATTCCTATCGGATTAGTGGTATTTTTTGCATTAAAAAATCCTGAACCAAAAGGAGAACGTAACCTGAAAGAGTATTTAATCAATGCTCAAAAAGTTATTAAAAATCGTCAGTTGTTTGGGCTTTTCATTGCTAGTGCTGCTAACTTCATTCTTTTATACGGAGCCTATGTAACTTATTTACCTCAGTTAATTAACGATAGATTCAAAGCATCGCCTTCTACAATTGGATTAATACTCTCTAGTATTTCGGTTGCGATCGCGCTCACCTCTTCACAATTAGGAAAACTAGCAAAACGATTCCCACCAACAACTTTAATCAGAGCATCTTTTGTTTTCTATGCTGTAGCTTTATTAATTGTTCCCTTTGTGTACAGTTTTTGGCTACTATTAATTCCAACTACAATTTTTGGTATTGGTCTTGGCATTGGTTTTCCTAGTATCCAAACTCTTTTAGCAGCATTAGCACCAAGAGATTATTTAGCTACAGTAATATCTGTAAATGGAACATTTTTTGGATTAGGTCAAACAGTAGGACCATTACTGATGGGATTAGCTTATGACATTGGCGGCATTAGTAGTGTATTTTATGCAGGAGTTGGTTTTGCAGTTCTTACGCTTATTGTGTTCAGATATTGCACCTGTATGTGATGATTTTATTAAAGAGGTTAATTAAACTCAGTTGTTAAGTTCATGTAACTTGATGACAGCAGAAAATTTTTATAACTTTATTTAAGTTGGAGTAGTGATGAAAGTTAGCTCCTCGTACACAAGGCTTTTAGTTTCTGATCTCGAAGCTTGCTTGCAATTTTACAAAAATGCAATGGAATTTAAGGTGACTATCGAGGATCTCAACAGTGGATATATTGAATTTGCCCCTCCAAACATGAGGCTTGCTTTATTCCGGCGGCAAGAAATGGCAGAAATGATTGGTACTGCTGACAAGCCTTTGGATGCAGAATGTCAAGATAGAGTTGTATTAAATTTTATAGTGTCTGACTTGGATGAGGCATATCATCAACTACGACATAAAGGAATCAAATTTACTACAGAACCTTTAAGTAATCCATACTATGGAATTAAAACAGCATATCTTCGAGATCCTGATGGAACTCTTATCGGACTTTTCCAACCGCTAATGTAAGACGTATCGCTCATGAAAGTATTTTTAGGCACTTTTAATGTGTGTTTGATTTCTGCATTTTTATCAGAGCAAGAGCTACTAAATTAAAGCGTTAACAAATATCGCGTTTAAGATTAAGGACGAGATAGAATTACATCTTCGTAAAAGTCTGTAATAGCACACTCAAAATTAACACTTGCTAGATGAATTTTGTCTTCTGCGCTATACAGGTAAAGTACCCATTGACCTTCTGAGTTACGGCGAAAACACTCGACACTCATGCGAGTTTGACTAACTAATACATATTCCTGAAGCGACTCTAAATGACGGTAATCAGCAAATTTGTCACCTCTATCAAATGCTTCAGTCGTAGAAGATAGCACCTCGACAATTAAGCAGGGATAACGTAAAAAGTTATCAAACGCTCTATCCCTTTGATCACAACTAACCATTACATCAGGGTAATAATAGGTGTTAATTGACTCAATGTGAGCCTTTGTGTCTGCTATGTAAGTTAGGCAACCACTCCCGCGCAAGTGATTTCTAAGCAATGCAAACACATTTCCAGCAATTAATACATGAACATTACTTGCACCTGGCATTGCATAAACCTCACCCCGTCTATACTCATGCTTGATAGAACTGACCTGTTCTCCTTTGAGATAATCTTCTGAAGAGATATAGCTAGAACTTGGACTCGCAATCATCAGTAATCACCTTTACGCTTTGTACCTAGTTTAAGAAACATCCTCACTTATGGCTAAACCCGTAATCATGACCGTTGACGACGATCCTGAAGTTTTGCAAGCAGTCGCACGGGATTTGCGACGAGCATATGGCGATCGCTTTCGAGTAATTCGTGCAGATTCGGGAGATTCGGCGCTGAAAGTTACCGAACAATTGAAACTACGTAACGAATCAGTGGCGTTGTTTCTAGTCGATCAAAGAATGCCTCAAATGAGCGGCGTAGAATTTCTAGAAAAGGAAATGGATCTGTTTCCCGAAGCCAAAAAAGCTCTACTCACCGCTTATGCAGATACCGATGCAGCGATTCGGGCGATTAACACAGCAAAAATTGATTACTACTTGATGAAGCCTTGGGACCCTCCTGAAGAAAAGCTGTATCCCGTGTTGGATGACCTTTTAGATGATTGGCAAGCTTCGTTTCATCCCCCATTTGAGGGCATTCGCGTCATTGGCAATCGCTGGTCCCCTCAATCTCACCAAATTAAAGACTTCCTAGCGCGGAATCAAGTGCCTTACCAATGGTTGGACGTGGAATTAGATCCAGAAGCACAAAACCTGATCTCCTACGCCGAAACTGAGGATAAAAATAAGCCATACCTGCCGTTAGTCTTGTTTCCTGATGGTGTACGTCTTGTGCAACCATCGAATCTCCAGATTGCCGAAAAAATTGGGCTGAATACTCAAGCTCAACTGCCGTTTTACGATCTAGTAATTGTTGGTGGTGGCCCTGCTGGTTTAGCAGCCGCAGTTTATGGCGCATCGGAAGGACTTAGCACAGTGATGATTGAACGAGAAGCGCCGGGAGGACAAGCAGGATCGAGTTCTCGAATTGAGAATTATCTTGGTTTTCCTGTTGGGTTAAGTGGCGCGGATCTAGCTCGTCGCGCCGTGACTCAGGCAAGGCGTTTTGGTGTAGAAATTCTGAGTCCGCAGGAAGTAACTAATGTGCGTGTCGAGGCTCCCTATCGAATTGTGACGCTAGGAGATGGTAGCAATATCAGTTGCCACTCAATGCTAATTGCAACTGGGGTTTCATACCGCAAACTTGATGTGCCTGGGATTGAAAAGTTGACGGGAGCAGGCGTGTATTACGGTGCAGCGCAGACGGAAGCGATCGCTTGTAGCGGTGAAGAAATTTATATCATCGGTGGCGCAAATTCCGCAGGACAAGCAGCGATGTACTTTTCTAAGTACGCCCACAAGGTAACTATGTTAGTCCGTGCCGAATCGCTTGCTAAAAGTATGTCTCAGTACCTGATCGAGCAAATTGAGGCGACAGAGAATATTACAATCCAACCGCGTTCTAGTGTTGTTGAAGTTAAAGGTGAAACCAGCTTAGAGGCGATTACAATTGCTAATGCCGATACTGGCGAACAGCAAACAGTTGATGCAACTTCGCTATTTATCTTTATTGGAGCGATGCCTGCTACTGACTGGCTAGATAGAGTGGTAGAGCGAGATCGGGGATTTATCCTCACTGGGCCAGATTTGATCCGTGAGGGCAAACGTCCCAAGGGTTGGACGCTAGAACGTGACCCCTTTTTGCTCGAAACAAATGTTCCTGGAATTTTTGCAGCAGGAGATGTGCGTCATAAATCGGTAAAGCGAGTTGCTTCGGGAGTAGGTGAAGGTGCGATCGCAGTTCAATTTATCCATCAATACCTCAGCAATGTAGTGTAATCAAACTAATTTTTTAGCCCCTTTTTCTAGCAAGGAAGGGGTTAAATACCTCAACAATTTTTTAATGCCAGAATTGAGTTAAGCATAGAGGATTTGAAGTTATGCAGCAAATAAATCTCGCTGAAGCATCCAAACATCTGCCAGACTTAATCGAAGCAGCAATTAATGGCGAGGAAATTGTAATTACAAAAGACAATCAGCCTGTTGTTAAACTTGTGCCAGTACCACCACTTAAAAAAGGGGGTCGCCGTGCTGGGAGTGCTATAGGGTTAGTAACAATATCTGATGACTTTGATGAGCCTTTAGAAGACTTCAAAGATTATATGTAATGAAGCTCCTGCTAGATACGCCTATCTTTATTTGGTATGTCTTGGACATCCAGAAACTTAGCGCCACAGTAAGGGCGCTAATTGATGATGAGGATAATGATATTCTGCTTAGTACAGCTAGTATCTGGGAAATGGCAATTAAGCAAAGCACGGGCAAGCTGAGTTTTAGTCTGCCATTTAAAGAATTTATAGAGTAGCAACTTATTGTTAACAAGTTTAATTTGCTAGAAATCAAAATAGACCGTATTAATGTTGTTGCAACGCTACCACTTCATCACCGCGATCCATTTGATCGGCTGTTAATTGCACAATCCATAGTCGAGCAAATACCGATTTTAAGTGCTGATTCTGCTTTTGATGCCTATCCAATTAATCGACTTTGGTAAGTAGCACAGGATAATCAAAATCAAAAAATCCTTTTATTCAACATCTCAGTAAGGTGTAAATAACGTCAGTTCGGGCTAAGCCGGAAGAATCAAATTGTGGTCAAGCGCGATTGAGGGCTTCTTCGGCTGATGGCAGTAACCAATCAATCCGCCCAGAATATTGACAAAGCAATTAACTGGAGAACGAT
>JAESFL010000694.1_pt1 | contig 19611 bp, 16 predicted proteins | sample 9269401 | NCBI WGS metagenome assembly JAESFL01 (sample SAMN14506025, study PRJNA617098) | algae metagenome | isolation source: Gloeocapsa sp. UFS-A4-WI-NPMV-4B04 and co-occurring heterotrophs from desert... | place: USA: Utah | collected 2006-10-01 | reverse complement strand
GTGAACTGCGCGGAAATCTTTAACATTTTCCAGTGATTGGATCAAACTCGCTCTCATCTCTTGCCCTCAACTGGTTTACCTCATCATTGTTCTATTGTTTTTTATTTTTTAAGTGAATTATCCCTGAACAAGTAATCCGATGATGGACATCCAAGTCTAAGATATGTGCTGACCTCTCACTATTTAATAGGTAGCTCCTCTGCACAGCACGGAATACAAAACGCTTAAACCAATACTTAGAACTAATTTTACGCTTTTGTAACCCACTACCCTATACTTTGCTATGACACCAAAACATAAAAATGTAAGTTTTGGTAGATTTGCTTAATGTTTATAAGCAACAGGAGTGCAAATCATGAGTAATTCGCAATTGCGGGATACATCTGAAGCAGTGCTGACTTCAATGACTGAAGCAGAATTCGCCGACTGGCGCTCCCAAGAAGGAGCGCACATTGTTCAGCATTGCGGGCGTTACTGGCAGGAGGTACGTCCTGGCTTTTATCAGCCACTTCATTTATTAGCTCGCTTGAGCGCAGAGCAGGCGACGCGCCCAGCGCTATTGTGCTGGGGTTTCCAAGCAGCGTTGTGTGAAGATGACCAAGGGGCTGCCAACGCTTCAGTGCCTGTTCACTTGTTGTCTGACATTGAAAACTATGATTTGTCTAGCTTAAAAAAGAACTGCCGATATGATATTCGCAAGAGTCGCAGTCAGTTTAAGATTGTCGAGTTAACTGGGCCAGAATTGTTGTATGAGCAAGGATATGAAGTTTTTATCTCGGCAACGACGCGGACAGGGGAACCAGATGTGCGCTCAAGAAAGAAATATCTAGCCAGCCTTAAGAACTATGTCGTTCCCAAACGTCGGTTAATTCTTGCAGGTCTAATCGGTGACAAGCTATGCGGCTATATTACTGGCTACGCTGTAGACGGGATTGCGTACGGTGACAAACTTTATATGGCTACTGAGGTATTAAAGACCAACATTAACAGAGTATTGCTGTTTGAGTTTGCCCAAGCTTGCCGTCGTGGCAAAATCTGTGAGTTTTTTATCGGTCAGCACTGGCGGGAGAAGCCAGGGTTAGTAGAATTTAAACAGGGAATGGGCTTCTCAGTAAAATATCTTCCTACCAAAGTGCAGATGAATCCAATTATTGGGCAATTTATCCGCAGACACCGTCCGCACATATATTATCGCTTGACTGGGCATGACTGAATTCCAGGCTGCCGTTTATTCTTAAGTATTAGATGAATATTTAAGTATCAGCCTAGAAGAAACTAAGTATAGAAGTAGTAAAAATTATCATATTGTCATCTCATGAAGGGTTTTACATTCAGTTATAAATTAATGCAAAAGGTATTTTAAATGGAAATTTCTTGGCAAATACTTCAGAGTTTAGAAAAAAAATATGGCGATTCATTTTACATTTTAGATTTAAGAAAGTTTGAAAATAATTATCAAGAGTTTTTGACATCTTTTCGCGAAATATATTCAAATAGCAATATCGGATATTCTTATAAGACGAATTACACTCCTAAGCTTTGTCAAAGCGTGAATTTTATGGGAGGGTATGCCGAAGTTGTATCACAAATGGAGTATGACTTAGCTATACGTATTGGTGTGCATCCATCAAAAATTATCTTTAATGGGCCCTTTAAGCTTAAAGAAGATATAGAAAACGCTATTGTGGCTGGTTCCATTGTTAATCTAGACTCGTCACACGAAGTCTCAATTGTTGAAAATTTAGCACAAAGATTACCAGATGAACATAAAATTTCTGTTGGTTTAAGGTGTAATTTTGATGTTGGTGCAAGTAATACATCACGATTTGGTTTTGATGTTGAAGGAGGTGAACTTAATCACGCATTCAATACTCTTAATCAGTTAAATAATTGTGCTGTAGAAGGAATCCATTGCCACTTTTCTACACCTAAAAGAAGCGTGGAATCTTATGCTTTACGGGCAAAAAAAATGCTAGAGCTGAGCAAATTTTATTTTCAAGAACGTCAACCGAGATTTATTGATTTGGGCGGTGGTTTTTTTGGCAAAATGAGCGAAGACTTGCGAAAACAATTTGACTGGCCTATACCCAGCTATCAAGAGTACGCACAAGCGATCGCTCCTCAGTTTAAAAATCAATTTTCTCAAGGCGTAGGGCCTGAATTAATCCTTGAGCCTGGTGTGGCAATTGTCGCAGATGTCATGAAGTTTGTAACTAAGATAGCTGGTGTAAAAACTGTGCGATCGCGTCAGCTTGCTTTGGCAACAGGTAGTATCCAAAACGTTAAGCCAACATTGAACGACAAAAACTTGTTAATGAGAATTTATAAAAATGATGATTTTAATCGAGAAAAACTTGTAGGACAACTTGATATAGTTGGATACACTTGTATGGAACACGATTGTTTATACAAGGGATATCAAGGAGAAATAGGCGTAGGCGACTATATTGTTTTTGATAATGTTGGCGCTTATACTACTGTTTTCAAACCCCCCTTCATTCGTTCAAGTCCTCCTATTATTAGCTACGACTCAGCTGTGAATGAATATGAACTAATCAAACGTCGAGAAAGTTTGGAGGATATGTTTGCCACTTATGTAATGTAATAGTTAGAGGTATTATTCATGTTTATTCTTTATTAATTATATATGAACATTTTGTTTTCTTGTATTGGACGCAGGGGCTATATAGCAGAATATTTTAGAGATTACCTAGAACCAAACGACCGAATTATTGGTACTGCTAACTCAGAATGGACATCTGGATTTAGGGCTTGTGACTTACAAGCTATCATGCCTGATATTTTAAATTCAGATTACATACCTACTTTAATTACGCTTTGTCAAGAACAAAAAATAGACGCAATACTCTCTTTTAATGACCAAGATATTGATGTTCTTTCCCAACATCTTGATGAATTTCGTAGTTTTGGTGTAGTGCCTATAATTCCTAGCCCCCTTGTAAACGAAATTTGTTTCGATAAGTACCGCACCTACCTTTTTTTAAAAGAACATGGGTTTGATACTCCAGAAACATATATAGACTTAGAAAACGCCCTCAGTGCAATAGATACGGGTAAGTTAGCATTTCCTTTAATCGTCAAACCTCGTTGTGGTTCTGCTAGCCATAATGTGTTTACGGCTCACAATATTAACGAACTGAAAATATTTTTTAATTATGCTCCAAATATGTTGATTCAAGAGATGATTACAGGGCAAGAATATGGCTTTGACATTTGTAATGATCTTCAAGGACAAGTATTAGCAGTTGTACCCAAACGCAAGATTGCTATGCGTTCTGGGGAAACAGATCAAGCTGAAACTTGTGATACCCCTAGCTTGATTGATTTAGGCTTACGCCTTGGTCAGAAATTAGGGCATATAGGGCCACTGGATGTGGACTTATTTGTCCAAGGTAGTAAAACTTTTATTTTGGAGTTAAATCCACGTTTTGGTGGAGGATATCCCGTATCTCATCTAGCAGGCGCTCAGTTTCCGCAATTGATACTGAAGATGATTAAAGGAGAAACTGTGCAACCTCAAATTGGGCAGTTTCAGTCTGGAGTAATTATGATGAAAGAATATAATGTTATGGGTGGAAAAAAAGTAGACTTTTTTAGAAGTATTTTTAAAATGTCTTAGATAACTAAAAATAGTAAATCTACACAAATTTAACTATTAACCAGTGACATACATATAATTTTTGTAGTTTTTTAACTTATGCTCTACTGTTCAAAGTAAAGAGTAGGAAAAATATTTTTTAAATCGAACATAAATCACAATATAAAAATTTAGGTGCTTGATTAAGGCAAAAGGGATAACAAATGCTTTCAATAGCATGACTTAGCTATTAAAGCTTCAAAACTAGAAAGTCACTGTGTGGATTATTGTGTTGTGAGCATATACATGAGTTAAGGCAAACGCAAATTAGATTTCAATGAAGCTACTGATATAAATTGGATTTTTATTAGCTTGCGATCATTCCTACGAATTCACTCTAAGCAATAGGAGAGTAGCTAATCAATGAGTAATTCGCAAATGCGGGATGTTTCCGAAGCGGTGCTGAGTTCAATGACCGAAGAAGAATTTGTCAACTATAGCCGGCATAAGGGAAATCACGTTGTCCACCATCGCGGGCGTTACTGGGAAGAGATGTTTCCTGGCTTATATCAACCAGTCCATTTTTTAGCACGCTTGAGCGCAGACCAGGTAACGCGCCCATCATTATTGTGCTGGGGATTTCGGGCAGCTTTGAGTGAAGATGACCAAGAGGCTGCTAACGGATCAATCCCTGTTCACTTGTTATCCAATGTTGAAGGCTACACTTTGGAGACCCTTGCGTCGAAGCGTAGAAATCAACTAAGAAAGTGCTGCAAGCTAGTTAAAATTGTCCAGCTGATTGGTTCAGCGCTGTTGCAAGAGCAGGGATATGGAGTCCTTGTTTCATCTTTGCAGCGAACATTGAACCCAACAGGGAATCCCTATCGAAAAATGCCCTTAAAAGAGGATTATCTAGCGGATCTCGCAGACTGGAGTACCCACAAAAATGAGTTAATTCTTGCAGGTTTTATTGGTGACAAACTAGGCGGATATATCATCGGGTACGCCGTTGATGGAACTGCGTATATGGAAAGCGTTGATGTTGCAACGGAAGCATTGGCAACCAACATTAGCACCGGATTGTATTTTGAATTCGTGCAGGCCTGTCGCCGCTCTGGGAAAATTTGTGAGATCGTTAATAGCCCACATATGCCGGAAGATCCAGCGCTAGGAAACTTCAAAGAAGGAATGGGCTTCCCCGTGAAATATGTTCCTAGCAAGGTGCAGCTAAATCCAATTATCGAGAAATATAGCCGCTACCGCCGTCCACTGGGATACTACCGCTTGACAGGCTACATTGATCATAATAAAAGTTGATGCTGGATAAGCTGTGTTGCCAGCAGGTAGGGAATTATTGTGCTTGGGTCGAACTAGAAGACACATTGCTAAATCTACCCAGGAAATGATTGCCCGTATATTCAGCATTATTCTATACTTACTACGAACTTAGAGTCAAATGACAAAACCAATTCTGCTCTCGACACCTCACATGGGCGATCGCGAATTAGAGTTCGTCAAAGAAGCTTTTGATACTAACTGGATTGCTCCGATTGGCCCTCATGTAGATGCTTTTGAGCAAGAATTTTGTCAAGTCGTCGGTGCTCGTCATGCTGCTGCTGTTAGCTCTGGAACTGCTGCTTTGCATTTAGCCCTCAGATTGATTGGCGTTGAGTCTGGGGATGAAGTTTTTTGCTCTAGCTTCACTTTTATTGCTACTGCTAGTCCGATTACCTACTTAGGGGCAAAACCAGTTTTCATTGATAGCGATCGCACGTCTTGGAACATGAATCCCGACTTGTTACGGGAAGCCTTAGAGCGTCGCGCTCGAAGTGGTAAATTGCCTAAAGCGGTTGTGCTTGTGCATTTATATGGTCAAAGCGCTGACATCGACCCGATTGTTGCAGCTTGCTCCGCTTATCAAGTGCCGTTGATTGAAGATGCCGCAGAATCTCTGGGCGCTATCTACAAAGGGCGATCGCCTGGAACCTTTGGATGCATTGGCATTTACTCATTTAATGGCAATAAAATTATCACTACTTCTGGCGGCGGTATGTTGGTTGCGGACGACTCCCAATTGGTGAGTAAAGCGCGTTTCTTGGCAACTCAAGCCCGCGATCCGGCTCCGCATTACCAACATTCTGAAATTGGCTATAACTACCGTCTGAGCAACGTTTTAGCCGGAATTGGTCGCGGTCAATTGCGCGTTCTTGGCGATCGCGTAGCAGCCAGACGGCATAACTTTGAAGTTTATCAACAAGCTTTGGGTTCCTTGCCAGGAATAGAATTTATGCCTGAAGCTACATTTGGACGTGCCACTCGCTGGTTAACGTGCTTGACAATCAACCCGATCACTTTTGGCGCAGATCGAGAGCAAGTTCGCCTAGCACTTGCTAAACAGCAAATTGAAGCTCGTCCTGTTTGGAAACCTCTGCATTTACAACCTGTATTTGCTAATTGTGAATGTATTGGAGGCGCGATCGCTGAAGATTTGTTTAAGTGGGGTCTGTGCTTACCTTCTGGCTCTAATCTGACGATTGAAGACCTAGAGCGAGTCATTCAGGCGATCGCTGAAATTCACCAAAGGACTGTGCAAACTCATGCAAATTAAGCAACCATCCGTTTTAATTCCTGATCATTGCAATAACTTCCTTGTTTACTATGTCATCCGCTCTTTAAAAGAAGCTAGCAGCGACTTTAAGATAAACGTGATTGTTCCCTCGGATCATGCACCAACTGATAAATCTTGGTTGATTTTTTACAAGCATTCGAGATATATTAACAATTTAATCTTTTCGGAAAATGAGGTTAATTCAATAGAGTATTTAAACGAGATAATTGAGATAATAGAAAATACCGGAATAGATATTGTGTTTCCGGCAACAGATGTCGGCTTCAAGTTTGTTGCAGAATATAGAGATCAGTTGTCAAATTTTTGTAAAGTAGTAGCATCACCAAGTCATGATGCTTTACATACGGCATTGGATAAATGGAGTTTACACCTCTTTTTAAACAAGCACAATATCCCAGTGCCAAAAACAATCTTGCTTAGAGAAATTGAGCAGTTTAACCAATTTAATTATCCTATACTACTCAAACCAATTAATGGAAGTGGCGGAGAGAACATCCAGAAATTTGACACATTAGAGCAAGCAAATTTTCAGTTTATCTTTAACGATTCTCGTGAAGCTTATATTGTCCAAGATTATATAGTTGGCTACGATATTGGTTGTAATGTTCTTTGTCAAAATGGACAAATTATTGCTTACACAATCCAAGAACTTTTAGGAATAGAGGGAGGATTTGCTCCCAAGATTAACAAGTTAAAGTTTGTCCACAACTCTGCCTTTATTGACATAGTAGCAAGAACTATGCAGTCACTTCAATGGAGTGGAGTGGCAAATCTAGACCTTAGGTATAATTCTAAAACTGGACAACTTAATGTTCTCGAAATTAACCCAAGATTTTGGCAATCTCTGATGGGTTCTGTCTCAATTGGTGTAAATTTTCCGTATCTTCTATATTTATTATCAAGTGGTATCAGTTTTGAACCTGTCTCCTATCAAGAAAAGTATTATGCTAAAATCCAAAGATTTATTAAGGATGCTTTAAACGGCTCTTTAGAATACAGTTTGTCTGATACCAATATCAAATATTTATTGACAGATCCTAATAGTGTATTTCAGTTTATGCTATATCGTTTTTTAAAGAAGATAGTTTTTCTCAAAAATTACAATTAAATTTGTTGCTTGCGCTACGGCTCAAAAACAAGTTCGCCTAGCACTAGCTAAACAGCAAATTGAAGCTCATTCTCAGCGAGAAACCTTTATATTTACAGCGTATATACCAGTTGTCAGTATACCCAATATATATTAGTTCTTATCTGCCAAAAGTAAAAAGTAGAGTAGGCAATGCCTACTCTACTACCATGCAAAACTTTTTGGACATGAAGCTAAAGATATTGCAACTTACTCCAACTTCCTATAAGAAGGTACTACGGATTTTTTAACTGAAGCACCATTTTGTTCAGCGTTATAATTGTTTGAAAAATAGTAGTAACTGTAGGGTTCATTCTTAGGAATAACTCCGTTGATCACCTGACCCAAGACTTTTTGCTCTGACTGCTCCAAAAATTCTTTAACAAGAACAGCAGTGGCAGAATCTACTACTCCCGGTCGGACTACTAACAAAACACCATCAACCATTTTGCCCAAAATCGAGGCATCAGCATCAACACTCAACGAAGGAGTGTCGATAATTGTGAAATCGTAATTTGCTGAAAATATCTCAATCAATGAAGCCATCGGCTGAGAGTCAAGAAGAGCCATAGGATTAGGTGGCATTACCCCAGCAGTAAGGACATCCAGGTTAACCATTACTTCTTTAACTGCTGTTCTAAATTCCGCTTGCCCTAAAATCAGATTGCTTAAGCCTAGCTGATTTGGTAGATTCCATATCCGATGTTGCAACGGACGGTGCATATCCGCATCTACTAGCAAAACCTTACGCCCTAGTTCAGCCATAGCTACAGCCAAGTTAGCAGACACCGTTGATTTACCCTCTTTGGGTACAGAGCTAGTTATCGCAACCACTTTGATTTTTTGGTTAGCACTCAAAAACTTCAAGTTGGCTTGCAGCATCCGGTACGCTGTACTAAAAAGAGAGCGGGGGGAATCTTTAATAAAAATCTCTGGAGTAGACCGCTCTAAATCTCTACCATGAGTAACTTTTTCCAACTTTTTCAAGGAAGGAATTATACCCAGCAGAGGAAACCTAAACATTCTCTTTGCTTCATCAATGGTTCTGATAGATGTATCTTTCGCTTCCAAAATAAAAGCAGTAGCTACACCAAGCAGCAGACCAAGTATTGCCCCTGCACCTAAATATAAACTCTCACGCGGAGCAATAGGTTCATCAGGAACCAAGGCAGACGAAATAATCCTAGCAGTAGCTGTATTCTGATTTTCTGCTATCCGCAATTCCTGGAACTTCTGCAACAGAATTGCATAAGTAGATTGCGAGGCTTGGAGTTGACGTTCTAGTTCACGCTGTTTTTGCTCCAGACTAGGTAAGATATTTACCCGTTGCTTGTAAGTATTTTGCAGGTTGGATAAAGCAGCAGCTTGACTTTCCAAGCCTAGCCGTCTTGCCTCTGATTTGACGAAATCTGCGGTAAGAGTTTGTTCAAACTGACTATTCTGCGAAATCCTATTAGGGTTTAATCTCTTGGTTCCAAGAACCTGTTTCATTTGTTCTTGTAGTAAGCCCTGTAGGTCTGCTTTCTTACTCTTGAGAGAGGCTATTGCAGGATGATTTTCCTGCAAACGACTGCGGTCTTGTGCCAACTGAGAGTCTACAAGTTGGATTTGTTTTAGTGTTTCTTGCACTGCTGGAGACTGGCTAACGGAAGTTACAGTGCTTGCCTCTTGTAAATCTCTGCCTAACTCGTTTTTAAGCAGTGCGGACTGTGCCTTTGCATCTGCCAGTCCAGTTTGAGTTGTATTAGTTTGTCTTTCCAAGTCTTGAATAACTGCTACTGCTGATTTTGCTTCTTCGTCTAGAGAGACAACTTTATTTGCTTCTTTGAATCTCCGCAGAGCTAATTCTGCTCGACGCACAGTGATTTCAGACTTAGGTAACTGTTCTTCAATAAACTCCCGTGCAGCTACAGCTTCGGCTTGGTTATCTCGTTGGTTGTTCATTAAATAAACAGCCATCAAAGTATTAACAACCGTTGCAGCCTTTTCAGGGTCATTATCTTTATAGGAAATCTGCAATATATCGGTATTTTCGATCGGGCTAACAGTGAGTTGTGCTAGGAATTGCTTAATTTTTAGAGGATTATCCTGTTTATCTTTTAGGTCTAGTATAGTAATCAGCTTTTGGGTAATTGGCACAGAGCGAATAGTCTCTGCCTCTGTTTCCAGAGGGCTCCCCTGCTCCTGCAAGGGATTTAACTGTCCTATTTCTTTGCCCAATCCCGTTAGAGAGGGGGTAGCACTTGTCTTTTGAAACCGAAGTTTTCCTTCTGCTAAATAAATGGGCTTTTGCAATAACAAACTCAGGACTGTAAGCGCCAAAACAGATGCGAAAACAACTGAACCAGGCAACCAACGCCGCTTGAGAATGAGCCAGTATTGCTGGAACCCTAGAGAAGATTCTGTAGATTCCATATTTTTAAATGGTTTATCAATGAAATGAATAAGATTGATCGACCGGAAGAAAGCTGTTAGGAAGTCTCCTTCTTTGGTATGGTTGATCACTTCGAGGCTAATACGCTTTAGAGCAGCTGCTGTGCAGTGGATGTGAAATTGTCCATATTCTACCTAGTTTTAATAGTGATTTACGTAAACTTTTCTTGAGGTAAAGTTTGACACCTACTTTTTGCTCACCTTAGTGTTAGGAACCTGACAACCGACGCTGCCATTCAGCCTCGATTTGTGCGGATCGCTCTAACTCCTGTTCCAGCAGATCAGTTTCAGTGGTGTAAACCAAATCTTCCTTACCGATAACTGTTTCTGCGGCAAACTGATGAGCATAATCAATTTTTTGCTTTAAAGTAGCATCCGCGCTTGCTAGTTGCCGCGCCCGTGCTTGCCTTTGGTGATTGCGATCACTAATCTTATTATTGCGCCCCTGAATCCAGAAATAACGCACTAAAGGCACACTCAGAAAAGCCACACCATAGCCCAGCAATAACCAGTAAATACCTTGCACGAAGGCGACAAGTCCGCCTAGTTCAGCAGCAATGCCATCGGCTAGCAATCTTCCTAGTACCAAGACTCCGACAAAATTGAGCGCACCCAAGCCAGCACTAAGGATAATTTGTCCTGAACTAGCGGCACTAAAACGCAGCTTTATCTCCTCTAGATAGTCTGGCACAGGCAGACGACGGCGCGAAGCTGCTGTAGTTTGCAAATCGGGAAAGTGATATACAATCTGTCCTTCAGGGCTTACTACTGGTTGGCCATTGAACCGAGTTAGCACTGGTAGCATATAATCTTCATACTCTCTGGCATATCCCTCCCCAATGTCATCTAAATAGGGAGCAATTTGTTCAGCTACAACTGCGCCGCCATTATTACGAATTACGCCAGCGATTTGTTGCCAACGGCGTTCTTCTAATTCAGCGTTAGGATTGCCATCACCAAACAAAAACGAGAAGATCGCTTCAAAGAAATTTAACTCGCTTTGTTCTCGCCGCCGTTGTTGATAGCGAGTGTCATAGTCTGGATAGAAAACCCAAAACCAATCGGGACCAATCCAGAAGTAAGGCATATATATCATCCCACCGCTGGAACTACCTCTGTCGCCACTATCATTGTTGTCTTTATTGGTAGCAGTGATGATGATAAAGATAGTGATAAAAATCAGTGCTATTGACAGTAGTAAGACAATTCCAAAAGAAATGCGGATCAGATAAAACAAAACCCGCCAGACTCTTTTCCACCATTCCTGCAATCTCAGCCGCAAGAATTTGTTACGTAAAATTGTCTTGAAGTTTTTGGGAAACAGGTAAACAATTTCGCCAGATTCAGCTACCTGCAAGTGTCCACCAGTATCCGAGGCGAGGGTTAATAATCCTTGTTGAGCCAAATTAACGTTTAATCCTGCTTGAGTGGCTACATCTCCCACAGTGACGCGATAGCCTAGCTGTTCTACAGCTTGCATAATATTAGGACTTGGAGCCATTGCCCTTGCCTCAATCAAAAAATGATCATCTTCTTTAAGTATAAAGTTCTGTCTTTAGTAAGTTGGCATGGAGCGGGATCGCAATTCTAGGTTTAATGATACTTTTGCTTCATATAACTTTATATAATGCCATCAGGTATCTTAGTTTCTGCAAGAAATATCAACTTAAAATTTGAGGGATTAGAAAAGTAGTGTTTTGCTATATTAGCCTCTATGCTAGTTCGATTTAGATCGCACTCTTGGCAAAGTTATATTATTTATATAACAGACAATTTTGTAGGTTCAAACTGATATTTATAAGTAAATCTCTTCAGTTTTTTAGTTATTATTAAAGTTTCTACCCTCAAAAGGGTAAGATTAACTATTTGATATTTGGACTTAATTGGAAGATTGCTGTTTAAAAAGTGGTAGTTCTGCCATGTCACTCTCAAATAACATAATTGATAACTGTGGAGATAAATTAGCAACAGGCTCAACAACTAGGGGAGCATTTTCTTCAAATCTAAGTTTTGAACTCTCAATATAATCTTGATCGATTTCAAAAGCTAGCCAGCGCCTTCCTAATGTTTCTGCAATTCTACCAGTCATATTAGAACCTGCAAAGGGATCTAAAACTACATCACCTGGTTCAGTACAAAGATTAATGACAAATTCCGGTAAAGCTTGAGGAAATCTTGCTGGATGTGGCTTTAAACCTTCTTCTTTACATCTTCTCTGATAATAATCATTTGAGGCTGTATTAGAAGCTGAAATAACATTAACTGGCTGGATCATATCTTCAACAGTCATGTCTAAACTCGTTGTAATAGGCTCACCTATTTCTGTATTATCTTGTGCATTAATAATATTTGGAGGAATAGCGCCACCTCTATCATTTTTGAATTTAGTAGAAATATCATGACCGGAGGGGCGAAGTTTTGCTTTATAGCCATTTTTTAAAAGATTTTTCATTGCAGCGCTATAAGGCTTTAATACTCTTTTATTATTAGCCTTTGGATGCGGTTGTTTAGAAAGCCACCAAACAGTATTAACAGCATCTTTTACTCTTTCTCTACGAACTGTCACCCATTCAGCCGGAGTAGGCAGTTTAGCAGGATTATACCAATACAATTCTTGTGCTAAATAAAAGCCCAAACCCCCTTTATCTTTATGTTTGCACAGATTAATAAGTAGCTCATAGTGATAAAGCGATCGCACTGGTACACCTTTAACCCAGCTACCACCAATATCAATTACAAGTGAACCTGTTGGCTTGAGAATTCGATAAAAATGTTCAGCAAAATCTTTAAACCATTCAATATATTCATCAGCATCAACATTGCCATACTCTTTCTTGCGTACTAACGCAAACGGAGGTGAAGTACAAATTAAATCAATGCTTTCATTAGGAATATTTGCTAGTAATTCTAGGCTGTTTCCTAGATACGCCGCCCCAAATTTAGTTTGATAATATTGCTTTTGACTTAGTTTGCTTAAGCTTTCAAACATTAGTTTTATACTATAGATAAGAATGAATAATTATTCACTTACTATAGCGTAATACTTTATGTCAGCTTTGAAGTATGAAGATCAAATTTATGACTACTGGTGTAATTTATGTATATTTTGCTCCCAGTTTGCACCGTCAAAAGGTATAACTTCAAATTGAGATAATATATCATCACCATCAAGACAGCGAATATTAATATCAATGTGGTTAGGATGCGATCGCGGACGATAAAAAGCGTGAATTCCACAGATACGGCAAAAAGTATGTTCTGCAACACCAGTATTAAACTTATATGTTGTTAATTCCTCAGCACCTTGCAGCAAAGTAAAGCGTTCAGGCGGCACAATTAGATGTAAAAAACCCTTCTTTTTACAAATAGAGCAATTGCAATCATCTGCTTTGTGCTTATCAACAATCACGCGAAACCGAACCGCACCACAGTGACAACCACCTTCGTAAGTTACAGGTTTATCTACATTAATAGTCATATTAATTAACTTCCAAAATGTTAATAATATTTCCTAATTACACCGGAATAGACTGCTATATTAGCCATTTAAAAAGAGACGTTTATTAACCTAGTAGCACAATCAATAATTAGCGAGTCCTCCTTCCTGACTCCAACTTAGAAACACGAGTTTCTAATTTATTAACTTGTTGCTTAAGTTCAATTACCAAAGTAGCTAACCGATCAAACATTTGATCGCGGCTTAATGGCGTATTACGTCCTGAATTACTCCTTGAAGGCGGTGGAGTAGCTGTTGGAGCTGCAAACCTACCAAGTTGATTTAATTGAGCCTCTATCCGGTTGAGCCGCGATTCAATACCATTAAGGTCTACTTCTAGGGCATTAATCTGAGATTGAGTTTGCGATGAAGCAGGAGCAGAAATCAACCACGTCCAGGCGACAATTACTAATAGCAATGTTAGGCAAGAAAATACAATTTTTTTGAAAAAACTATTACTTTTAAGCATAAAGTATTGTAATTCTTATTCAAGAAGTGCCTATTTATCAGATTTCAAATCATCAAATAAATGCCAATTATTAGCAGAATCGTTACCACTTTCTAGTGCTTTCACCTCAAAAGTCACATTACACGCCTTGGGTTGTTGCAGCGCCTGAACACAAACAGAGGCAATTGAATCTCGACTCACTTTACCTTTGATATTGTCGCCTTGCTCAAAAATCAACGCCTGAACTCCAGGTTCTTCAGTTAATGCACACGGTCTAATAATCGTGTAAAGCACTCCACTTTGTCTTACACTGTCCTCTCCCCGCAACTTCCATGTCAGCAGTCCGCCTAGTTGGTCATTTAAGCGCACAGCAGGTGGTTCTTCCTCTAGATTAATTCCAGGACGACCAGGACGAGTTACTCCTGCTGAACTAACCAAGACGAATTGTGGCAACGTCGCGCCGCCATATGCCTTGATAGATTCTACTTGTAAGGCAAAGCCACCGGGCGAAAACTTCGGGTTCAGTTCTCCGTCATACTCAAACTTACTCAGCATTAGTTGAAATGAGCAGATTTTACTTGTATCAATTGGCGGTGAGTCTTTCAAGGTTTTGGCACGAAATACGGGAATTAATTCAGCAAAGGGAATGCGAACATTTATCCAGCTATTACTTACAGTGTCGAAAGAATAAGAGTAGCCAATGCCATCCCATTTAGTTTCTGTGCGGATCAGGAACTTATAGCGCTTACCGTCTCCTCTAACACGCAACTCCACACCCTCGTAACCAGCCAAGTTAAATGGTGGGTCAAAATTGCGGGTACGAACTGAACCAAAACCGCCGGAGTTTTGTGTTGATACGTTGCCAGCAAATAAAGCTGTGTCTTCGACTAAGTTGATATCACTTTGACTCACGCCACCCATGACAACATCATCCACAGCACCCCAAATATTCTTTAAGTCTGCGTCAGGGTTGGTGAAATCAAATATTATTTTGTTTGCTGTAGCCAAATGCTTGGTAGCAGCCTCTACCAGATTGTTGACACCCAAATATTCCACTGCCTCTGGCGTGTCTCCGACAATTTCGGGTTGATAAAACTTTACTCCCTGATTGTACTTAGCACGATCTGGTGTGTCTCCACCAACAGGTTGCACTCGCACCGCAGTACAACACACAACGGCTTGGACTGCCATCATTTCAGGAGTTAAAGTCTCTGGCTTAGTAATATCGCCAACAACTAACTCCACATTGTCACCCAGTATTGCCTGTGCTTTGTCTGTGTCTCGAACTAAAGCACGCACTTGATAACCACGTTCAATAAGTTGCTGCACAACTCGCTTACCGACACCACCCGTCGCCCCAGCTACCAACACTACGCCCATCTTGTCTCCAGCAGGTATAACTTTATTATCATTGGTGCTACCTTTAAGCGATCGCTTTAGCCAACTGAAAAAAGGTATAACCTCGAAATAATCTAGCGTTTGGACAAATCTGCCAATATCCCATTTTTGATTCGACATTTTCACAAATCCATTTCTGATCTAATTTTTCTCGCTATCTTCTTATTAACAGATAGAACGAATTAGCTGAAGCAGGACAATTGAGTAACAACCGCATAATTAATACTCATACTCGACTTATCGGTTTACCCTGTGCCTGCACCACAATTAAATTTTTTGGCAAATATGCTGCAATTTCAACCCCCTGGCTTTGGGCAACAAGTGATAGAAACTTCGCTGGGGTCAATGGTCTATTACACCCCACTAGCTACACCTTGGTCATCACCCGTTGACCATGTACCCACTTTAATCTTCCTACACAATTTTGGTGGTGGGGCTTCGGCTTACGAGTGGTCTAAAGTGTATCCCGCCTTCGCGACAAATTACCGCGTATTAGCCCCAGACTTAATCGGCTGGGGTCAGTCTGCTCATCCAGTTCGAGACTATCAAATTGCTGATTATCTCACAACAATAGCTCAGTTTATCCACCAAACTTGTCGCCCTCCAGTGGCGGCGATAGCGTCTTCTTTGACGGCTGCTTTGACTATCCGCTTGGCAGTTCAACAACCCGATTTATTTCAAGCGCTGTTTTTAGTTTGTCCCTCTGGGTTTGACGACTTTGGGCAAAGTGCTGGACGCAGACTGCCGCTTCAGTTAATCAGTTCTCCCATATTAGATCGCTTGATATATACGTTGGGGGCTGAAAATGAATTAGCTGTACGCAACTTTTTACAGCAGTTTCTGTTCGTCAAGCCAGAACGAGTGTCTCAAGAGATGGTAGAAGCTTATCTAACATCAGCACAACAGCCCAATGCCCAATATGCGGCGCTAGCCTTTTTGCGGGGCGATCTTTACTTTGACCTTGCCTTATATATTCAGCAACTCAAAACACCTACGGTGATGTTTTGGGGCGAACAGGCACAATTTACTAACATTAATCTGGGGCGGCGTTTAGCACAGTTGAACCCAAGCGCAATTCAAGGCTTTGAAGGAATCGCCCAAACAGGAATACTACCTCATCTAGAGATGCCAGAAGTAATAATTGGGCTTTTACAGCAGTATTTCCGCTCAATATTGCCGTCTCCTGATTAACTTCAAATAGTCTATGCAGAGTGAGTAGACAAGAAAATATTTTATTCCCCTACTCACTACTCACCTCTTCACTACTCACTTCCTCATCCACAAAGCAACTAATTTGTCAAGGCTACGTCTAAGTTATTTAGGAAAGCAATTGTTACCTTAGCTGGAAAATCAGCATATTTAGGAATTTTCAGGCTAAAATCAATTACTTTCTAGCGTTAGATAGATGTAGGAACCTTTTAAACACTCTAGGGTCTACTAAATTAACATAACAACGCATACATTTTGTGGAGAATACTTTATAATGTTTGGTTTTAATCGCTGGCAGTCTGGCACAGCCGCATTAATGGCGTTAAGCGTAACAGCTGGCGCGATCGCACCTTTTATTGCACCTACACCTTCTTTTGCTCAAACTTCTGCTTTTACTGACGTACCCGCCAATTATTGGGCGAACCCTTTTATTGCTGAACTAGCAAGGCGAGATATTCTCGCCGGATTTCCTGACAATACCTTCCGTCCTGAACAGCCAGTAACCCGCGCCCAATTTGCTGCTATTGTCCGCCAAGCCTTCCAAAAAGCCGCAGAACGGGGTGCAACTCAATTCGTTGATGTACCTGCAAATTACTGGGCTGCTAGCGCGATTCAGCAAGCCTACACCACTGGTTTCTTGGCAGGTTATCCTGGTAATCGGTTTGAACCTAACCAAAATATCCCTCGCGAACAAGTATTAGTTTCTCTAGCTAATGGTTTAGATTATGCTGCCAGTGGTGAAGCTTCAACCATCCTCAACCAATACTACAGCGATGCTAATGCTATCTCTGGCTATGCACAAAATCCGATCGCAGCAGCAACTCAGCGACAGATTGTCGTAAATTATCCCAATGTCAGATTTCTAAATCCGACTCAGACTGCAACGCGGGCAGATGTAGCGGCTTTTGTCTACCAAGCATTAGCCAACGCTGGGCAAGTTACAGCGATTAACTCTCCCTACGTTGTGGCGCAACAAGCACAGCCAACAACACCCGCAGTCGTTACAATCCCCAGTGGAACTACAATTCCTGTTAAGTACGACCAAGCAGAGAGAATTCTTGTCACCAAGGAAGAAACAGCGCCTTTAACCCTTGTGGTAGGGCAAAACGTAGTAACTCGTGACGGAACTGTATTGATTCCTGCGGGTAGTCAAGTTGTTGGTGAATTGCAACCAGCTGAAGGCGGTTCTCAATTTGTTGCGCGTGAGTTGGTTTCAACAACTGGTCAACGGTATCAGCTTAACGCTAGCTCTGAAGTAATTACCAAAACCGAACGCATCCGTAAAGGTGTTAATGTCGGTAACGTTGTTAAGAATGCAGCGTTAGGCGCAGCAGCCACAGCAGCAGTTCAAGCAGTAACTGGCGATCGCGATATCGAAGCAGGACCAACTCTAGGTGGTGCTGGTGTTGGTGCTTTGGTTGGTCTGTTCTTAGGACGTAACAGTGTTGATCTAGTCGCAATTGACCCCGACACTGACCTTCAACTAACTCTAGGTGCAGATTTACCACTTTCGCAAGGCAATAACGCACAACCCCAAACCGGAAACAGCCAATAATTTTAGTGCCATAACTGATAACAGCTAATAATTAGTCTACACTTCGCGAATGCTTAAGCGTTCGCGATTTTTGTTTAATTATTTTTAATAATTATCCTACTAATAAAAATATCAATTTTAAATATACTATTTTATTTTTTAATAATTCAACTAACCAAAATCACTGATTTTTTATAACTTTTCTACTTATGTTTAATTGAATCTATAGGTGAAGTAAAAATCTCTTAAATTTCACTTGTAAAAGACATAGATAGTGAATTTTTTTTAACCTTTTGCACCTAACAAGCTGAGATTCAGCAAGATTAACATAAGTCAACCCCAAAACAGACATAAGTTATACATCGCATCTATCTTAAGATAGACAATCTTGAGGATAAAGCTGTTAATGTAAAAGAAGTATGTAAAAAAGATTACAAAGAGAGCCGGGTTGATATCAAAACAAGTTTGAAATTTTTATACACTGGCATCGCAAGTCTAATAGCTGTGACAGGTTTTTCTGTCATTCCAGCGATCGCAGAATTGGCTAATTTCGATCGAAATAATACTTCTCCCGACACAGTAACGGGGTATCCGCCGGAAACCGGTGGGTTCCCGCGCTGGTATGCTGAAAAAAGTAACAGAGGCTTGAAGTTGGACTTATGCGTAAATCCGAACAATCCACTCTGTTTGGCAGAGGCACCGCCAAACCCGAACCAAAAAGTCTCTTTTCCTGATAATTTTCCAGCGGAAGCATTCTGGTGGACTACAGAAGCCGAGACAACAACGACTCCTGGCGGTGCCAAAGCCCTATTGGTGTTGGCAACCGAAGCGGCGTTCGCTAACGAAGATCCAGTTGATGGCGATCAGGTCACTTTCAACCGCACCCGCATTCGGGTTTTAGGAGGCTTGAAGCCTAACGTAAAATATAGGATAACCTATCCCTACGGTGTGAAAGTCTTGACAGCAACGCAGAAAGACCCAAGCAAGCCAGCTACTATCAATTACACCGAAGACTTTGGCTGTGCCCCCTCACCTATAACAATATGTGATTTTGGTACCCTTCTAGTAGCCAAGGGCAGAGGTACAGTAACAAATCCAATTGGTAAGCCCTGGTTGACATGGGATTCTAGCCTTCCAGCACCACCAGCTGGCTATATTGGTGATCCTAACGTTGAACACAAAATAACTGGTAGCCCGTTCGGTACTAACTTTTTCAGGGTACAAGAACTCAATGCCGCCGGTACACCAGTCAGGCAAATTGCTTTCACCAACCTCTTTAGTGTCTCTGGCAAAATCTCAACTTCAACTGCACCCGCAACTACACCCTAACTTTCTCGCCCAAGGGTGGGATAGGTGCTGACATTTGTAACTGTCATAAATCCAGATCCAACTTCATCTAGCGCATCCTCTATCCAATGAGTCCCCAAAGCGCCAGAATTAATCTCATATATTTGAGGAAATTACGGAGCAAACATTGTTTGCTCCCTCTTATTATGCGCTAAGTTTCCTAGAACATTAACTGTACCTTTTGCATCTGAATAAAAAACTCAGTGTGTTGCTTAAACAAAAATACTACTTGTGTAATCAGCCTTTGCGTTCGGGAAATATTAAAATATACCCCTCTTTTGTCAGATTCCGGAATATAATAGATAAAATAAGTGAAGGATAAAACTCTATAAGGTAGGTAGAGCAATGGATGTGGAATTACAAATCTTGAAGCATTTGCCTTTCTTATGCTCA
>JAESFL010000693.1_pt1 | contig 19615 bp, 15 predicted proteins | sample 9269401 | NCBI WGS metagenome assembly JAESFL01 (sample SAMN14506025, study PRJNA617098) | algae metagenome | isolation source: Gloeocapsa sp. UFS-A4-WI-NPMV-4B04 and co-occurring heterotrophs from desert... | place: USA: Utah | collected 2006-10-01 | reverse complement strand
ACTCGCACGAAGGACGCCCTCTGGAGCACCATCGGCACCCTGCTCGCCGGGTTCACACCCGTCGAGTGCGCCAACTACCTCGCAAATGCTGGATATGAGCCCGTCTAACTCGTAACCGCTCTAGATTACGTGACGTAATGCAACGCAGGTCATGTATGGTCCGACTGTCTTGCATCCAGACGTAATCGCCATTGTGGGTTGTCGGTCTTCTGACATCTTCTCCGACCTGTTGTAAGACATTGGAGAATCCTAGTTGTACGTACCTCAACCTGAACCTGACGTACTTTATTTTACCTCTAGTTGCATTGGGGCCGGTCTGACCCGCTTGCCTTACCGTAAAGCATAACCATGGCGCTGGGCCGCTGCCCGAGACGGGCCGGCCGTTCATACCGAGGTGGGGCATCGCTGCGTCCCGCGGAATCACCGCGGATGCCCTGGATGGCGGCGTTTCGCCTTGGCATTACCGTTAAGTTACCCGGCCGCGATCCCGCCCCCAGCGCTGCGGCCCGCAACCGATCCGTCGCGGTCGAGAGAATCAGGCCTTGTGGCCGCATCGGGCTTGGGATCCCAGCGAAGGACTATCCATGAGAATTTCATAGGTCGCCATATACTACCCTAACTTCCAGGACCGACGCGGCCGTAACTGCTCCCGGTTCAGCGCGGAACCGCCCTGGAAGGAGCAGCCGGCCAGCATTTTGGGTCGAGGTCGGGTACACCCGTCGATTTTTAAGGATATTTATATATACGTATCTAAAATATAAATATATGTTCAATGATGAGGCGCATGCCTGTGCCTCGTGCATCGCTTCGGATGAGTCATCACGAAAAGGCCCGAGACCACCGGCTCCGATCAGGTTCCGTGTGGGCGCCAGACCGGTTCACGGCTCGAGGAAGCAAAGGGCTGCGGGGCGGCGATGTCGGGAAGGTTTTGCGTCCGGCATCATCAACACCCATCCCGCAGGCCCCCTTATAGGGAGACCCACTCATGGCATTACAGAATATTCAGAAGACCGGTTCCGGTCTCATTCTGAACTTCGACAACTTGGACAACACGCTGCTGAGCAACACCGCCATCGATGCGGATTATTTCAAGGCCAACCTGCCGTGGTGGAACTCGCATTGGCAAAAAAGACTGTTCCTCGCCAACACCTACGACCTCGGCGGTGACGATGAAATCACCGGCCTCAATGGCAACGACTTCTTCGAGGGCGGCGGGGGCAATGACAAGATCCACGGCAACGGCGGCAAGAACACGCTCATTGGTGACAGCCTGGCAGCGATCGTGGCGACTGGGGCCAACTTGGTCCTCAACGGGTCGTTCGAATCCTTTGTCGATACCGGCTCCGAACAGGGCGGCTTTCGCGTCATCGGCAATGCGGCGAACGAGTCGCTCACCAACTGGACGGTCACGGGGCCGGCGGCTGAAGTCGTTATGGCTTCGCATGGCCGTGGCAGCGCACCGGACGAAACCTGGTGGCTCGACATGGCGCTTCACCGGGCGCGATCAGCATCTCGCAGAGCGTAGATGTGGTCGCCGGGACACATTATGTGCTCCAGGTGAAGGCCAACGACTCGGCCCCGGAAGTCGGAGGCGAGTTCGTCGAGGTCTGGTTCGACGGCAACAAGGTCGGCGAGATCGATCCGACCGCTCCCGGCAGCGCCTTCTCGACCTTCCAGTTCCTGGTTCAGGCCGGAGCGGGCGACGGGACGGCAAAGCTCGAATTCCGCGGCGTGAACGGGCAGAACATCGGCGTCGGCCTCGACGACATTCGCCTCGTTTCCATCGCGGACAGCGAATCGGCCGGCGGCAACGACCTCATCACGGGCGGCAACCAGGCCGACACCATGATGGGCGGTGACGGCAACGACACCATGCATGGAAACGAAGGCAACAACACCATGTATGGCGGGTCGGGCAACAACTTCATGACCGCCGGCAATGGCCACGACACGATGCTGGGCGGTGGCGGCAACGACATCATCCACGCGAACGAGGGCAACAATCGCGTCAATGGCGGCGCGGGCGACGACACCATCACGGCCGGAAATGGCAACGACAACTTCGCTGGCGGTGGCGGCAACGATGTGATCTACGCCAACGAGGGCAACAACAACATCGCCCTCGGTGTCGGCAACGACGAGATCTGGACCGGAAACGGTCGCGATCTCTTCCTGATCGACGGCGTCACCGGAAACGACACGATCTTCAACTTCCGACTGACCTTCAATCAGGATCAGATCGTGAATGCGGTGCAGAGCGATCAGCTCATCGCCGGCCCCTTGGGCGCGGATTGGGACGACCAGACCAACCTCGGTGTGCTCGTGCCCAACATCGCGAGCAACGTCCTTCGAGCCTTCCGCTCCGCGGATGGTGGCGATCTCCGGCTCGAGATCGACAATGATCCGAATGTCGCCGGGGCCGACACGCAGATCACGTTGAAGTGGTTCTTCTGGAACAACGCCAACGTGGCCTGGTCCGGTTCGACCTTCGGGGCCGAACTCACGGAGGATCAGACCATGCAGGTCTATCTCGCGACGATCTCGAACTACAACCCGGGTAACTTCGACTTCGTCTAGTGCCACTTCGAGTGAAGCGGCTCCGGCTCGCGTCAAGACAACGCGAGCCCTCGGAAACGATAGCGGATCCCACTTAAGTGGGATCCGCTCTAGGACGCGGGAGTACCCTCGACCGTTGCGGCTGGCCTCGTGCCAGCCGCTTTCGTTTTTCGGGTGTTCACAAGGGACTCGACCGGGCGAGCACGAGCTGGATGTCCATGCGGTTCATCCTGCTGCGCCCGATCTCCTTGGGATCGAGCGGCTTGTGCCCGATCATCGGACCGATGCGAGTTCGGCAGTCCGGTGGTCTCAAGCTCTTGCCAGGTGGTCAGGACCGGACGCATCTGCCGGGCCGTACGATCCGGTGTCGGGCCCGGCTCGTCGGGCCCCGCGACGCACTCGGCGAAAGAGACGGTGCTTGTGTGCTCGTCCAGAGCCACCGATGCAGCGGCAGTTCCATTTTGCATATGTTTATATTGACAAATGACTCAAAGATCCTAAGCTCACTTTGCCCACACCCCAACAGGGCAACTTCAGACCCCGCAATCGGCGGGGTTCTTTTTTGTTCGGTGCTCGTCACCGGCTCCTTGAAGCGGTCCCAGCTCGGGCCTGCCGGTGCGCGAACCGGCATGCAGCCGACCCGTAACACGGCGTGGCCCTGATCCCGCTCGTTCTCTTCTGTTCAGATCGTTTTCGAGAGAGCTGGATCCGGCTCGCGCGAAGACGCGCAACCACCACAGGAGGAGAGCTGAATTCCACTTCAGGGGAACGGCTCTCGTGCGTACGGCCTGTCGGGGCGGCGAAAAGCCAATCGCTGCTCGGCTGAAATCGGGCAAGATCGGGCGCTCATCGGCAACACCCAGTCGCGTTCTTTCGCGCCCCTGACCGCTGCGCCGGATCTGCCTCGCACGGATCGGCGGAATGCTTCAGCGGGGTTTACGTCGGTCCGCGAGCCAGCGCTCGACCTCACGCGGGCCGACGCTCTATTTGGCGCGTGCGCTGCGCCTCGGAGCCGACCAGGCGACGCGGTTGCGGCCCTTGCGCTTGGCCTCGTAGAGAGCCACGTCCGCCGCCTTGAAGAGGGCTTCCGGCGTCTCGGACAGGTGGGGTTCGCCCAGGGCGACGCCGACGCTCACCGTCACGGTGCCGCCGACTCCGTCCCGATGCTCGAGCCCGAGCGCGGCAACCGCGAAACGGATCGATTCCGCGACCGCATGGGCACCGGCCCAGCTCGTGCGAGGCAGGATGAGGCAGAACTCCTCGCCCCCGATGCGCGCCGCGAGGTCGGAGGCCCGGCGCGTCTGCCCCAGGACGGAGGCGATCTCACGGAGGCATGCGTCGCCCTGGGCGTGGCCGTATCGGTCGTTGTAGCCTTTGAAGTGATCCACATCGAGGAGCACGAGGGCGAGAGGCCCTCCATCCCGCTCCGCGCGCCGCCATTCCTGCCGGAGGCGCTCGTCGAAGGAGCGCCGGTTCGCGAGGCCCGTCAGGCCGTCGGTCGTGGCCTCGTCCCGAAGTCGCTCCTCGAGACGAACGCGATCCGACATATCCCGCACGATGCTGACGATCTCGACCGGCTCCCCGGCGCTGGAGCGGACGAGGCGCAGATTGGCCTCGACCCAGACCCAGCTGCCGTTCCGGTGACGCTCGCGGTGGATGCTGCGCGCCCTCTCGGCGGACCCCCGGCGCAAGCGCTCGACCTCCTCGGTGAAGCGAACGGCGTCGTCCGGGTGCACACCCGCGCCCGCGCGCGCCGCGACAAGGTCGTCGGGGGCGAAGCCCAGGAGATCTTGCGCGGCCGGCGACACATAGAGGCAAGTCCCAGCCGTATCGAAGCGCATCACCATGTCGTTCGAATATTCGGCGAGGCGCCGATACTGCCCCTCGCTCGCCGCAAGGGCAGAGCGGGCGGTCTCGGCTCCGATCCGGGCGCGGTCGAGGGAATCGATGAGGCGCTGCCGCTCGGCGAGGGTGCAGACCACCTGCAGGGTCGTCAGCACGCAGGAGCCGAGAAAGAGCTGTAGCACGACGATCGCTTCGCTGCCGCTGCCGGCGCTCGCATGGAGCGGCCCGACCTGGAGGAACGTCGCGACGAGCGAGACCGCCGTCGTGAGGCCGATCCCGATCGTCGCCGCGGCAAATCCCGACTGGCAGGCGAGGAAGAGAAGGCCCGCCAGCGGCAGGAAGATCAGCGGCAGGGCCGTCTGGGCCCAGCCGATCCCGAGCAGCAGCGCAAGCCCCGCGAAGGACAGCAGGGTTTCGGCTCTCCGCGTCGGAGACACGAGCGCCCGAACTTCCCTCCAGCGCAGGAGGAAAGGCGGCAGGACGACAAGGAGGCCGAGGGCATGGGCGGGGTAGTCGACCGAGAAGGTCTCCCAGGGCTGGGCGCCGGTCGCCTGCCAAAGCCACAGCGATGCGGCCGCCACGGAGGCGGCGGCGCCGAGTCCTGCACCGACGCCGCAGAACATCAGGAAGGTCCGCTGATCCTTGAGTCCGCCATCGGGTCTTCCGCCGGCCGCGCGCAGGAGCGCGACGCAGGTCAGAACCTCGACCATGTCGCACACGACGAGCCCCGCCGAGACGAGCGGGTCGCCGCCGGCCAGGCTGCGGGCCGCGAGGGCTGCCACGACGCCGCCCGCGAGGCTGTGCATCCTCAGGGATGCAGGGACGCGCAGTAGCACCGCGACGAAAGCGGCGTTGGCGGCCCAGAAGATGAGCGGTCCGGGATTGTGCGCCGCAAGCGCAAGGTTCGCCCAGGTCGCGAGGAACATGGCCGCCGCGGCTGAGAGGACGATTCGGGCCCGCGCCAGCTTGATGTCGGGAAGTGAGCGCTTCGCGTGCTCGCGGCGGACGATGTCGTAGGCGCGCTGCATGGCCATCGTCCCTCACAAACCCGGGTGTCGAAGGAGAAGACGGACGGGCGGCATGCGGTCGTGCCGTGCCTGGGCCGGCATGCGAGCGATTCGCCACGCCGACCCGAAAGACAGAGCCGAGGTCCTTGCGGCAGAGCCCTTCATCAGACCTCGTCGGGTCGGCGAGGAAGCCCGGGAATCGGCCATCGGGCTATTCATCGGAGCCGGACTCGTCGGTGAGATAGGAGAGGATCTTGACGGCGGTCGGCCAGGCGACCTCCGTGGTGACGAGCAGACTGGCACGCCCGTTGCCGAGATCTTCGACGCGAACGCGCGAACCGCCCGATCCCGCGATCACCTGGTCGAGTGCGACGGTCGTGGGAAGCCCGAGATCGTCGATGTCGAGGTGAAGCGCTTTGACGATGGCGCGCAGATGTCCGTGACGGCGCGGGAAAGCCTTGCCGTTCGCATATTGCCAGATGCTGACGCCGCTCAGGCGCGAGTTGGGCGGCAGGTGCTCGCGGGCCCGCCGGGCCGCTTCCTCGTAAGTGAGTGCCTGCTCTTCGAGAGCGGCCTGCAGCCGTGCGGCGAACAACGGTCGGTCGATCATAGCCGGCCAACCATTTCGATGGTGATACTGCACTCTCTACCGACGGCCACGAGACCCCTCCCCATCGATAGCCGATGAATCTTTAATCGTGTATATATATCATAAATATGAAGTCAATGGGGAGCGGAGGGAAAAGGCGTCTTTCGCGCCTGTCAGAGACAGGAATCCCCAACGCTTCCTACTCTGCCTCAGAAATTTGCAGATCGTATAAAGAAACGGCTTGCGATTTATATTTTTCGATTTTAATAATCTCAAACAGCGCCGCAGCGATGGTCGCGAGCGCCAGGAACCGACCTCACGGAGACCGATATGCTTCGAACATTCTCGTTCGCGGCCTGGATGGCGCTTGTTCTCGCCACGCTGGCCCTGATTGCCCAACCCTTCAGTGTCTCCTCGCAGCTCGCAATCGGGACGGCGGGCCTGATCGTCATGCTCGCGATCCGCACCCTCAAGCTCGGCGGCTTCTGGAAGCTGATGTTCTTCACTACCGGCAGCGTGCTCGTGCTGCGCTATGTCTACTGGCGGACGACCAGCACGATCCCCTCGCCCAGCGAGCTCGAGAACTTCCTGCCCGGCATCGTCCTGTATGTCGCAGAGATGTATTGCGTGGCGTTCCTTGCCATCAATCTGTTCGTCATCGTCAACCCGCTTCAGCGCAAGCGTGCTCCGGTCCTCAAGCCGGAGCACGCCCCGACGGTCGACGTCTTCGTTCCCTCATATAACGAATCGAGGGAGATCCTGGCCGCCACCCTGTCGGCCGCCAAGGCCATGGATTACCCGAAGGACAAGCTCACCGTTTACCTGCTCGACGACGGCTCGACGGCCGACAAGTTGAACAGCGACGATCCGGTCGTCGCCGCCCGCGCGGAGGAACGGCATCGGGACCTTCAGGCTCTCGCCCGCGATCTCGGCGTCAGCTACCTGACCCGCAGCAACAATCAGCACGCCAAGGCCGGCAACCTCACCAACGGGCTCATGAACTCCACCGGCGAGTTCATCGTGGTGTTCGATGCCGACCACGCTCCCTGCCGTGAGTTCCTCCAGGAAACCGTCGGCCACTTCGCCAAGGACGAAAGGCTGTTCCTCGTCCAGACGCCGCACTTCTTCCTCAACCCCGACCCGATCGAGAAGAACCTCTCGACCTTCACCCGGATGCCCTCCGAGAACGAGATGTTCTACGGCCTCATCCAGAAGGGTCTCGACCGCTGGAACTCGGCCTTCTTCTGCGGATCCGCGGCCGTGCTGCGCCGGACCGCTCTCGAGGAGGCCGGTGGTTTCGCGGGCACCTCGATCACGGAGGATTGCGAGACGGCGCTGGAACTCCACGCCCGCGGCTGGAACAGCCTTTACGTCGACAAGCCGCTGATCGCGGGTCTCCAGCCGGAAACCTTCGACGCCTTCATCGGGCAGCGCTCCCGGTGGTGCCGCGGCATGATCCAGATCCTCATGCTCAAGAACCCGCTCACGAAGGCCGGTCTGAGCATCGCGCAGCGGATCTGCTACCTGTCGAGCTCCATGTTCTGGATGTTCCCCGTGACCCGGGCGATCTTCCTCGTGGCGCCGCTCATGTACCTGTTCTTCGACCTGCAGATCTACAACGCATCGCAGGAGGAGTTCCTCGGCTATACCATGTTCTACCTCGCAGCGGCCCTGCTCATGCAGAACTACAACTATGGCCGCTTCCGGTGGCCCTGGGTGTCGGAGCTCTACGAGTACATCCAGTCCGTCTACCTCCTGCCCGCCATCATCAGCGTCATCCGCAATCCGCGCCGGCCGTCCTTCAACGTCACCGCGAAGGGCGTCACCACGGAGATCGATCACCTCTCCAGCCTCGCCTGGCCGTATTTCGGTGTGGTCGCCCTCCTCGGGCTTGGCGTGCTCGCCACGGTCCTGCGGCTCGATGCGGACCCGGAGGCGCGCGGACTCCTGATCATCGTCGGGCTCTGGAACGCCTTCAACCTCGTCATCGCCACCGCCGCCCTGGGTGTGGTGTGCGAGCGCCGGGAGCGCCGGCAGCTGCAGCGGGTCTCCACCGCCCGCCGCGCGATGCTGCAGGTCGATGGGGCGAGCATCCCCGCGATCGTCGAGGACGTGTCGCTCGGCGGCCTGAAGCTGCGTCCTCTCGATCTGCGGGCGAAGCTGACGGTGCGCCAGATCGCCAGCGTCTCGATCCAGCAGGGCGAGGGCGAGCGCGTTCTCCGCAGCCTTCCCGTGCGGATCGCGAACAGCCAGACCGATGCCGACACGCGGCTCATCGGCCTGCGGTTCACCGATCTCGAGGCCGAGGATTATCAGACCATCGCAGCGCTGATGTACAGCGACCTCTCGCTCCTGCGCCGGACAAGGCTCGCGCGGCAGCGGGTCCAGAGCATCTTCGCCGGCACCCTCCAGCTCTTCTTCTGGAGCACCAAGCAGGCGGCGCGCAGCGTCTACTTCCTGCTCTTCCGCCGGGCGCCCGAGGCGCCGTCGGCCACCACGGCAAAAGCCTGAGCGCGCCGGCCCTCGGGCCGCCGCTTCCCCCACCTTCTCAGGAGTTCAAAAATGCGCCTCGTCACCTCTCTCGCGCCCATCGCTCTCACGACCCTACTGACGCCCGTTTTCGTCCAGGCCACGCAGGCTGCCCCGAACACCACGCCGCCGAGGCTCGGGGCCACCGCGGCCGCCGCCACGTCCCTGTCGACGCAGCCGCAGGGGCTCGACGGCCCGAACGGCGGCATCACGCTCCGAGGGCTTGCGAACCCGTCCGCACGGATCCAGGAATCGCGCCGGCCGCTCCCCCTCGGCAGTGACCATTGGCGGTTCAACGGCGAGATCGGAACCCGCGTGGCGCCGATCTACCTCTTGCCGACGGAAGCGACCCGCCCGGCCAAACTGAAGCTCTCCTATCTCTCCGCCGTATCGGTGATGCCGGAGGTCTCCAGGATCACCGTCACGGTGAACGATCAGGTCGTCGGAGAGCGCTACGTCCGCGCCGCGTCGCAGCCGGAGGCGCTGACCTTCGACATCCCGGCCGGCCTCATGCAGGTCGGCTTCAACGCGGTGCGGGTGACGGCCCGCCACGCCCACCGCGTCGACTGCTCCCGCGACGCGAGCTACGAGCTCTGGACCCAGATCCTGCCGGAACATTCCGGGCTCATCTTCAACGCCGCCAATGCGGAGATCCGGGACGTGCGCGACCTGCCCGCCGTTCGTCCGGGGCGGAGCGGCGCCATCCGCATCCGTGCCCGCACGCCCGCCGGCGTCGATGCGCAAAGCCTCCAGCAGGTGTCCCGCGCGGTCCAGGCTTCGATCCTTCTCGGCCGTTTTGCGCAGCCCGTGGTCGAGCTCGACGCGGAGGAGAGCCGCGAGCCGGGTCTCGACATCATCGTCGGCACCGATGCGGTGACCGAAAGCCTCACGGGCGTGCGCCCGTCCGGCCATGGCCCGCGAATCCAGATCAGTCACGACTCCCAGACCGACCGCGTGCTCTTGACGATCGCCGGCGGCAACAAGGAGGAGGTCGCGGAGGCGCTGCGCCAATTCGAAGCCTTGGCCACGACCACGAAGCTGCCCGGGACGCAGGCGGGCCTGCGGGCGTCCGAGGCCGGGCGCGGCACCCTCGTGGAGGGCGGCGACACTCTGCGGCTCGAGACCCTCGGCTTCGAGACGCAGCGTTTCACGGGCCGCTACTACCGCCAGACGGGCGTCGTTCGCCTGCCTGCGGACTTCTATCCCGGTGATTACGGCCGCATCGCCCTCAATCTCAACGCGGCCTATGGCGCCGGGCTGCTGACGTCGAGCAAGCTCAGCGTCCGTGTGAACGGAGCTCTCGTGAGCACCGTGCCCCTCGCGCGGAGTTCGGGCGACACCCTGGTGGAGAAAGCCGCCTATCTCCCGCTCGGCGCCTTCAAGCCCGGCAGCAACACCATCGACATCGAAGCCGACACGACCGCGTCGAGCGATCAGGAGTGCAGCGCGAGCTCGCAGCTCGATCAGCGCGACCGTCTCCTGCTCGGCAACACGAGCGAGATGCAGGTGCCGACGCTCGCCCGCATCGGAACCCTGCCGAATCTCTCCTCCACCCTCGGCGGCGGCTTCGGCGATCTGACACTGCGGGAAGGAACGCTGATCCACATCCCGAACCCGAGCGCGGAGGTCATCGAGGCGACCTTGAGCCTGCTTGCCAAGATCGCGGCGGTTTCGGGCGAGGTGACACCCATCACCTTTGCCTTCGAGCAAGGCGTCCAACCCGCCTCGCACACCATCACGATCGGCGCGCTGGCCGACATTCCCGCCACGACCCTTGCCGCTGCGGGTTTGAGCCTCGAGAGCCTGCGCCGCACTTGGCAGATCGGCACTCCCGCGGCACCCGTTCCGCAAGCCGAGACTCCGGCGCGTCCCGTGCGCGTCGCAACGGCGGGATCGGCGATCCCGCTCGCGGCAACGGCGGGTCAGGGATCCAGCAACGCCGAGCAGAACGCAGCGTTGAGCGGCATCTCGCCTCAATCGCCGGCATCGGGCACGGGCCTCGACCTCGCACCCACCGAAGCCGCCAAGAGCTTCGATCTCGAAGCGCTGCGGATGAAGCTCAGCCTCGACGGCCTCGGCTGGATGCCGACCTCCCTGGCCTGGCTCGAGGAGACCATCCGGGAGGTCTACAAGATCGACCTGCGGGCGAGCGATCCCAGCAAAGTCATCATGCAGCCCACGGGTCTGATCTCCGAGGCCTCGACCCTCGTGGTGAGCCAGCGGGCCGCGCCGAAGGACCTGCAGACGGGTTGGCAATCGAAGCTCATCCCGGAGGTGACGTCCTCGACGGTCATCGTGGCTCCTACGGTCGATGCGCTCCGCTCGAGCACCCTGGATCTCGTGACGACGGGGGTCTGGCAGCAATTCACCGGGCGGGCGATCTCCTACGAGCGCGAGACAGCGGTCGTGCGCACGCTCGGGGCCGACGCGACCTGGTTCATCCCGACCGAGCCGCTGACCCCCTCCAACGTCCGTCTCATCGTGGCCGGATGGCTGTCGAAGAACGTGCTCTTCTACCTGGGCGTTCTCTTCGGGGCCGTCGTGCTCGTCGCCGGGACGACCTACCGCCTCGTGCGGGTGCGGGGAGCGCGCGTGTCGTGAGACGGACCTCCTCCATCCTCCTCGCGTGGCTCCTCTCCTGCGCTGCGGTGTCGGCGCAGGAGAAGCCCCCCGCCCCGCCACCAGCCCCGATCTCGGCGGACTCCCCGAAGCCCGCCGCTCCGCCGCCGGCTGCGGCTCAAGCCCCGATCTCGGCCGACGCCGTCAGGCCAGAGAAGCCGACCTCTCCGGCACCGGCCCGGATCTCTGCCGATGCGGTCCATCTCGACCGGCCCGTTCCGCTGTGGCTGGAGGAGTCGTGGGCTCAGTACAAGAGCCGGTTCGTCATCGGCGGACGCGTGATCGACAACGTGAACCGGATCACCCACAGCGAGGGGCAGGGCTATGCCATGCTCATCGCCGTGCGGGCGAGCGACCGGGCCGCGTTTCAGGAGATCTGGGCCTGGACCAAGCGCGAATTGTTCGTGCGCCGCGACGGGCTTGCCTCCTGGAAGTGGGACGAGCGCGCAAAGCCCAACATCACGGATACCAACAACGCCACCGATGGCGACATCCTGATCGCGTGGGCACTCGTGGAGGCGGGTGAGCGCTGGCAGTCCGCCGAGTATGTCGATGCCGCGAGAGCCATCGTGAGCGCGGTCGGACGCAAGACGCTCGCGCGCAGTCCCTTCGGCCTCATCATGATGCCCGCCGTCGACGGCTTCGCGGAGGGCCAGCAGCCGGACGGGCCCGTCATCAACCTCTCGTACTGGGTTTTCCCGGCCTTCGAGCGGCTGAAGGGTCTCTCGCCCGAGATCGACTGGGCGGATCTGCAATCCACGGGCCTGCGCCTCATCCGCAACAGCCGCTTCGGGCCGATCCGGCTGCCGGCGGACTGGGTCGGGCTCGGCTCGGGCGGCGCTCAGCCGGCCCGCAATTTCCCGACGCGCTTCAGCTACAACGCGATCCGCATTCCGCTCTACCTCGCCTGGGCCGGACACGGCGGTCCGAGCAATCTCCGCCCCTTTGCGGGCCTGTGGAACGAAAGCCTGAATATCGGGCCCTTCGAGATCGACCTTCCGAGCGGCAGTGCGCTGCAGACCTTCACGGGGGCCGGGTACCGGTCCGTCGCCGCCATCGTGAGCTGCGCCCTGGAGCAGCGCAAGCTGCCCGCCTCCCTCAGGGGCGTTCCGATGGAAGATTACTACCCCACCACCCTGCACATCCTGTCGCTCATCGCCATGCAAGAGAGGTATCCCCAATGTCTCTGACACGCACCACCGTTCTGTTCGTCGCGCTCATGAGCTCGACCGCCGCTCTCGCAGATCCGACTTGGACGGGCCTGTCGTCGAAGCCGTCTCTCGCGGGCGCCCTTGAGGGACGCTCGACGACCTTCACGCCGCCGGCCCCGCGGGAGACCGCTCCCCTGGGCTCGCCCCGGCAAGGTTCCTCGCAGGTCTCTTCGCAAGCCTCTTCGCAAGCCCCGGCGATCCCAGCGGGCTTCGGCCAGGGACTTGCGGCACGGCGCACCGATGCCCAGAAGGCACCGCCGCCCGTGGATGAGAGCGCCCTGCGCTACTACGCGTCGCAGAACGACACCGCGCGCGTTGCGGCCGAGATCCGGCGGCTGAAGTCGATTCACGCCAGCTGGGAGCCGCCGCAGGACCTCTTCGAAACCAACAGCAACCCCGAACGCGAACGGGAACTCTGGGACCTGTTCCGTGAAGGGCGCCTCGACGACATCCGCGCCACGGTGGCAGCAATCCAGGAAACATCGCCGGATTGGCGCCCCTCCGCCGATCTGGTCACCAAGTTCGAGCAGGCGGAGGCCCGCCAGGCGCTGGTCTCGGCTTCGCAGGCCGGCGACCATGCCCGCGTGATCGCCTTCGTCGAGGAACGCCCGAGCCTCCTCGCCTGTTCGGAAATGGACGTTCTCTGGCGGGTGGCGGAAGCCCTCGCGGCAACCCGGGCGGAAGAACGCGCCTATGAACTCTACCGCTTCATCCTCACCCGGTGCCCGAACCCGCAGGAGCGTCTGGCAACGGTCCAGAAGGCGGCGGCCAATCTGAGCCTGCCCTTGACCGAGCGCCTCATCGCGTCGGGCGCGCGGGCAGGCGAGAGCAGCAATCCCTATGAGGCCGTGCGTCTCGACTTGTTCCGCAAGCGCATCGGCGAGGCGATCGGCTCGACTTCGATCTCGCTCAATGCCGACGAGTTGCGCAACTTCGAAGCCCTCGTGGAGAAAGGGCGCTCGTCGAGCGATGCGGTCCTTCTCGGCTGGTACCGGTATTCCTTAAAGGATTGGTCCGGGGCCGCCCAGTGGTTCAAGCTCGCACTCGGATGGGAGCGCCTGCCGAAGGCGATCGAGGGCCACGCCCTCGCCCTCCGGCAGCAGGGCAACCTCACGGAAGCGGAACGGATCTCCTACGAGGCCCGGAAATCCGATCCGCTCATCGAGAAACTCTACATCGAGATCGTCGCGACGGACCTCACGAAGCAACCCCTTCAGACCGTCGAGGCCGAGCGGGTCGAGCGGTTCAATCAGGTCGTCGCGGAGGCACGTTCCGTCGTGGGTTCGCAGGCGCTCGGCTGGTACCACTACAACATGGGACGCACCGCGCAGGCCGAGGAGTGGTTCGCCCGTTCGGTGTCCTACGAACCCACGGAGGCCAATGTGCTGGGCCTCGCGCTCGCAGCCAACAAGCTGAAGAAGACGGCGGCCTTCCGCACCATCGTCGCGGAATACGGACCCCGTTTCCCGGCCGTCGGCGGGCTCAAGCGCCTGAACCAGACCATCGCGCGGGCCGTACCGGCACCGAAGGCAGGCCAGGGCAAGAAGCGCGCCGCTCCCGGATCGGATCTCGCGGGCCAGGCCGTCGCTCTCTACAAGTCCGGCCAGTACGCGGCCGCTCTCGCGACCCTCGACCAGCGGGCCAATCGCGGCGCAGGCGAGGACGATGGGCTGAAGCTCGTTCGGGGGTGGAGCCTCTATCACATGTACAAGTACGATGCCGCGCAGAAGCACTTCGCCGAGATGGATGCCCGTCGCTCGACCCCCGAAACCCAGGAGGGCAAGCGGCATGCAACCAACCAGGCACTCGCGGAGCGCTTCGGTCACGGCAACTGATCCCCGTCACGCTCCGGCCCGGCTTGTCCGGGCCGGAACATTCGCTTTGGGCAAAGTCGACACGATCGGTCGGCTCCGAGCGCAGATACCCCGGACGCGGCCTTTTCAACGATGCCGGAGGATTCGGGACGTCGATTGCAGAGGCACTCCCTCCCGGGCTCGTGGCCGGCGAGAGGAATGGATGGCGGAGCGTCCTTGAAGGCTTCTGCCTCCGTCACGAAGGGGCGATCTGCGGCGGGCGAAGCCAGTGGGAGTTCGATCCAAGCGGATCAGGCCATCCCGACCCTTGTTTCTCCCTATGACTTGACCCGAAGAATACCCGACTGGTCGGGATCAGCCCTGATCGCGCTTTGCGGCGGCATCCGCGGTCAGCATTTCGAGGATCTTCAAGGCGACCGACCAGGGTGCTTCCGTCGCGATGATCAGACGTGCGCGCCCGTTGCCGAGATCTTCCACTCGGACATGGGGTTGTTCGGGGGCGCCGGGTGCAGGCTCCGAAAACTGGGACGGCTCCCCGCCCGGCGCCAGGAGTTCATCGGGTTCGACGCCGAGAACGGCCGCGATGGCCGTGATCGAATCCCTTTGGCGCGGGAAGGTCTTGCCATGGGCATATTGCCAGACGCTTGCGCCGCTCAGGCGAGAGTCAGAGGGCAACTGCTCCCGCGCGCGGCGTGCGATTTCATCATAGGTCAAGCCGCTCTGCTCGACCATGGTTCGCAGCCGCTGCGCGAAAGCTCGCCGTTCGGTCGACGAAAGGCGACCGTCACTGACCATCAGGACTTCCCTCTGTAGATCACAATCTCATTAGCTCAGGACCAAGCAATCTTCGTCAAGGCGAATTAACCGCTTCGACGTTTTCCACATGCGAGTGGTCGTCCGGTGCGGTTGCTACTATGACCTGCCCATGGGGCAAAGGAGAATAGGCCCGTTTGGCGCATCGGTTCGGCCGCGGGATCGTGCGACGGCCGTCCTGACGCCCCCTATCTAGGTTTGTTGACCTTTCATGAGATTGTTTTCTTGAACACGTCTGGTTCGTGCTCGTCGAGACGGATCGGCGAGACCGCTGCAGGGCAGCCTCCCCGACCGCGAACACCATGCGCTTAAGGCAAGGACGCTCGCCCGATCATCGATCATGTGCCGCTTCGATGGCCCCAGGGCCCGGTAGGGCGATGAGCCCTTACCGAACAACATCAGCGTCTTGAAGCGCCCAGAGCGGGACCATCCCCGCCGCGGGAGATCCGTCGGGCGGGAAGGACGAGGGGCATGAGCGCCCCCGCCCATTGAGGTCGTGTTCTCAGCCGAGCTCCGCCGTGGCCCTACATCACCCAGTCGATGGCACCTGCGTTCGCCTGTCCTGGTGTCGCCTGGAAGCCGAATGTCACCTGCCCGTTGGCGGCGATCTTGTCGTTCCAAGAAGCGTTTCGGATCACGTAGGTATCGCCGACATGGCTGACGATCTCGGCGTTCCAGATGTTGACGATGTCGTAGGGCATCTCGAACTTGATCGTCCAATCGTCGATGAGGGTCGTTCCTCCGTTCTTGACCGCCACGTCGGCCGTGAAGCCGCTCCCCCAGTCGCTCGTGATCTTCACGGACGGCGAGAGCGGGTTCGAGCCTGTGACAGGCGGGGGTGTGGCGGCATCGTCGTTCTTGATGGTGCCGGTGCCCTGCGCATCGGCCAGGGTGGCGTTCGTGGGCGAGGCCAGGTTGAACAGGAAGGTCTCGTCCCCCTCCACCAGCCCGTCGCCCGCCACCGCCACCGTCACGCTCTTGCTGGTCTCGCCCAGGGCAAAGGTCAGCGTGCCGCTCTTGGCGGTGTAGTCGCTGCCTGAAAGCGCGGTGCCGTTGGCGGTCGCGTAGGCCACCGTGACCGAGCCCGTGGCGGCCTTGTCGAGGCTCACCGTGAAAGTGGCAGTCTGGCTGCCGCTGTTGCCCTCCACAACAGACGCATCGCTCACCGACAGCTTCGGCAAGACGACTGGAGACGGCGGCAGAGGAGAATCGACGATGACGGGCTGGTCGTTGACCTCGACCGATGTCGGGGCCGCCACCGGACCCGAGGAATTGGCTTGAAAACCGAACGACACCGTTCCGCCCGGGGGAATGGAGGCGTTCCAGGAGGCGCTTCGGATCACGTAATGATCACCGACGCGGCTGACGATCTCGGCGTTCCAGATGTTGGTGATCGCGAAGGGCGCATTGAACTCGATGACCCATCCGCCTGCAGTGTTGACGGCTTGGTTTGAAATGAAAATCTCGCCGACGAAACCCGTGCTCCAGTTGTTAATAACATTAAAATCGAATTCAAATGACATTATTGGACCCTTCTAGCTCCGCATCGCGAGTATAGTTGTTGCCGAAGGGCGTTAGATGCGCATTATGACCGAAATGTGCACATTGTTTACCTCCAATGACGAAGTATTAGACCTAAGCAGGATGGCTATGCTGCCTGGCCACGAGCGTAGATCGGGTGTGTCGGGCGATCCATCATCCCTTGGCGCGCGCCCTGTTTTCCGGGCCGTCGCCTCGAATGAGTGACTTCCCGGCGAGGGGCGGCGCTGTGGCCATTACAACGACAGCGGGCATTCTAACGGGCGTTAATGACGACAGCGGCGGAGCGTCTAACAGTCAAGGTTCATCAATTGAAGGGCCTTTGCCCCCGAACGCGGTCGCGTTCGTGAAACGAGATTCGAGGCCATCATGCCGGTTTTCTGCTGCTCCGCCTGTGGGGGTCATACCTTCGCGCTGTCGTCCACCATCGGCGATGCTTGGTGCGCCGATTGCGATCGATCGCTCGGTCCGTGGCAGGACCTGAGGCTCGAACTCCTTCGAAGGCTGAAGACCGCGAAACCCGATACCCGCGTCGAAACCGAGTTCGCCGCGGACAAAACGCGACCCGCAGCGCTGAGGGCTTGACCCTGGCGCCGTCGGGCGGCCGGCAGCGGCACCCCGCGCCCGTGCAGGAGCGGGCGAGGACGAGGAATCTCACGCGACGATTGTCATGAATCAAATCACGGGGCCTAAAGGCAGGAGCCTCGCGGGGTTTCCCCAACGTCCTGGACGAAGCGAGAGCCGATTCCCCTTGTGTGGCACGAGCTCTCATCTCGGCGATCATTTTCTTTTTCGTGAACCGGGTCCACTTCACGAGATCAACGCTCTAGCCTGGCGGCTCGAAAAGCCGAAGGCCGAGAATCAGCGTGCTCCAGGTCGTCAAAGCCCCCCGTCCGAATTCCAATGCACCATCTCGCGGTGCGCGCCGCGGGCTCTACCCGCCGGTCGAGCCCTATGAATACGGCTGGCTCGACGTCGGCGACGGACACCGCGTGTATTGGGAGGTTTGCGGCAATCCGCAGGGCACACCGGCGGTCTTCCTTCACGGCGGACCGGGCGGCGGCTCCCTCCCCGATCACCGGCGCCTGTTCGATCCCGAACGCTACCGCGTCCTGCTCTTCGATCGGCGGGGATGCGGGCGCTCGACGCCCCATGCCTCGCTCGAAGCTAACACCACCTGGCACCTCGTGGCCGACCTCGAGCGCCTGCGCGGCCTTCTCGGTGTCGAGAGCTGGCTCGTTTTCGGCGGCTCCTGGGGCTCGACGCTGGCGCTCGCCTATGCCGAAACGCACCCTGAGCGCGTGAGCGCCCTCGTGGTGCGCGGGATCTTCACCCTGCGCCGCTCCGAACTCCTCTGGTACTACCAGGAGGGAGCCTCCTGGCTCTTCCCGGAGAAGTGGGAACGCTTCCTGCGACCGATCCCGGACGACGAGCGTGGCGACCTGATGGCGGCCTATCACCGCCGCCTCACCCACCCCGACCGGGCGGTGCAGATCGAGGCCGCCAAGGCCTGGAGCCTCTGGGAGGGTCAAACCATCACCCTTCTGCCGGACGACGCTCTCGCGACGCGGCACGACGAGGATCGTTTCGCCCTCGCCTTCGCGCGCATCGAGAACCACTACTTCATGCATGGGGGCTGGTTTGAGGAGGGGCAGCTCCTTCGCGATGCCTTCAAGCTCGAAGGCATTCCCGGCGTGATCGTCCAGGGGCGCTACGACGTCGCGACGCCTTCCCGCACCGCCTTCGACCTCCACCACGCCTGGCCCGAGGCCGACTTTCACCTCGTTCCGGATGCAGGCCACGCCTATTCCGAACCCGGCATCCTGCACGAGTTGATCGAAGCGACGGACCGCTTTGGCGGTGGGTGAGTTCGCCGTTGCTGCGAGCTCGGGGCAACCGCGACTGCCCGTGCCCCAATGGCTTCGCCAGGCTCCTTGAAGAGGGCAGAAACGCTCGGTTGGAGCCGCCTCCGGCATTGTGTGGGACCGAGGCAAAATGCCTTCCAAGTCTCCGAAAAACCTGGCGCTCCCTAGGGGACTACGAGAACTAAGCCAATTCAACGACTTGCAGGGAAGTGGGACAGAAAAACGAGTCGTTGTTTCTTTTTGCTTTCCACCCGCAGTGCCGTGACGGATTGCGAGCGTCAGCGTCGCATCCGACGCTTGTCCGCAGCCTTTAGCGCAATCTCCGCCCGCTGCTCGGGACCATCTTCGTCACCCGCGGCATCGCGCCTGCGGCCTAGCTCAGCCGCAGCGGCGTTTTTCTCACCACTACTGAGACTGCTTGGGCGGTACTTCTCTCCAAGACCTCAACCATGAAGGCGTGAATTGGCTCCTCGATGTTCTTGACGGGCTGCGGCCCGAGGTCGTTGAAGGTCAGGGCCAGAGTCTTTCTGACCTGCCGGTGAGCGTCCCCGGAGATGCAAATTCCCCCAGGATCAGCGAGCCCCTCCAGCCGGGCCGCGATGTTGACCCCATCGCCCAGGAGGTCATCCCCACGGACCATCACATCGCCCACGTGGACTCCGATCCTGAAGCGCAGCGCACGATCGGGGTCTAAGCACGCGCTCAGATCAGCGAGAGTCCTCTGGAACTCGACGGCACATTGGACGGCATCAACCGCGCTCGGAAAAGATGCCAACACGGGATCGCCCGCTGTATTAGCGATCCGTCCGCCATGCTCCGTGATCAGGCGATCCATAACCTCGCGATGGGCCGTGAGGGCGTGGAGGGTACCCACCTCGTCCTGGCTCATCAGCCGGGAATAGCCCACGACATCTGCGGCAAAAATCGCAGCCAGCCTACGCTCAACCTTCTCCCGAGGAGCCGCCACAGTCCCACCCCTGCACTCAGGAGGGTAGTTTGACCCGCAGGGGGCCGGATGCAAGACGTTGCACCGCTGCTGCCGCCGTTACTGCCCCGATCTACTGCCGGGACTCGATGGCACAAATAACCGCGAATACGGCAACGGCCATGACGGCAGCGACAACCTCAACCATCAGCGGGTCCAGCGGCCACGCTACGATGGTGATCAGGCTTCCGACCAGAGCAAGCAGTGCGACCCAGAGCAACATGGTTGCCTCCCGTGAAGCAA
>JAESFL010000692.1_pt1 | contig 19650 bp, 13 predicted proteins | sample 9269401 | NCBI WGS metagenome assembly JAESFL01 (sample SAMN14506025, study PRJNA617098) | algae metagenome | isolation source: Gloeocapsa sp. UFS-A4-WI-NPMV-4B04 and co-occurring heterotrophs from desert... | place: USA: Utah | collected 2006-10-01 | reverse complement strand
AGCCGCCGACGCCCGCGACGACGCCGGAGACGAGGTGGCGGGTGCGCGAATGGTCCGGCGAACCGAAGCGCAGGGCGTTGAGCGCCGCGATCGGCCGCGCGCCCATGGTGAACACGTCGCGCAGGATGCCGCCGACGCCGGTCGCCGCACCCTGGTAGGGCTCGATGAAGCTCGGGTGGTTGTGGCTCTCCATCTTGAAGACGCAGGCGAGGCCGTCGCCGATATCGATGACGCCGGCATTCTCGCCCGGCCCCTGGATCACGTGGGGACCTGAGGTCGGCAGGCCGCGCAGGTGCTTGCGCGAGGATTTGTAGGAGCAGTGCTCGTTCCACATCGCCGAAACGATGCCGAGTTCGGTCAGCGTCGGCTCGCGACCGACGAGCGCGCGGAAGCGCTCGTACTCATCGGGTGTCAGGCCGTGCTGCCGCACCAGCTCGGGCGTGATCGGAACATCGTTGCGAAACATCCGAAGGCTCTATCCCAAACCTCCGTCGCAGGTCGATCCGGCGCTGGCCGGAAACGGTCCATGGCGGACCGGATAGGTTCGCTGCGACGCGAATTGACTTTGCGCTTCGCTCTAGAGCGGATCAGCACCGGCTGCCAAGGGCAGGTGCCAATCCGGTCGGGTTGCGCACAAGCTGGTTCGACCTTTTCTTTTAGGTCAATTCCGGGCTCGTCGCTTCGACACGCCGCTTCCGACAGCGTTCGACCGCCTCATGAACCGGCTCCGCCCCGGCCACGAAGGCGATGTAGTCGAAGACATTCCGGGATCGGCTCGACATCAGGAGCTGGAAATGCATGCGGAACAGGTTCCAGCGCCGCCGCGCCACGAGCGCCGGCTCGATAAGATCCTCGATCTCGACGCGCATCACCGCGAAGCGGTCGCGGGGTGGTGGCGGCAGGCCCGAGGCGCTGACCGGGTCGCGCAGGTGGATCGAGAGCCAATCCCACTGGGCCCGGACGTCGAGCCAGCCGATCGCCGTCTCGCGGCCGATCCGGTCGAGGGCGGCCCGCGTCGCCTTCGCCTGCGGATCGAGGGTGATCCAAGGAATGACGCTGCCGATGGTCACGAGCGTCACCGGCGTGCCGCGCCGGCCGAAATCGGGATCGGCTTTCAGGATGCGGTCGAGGCATTCGAAGGCGAGAAAGCTCGATGAGGAATGACCGATCACCACGATCTCGGAGGCTCGGCCCTCCGTGGCGCGGATGCGCTCCGCCCACGGCCCCAGACGCTCGCGCATCGCGGTCTCGCGGCCGGAGGCATGGTCGTGGGTGAAGGCGGCATCGTCGACGAGATGGGCGACGTAGAGCGGCTTCCCGCGGGTCAGATGCGTCACGAGCGATAGGATCGCGTAGGCGAGGACCGGGACGAGTGCGATGCGGACCGGCAGCGTCCCCTGCGCCAGAGGCGTCAACGTCACCGCCGCGGTGGCGAGCGCGAGGCTCGCCAGGACGAAGACCCCGTAGAACTGATGGACGCTGACGATGACCCGGTAGAAGCGGCGCGCCTCGCGCTTGAATTTCCGCAGGTAGCCGGAGCGCCACAGCCGCCACCACAATCCCGGCAGGCTCGTCAGACGGCGGAGGTTGGAGCGGGGAAAGCGCTCACGGACGATGTCGTCCCAGCGCAGGAGGCTGTAGCGGACCCGCGTCGCGGCGCCGTCGGCCTCGCTCTCGACATCCCAATCGAGGCTGATGCCGTCCGGCGAGCGAACCGGCTCGCCGACGGTGATCGCCATGCCGCGACGTTCCGCCGTGAAGCGGCTCTCGCGGCGGAACAGCCCCCAATAGGTCTCGGGCTCGCGGGGATCGAAACCCGGCAGATAGAAGACCTGCCGCACCGGCTGCGTGTCGTCGGGATCAGGAATGGCGGGTCGCTCGCCTCGTGAAAGGGCCGGGCACGCCGACCGCGCCGCCCGTTCACCCGCTGCCTACACGATGAGCAAGGCCTGGGGCGAGGGCAAAACGGTTACAACGTTGCGCTTCGAGCATCGTGTTTTCACATCGTCCCGCAAGCCGGTGACCACCTTTCGGGACGATGTTCAGCCCGCTTCGAGCCATTCCCGCAGCTTGGTCCAGCGCCGCCGCGAGGCCGCCTCGCGGATCGCCATGCCGATCGCCCGGCGCTGGCCGACCAGCACCACGAGGCGGCGCCCGCGGGTGACGCCGGTATAGAGCAGGTTACGCGCGAGCATGGTGCGGTGCTGCGTGACCACCGGGATCACCACCGCCGGGTATTCTGAGCCTTGCGCCTTGTGGATCGTGGTGGCGAAGGCCGGCACGAGCGTGTCGAGTTCACCGAAGGGATAGATCACCGGGCGCCCGTCGAAATCGACCACGAGCGCCTCCTCCTCGGAATCGATGGCGCTGACCGTGCCGAGATCGCCATTGAACACGTCGCGGTCGTAGTCGTTGCGCGTTTCCATCACCCGGTCACCGGGAGCGAAGCGCCAGCCGAAGCGCTCAACCTGTGTCGGGGGCGAGGGATTCAGCACCCGCTGCAGGGCGTGGTTGAGGTTGCGGCTTCCGAGCGAACCGCGGATCATCGGCGTCAGCACCTGGATGTCGCGGGCCGGATCGAGGCCAAAGCGCTGCGGGATGCGCCGGGTCACGAGCTCGACGAGTGTCTCGACGCCCTGGTCCGCATCCTCGATTTCGACGAGGTAGAAGTCGCTCGCCTCGCCTTTGGGCGCCGTGACCGGGATCCGGCCGGTGTTGATGCTGTGGGCGTTGACGACGATCCGGCTCTCCGCCGCTTGGCGAAAGATCTCGGTGAGGCGGGCCACCGGCACCCGGCCCGACGCGATCACGTCGGCGAGAATCTGACCGGGGCCAACGGAGGGCAACTGATCGACGTCGCCGACGAGGATCAGGCCGGCATGGTCCGGCACCGCCTTGAGAACGGCGTTCATCAGCGGCACGTCGACCATCGAGGCTTCGTCGATGACGAGGAGGTCGCAATCGAGGGGATTGTCCTCAGTGCGCTGAAAGCCGCCGTTGCGCGGGTCGATCTCCAGCAGGCGGTGAAGGGTGCGGGCCTCCAGCCCGGTCTGCTCGGCCATGCGCTTGGCCGCGCGGCCGGTCGAGGCGGCGAGCAGCACCCGCACGCCCTTGGCCGTAAGGATGCGCAGGATTGCGTCGAGGGTGCTGGTCTTGCCGACACCGGGGCCACCGGTGAGCACGCAGAGCTTGGAGCGCAGCACCAGCCCGACCGCCTCGGCCTGCGAGGCGGAGAGCGTCTTGGCGGTCTTCGCCTCGACCCAGGGGCGAGCCATCGCGAGGTCGATCGGCGGCCAGGGCGGGATGCCGGCGGCGCGCTCGGCGAGCCGCATCGCGATGGCGCGCTCGGCGCCGTGCAGGCCCTTGAGAAACAGGCAGGGCTCGCCGCGCAGCGTATCGGCCACAACCTCGCGACCCTCGCGCAGCGCCAACGCCGCGGCAACGCGGACGAGATCGGGCGCGACGTCGAGGAGATCGGCGGCGAGGCCCACCAGCCGCTCGACGGGCAGGCCGCAATGGCCTTCGTCCATCGCCGTCTGAAGCGCGTAGGACACCCCGGCGGCGAGACGCTGGGGCGCCTCGCGGGCGAGGCCGAGGCGCAGCGCGATCGCGTCCGCTGTCCGGAAGCCGATGCCGCGTATGTCGCGGGCGAGGCGATAGGGGTCCTCGGCCATCACCTTCAGCGCGTCGCCGCCATAGGTGCGGAAGATCCGGGTCGCCCGCGCCGTGCCGACGCCGTGGGCGTGCAGGAAGATCATAATCTCCCGCACCGCCTTCTGCTCGGCCCAGCCCTTGACGATGCGCGCGGCGCGCTTGTGGCCGATGCCCTCGACCTCGGTCAGGCGGGCGGGCTCCGCCTCGATGATCTCGAACACCGCTTCGCCGAAGGCGGCGACGATGCGCTTGGCCATCATCGGGCCGATGCCGCGCATCTGGCCGGAGGCGAGATAGCGCTCGATGCCCTCGATCCCGGTGGGCGGCGTGACCTGGAGCGTGTCAGCACGGAACTGGAGTCCGTGTTCCCGGTCGGTGATCCATCGTCCCGAGGCCGTCAGCCATTCGCCCGCGGCGATGGCGGGGGCGTGGCCCACCACCGGCACGAGATCGCGCTTGCCCCGCGCATGGACCTTGAGGACGCAGAAGCCCGTCTCGGCGCTATGAAATGTCACGCGCTCGACCGAGCCGGCGAGCAGGTCGAGATCGGGCGTCCGGACCGGCGCGTTCATGCTCACACCCTGCCATGGTTTTGAAAGGTCGAGACCTTTCGCGGGTCCAGGGCCAAGCCCTGGGACACGCCGGGACTCCGCCCCGGCACCCCACCGAACGGCGTAGTCCTTCGAGAACCCGTTACGCGGCGCGGCTGCCGCGCCCGGCCTTCTTCGCCGGCGGCCAGCCAAGCGCCCGCAGGCGCGCCTTGGCGTAGTCGCGCACCTCCTCGCGGGTGCCGTGCGGCATGGCGTTGAGGGTGGCCTGAGTGCGCTCGTCGAGCATCAAGTCAGTCACCGCGTTGATCGATTCCGCCTCGTCGATCAGGCGCTTGAGGTCGGCTTCCTGCTCAGTCACCTCGTCGAAGGCCGGGGAGGCGTCGAAATCCTCGTCCACGGCGCGGATCGCCATCGGCTGGTTCTGGCGGAATTCGTCCGCCTCCTCCTCGGAATAGACGAGGCCGTGCAGCTCGATCAGCTTGAGGATGACCCGGTCCTTCGCCCGCTTCTCGGCCATGGCGTAGACATAGGCCGCCTGCCGGCCGGAGACGCGGTAGTTGACGTTGACCAGCGCTTCCCCGATCGACCACTCGACCCGCTCCTCGCCCGCCTTCTCGCCGGGCATGCGGCCGGTGACGAGAATCACCGCCTCGTCGCGCTCGCTGCGCAGGAGGGTTGGCGGGTCGAAGCGGATCTTGGTGTGGGCGGCAATCCGCTCCAAGGTCTTGTGGTAGATGACGGCCGTGCCCTGCACGCGCCAGACATTGCCCGCGAAGGGCTCACCGTAGCGCACGAGGATGTCGGCGATCTGCTTGTCGGCTGTTCTCATGGTTGTCCCCAGGCTGTGGACCGGGTCCGTGGATGGAAGCGCGCCGCCTCGACCGGCGACAGATGTTCGCGTTATGTTCTTTCTGTGGACAATATGTGGATAACCCTTGCATGGCAAGTCCGCCTGCCTGCGACGAGCAGTCCGGCCGAGTCGCGCATCGATCGCGGAGAAGACGAGCGAGCCGAGAACAGGCTGAATCCGACGGTTACCCGGTGGGCGCTCAGGCGTTGCCACACGCCGTCATCGCGAGCGGCAGCGAAGCGATCCAAAGCACGGCATCTCCGGATCGGACGAGCCCCGGATCGCGTCGACACTGCCTCGCGATGACGAAACCGCGCTCAAGGCGAGCGGATAAGGCCCAGGTCCGTCAGCCGGCCTTCTTGGCGTCGTCCAGGAATTCGCGAATCGCATCGGTGAACCGCTCGCCGTAGGCCTCGCGCTTGCGCTCGCCGACGCCGTGGACCGTGCGCAGCGCCCAGAGATCGATGGGCTTCGCGCGCGCCATCTCGATCAGGGTGCGATCGGGAAACACCATGAAGGCGGCGATGCCTTCCGCCCTGGCGATGGTCGCGCGCAGGCCCCGCAGATGCTGGAACAGCGCTTCGTCCGCCTCGCTCAGCGCATTGGCGTCGTCGTCGCGGGCTGCCGGACGGCGGTTCTTCGGCTCGGCCTTCTTCGGCTCGGGATCGGGCCTGACCTCGATCGTCTCGCGTCCGAACAGGATCGTTTCGCCCTTGTCGGTCATGACGAGGCCGCCATAGCCGTCGGTGTTTTCGGCGACCGCCCCGGCCGCGAAGAGCTGGCGCAAGAGCGCGCGCCACGCGGCCACCGGTTTATCGGCGCCGACACCGAAGGTCTTCAGCGCGGCGTGGCCGTTGCGGCGGATTGGCTCGCTCTCCTTGCCATGCACGACGTCGCAGACATAGGCCGCTCCGAAGCGCTGGCCGGTGCGCACGATCGCCGAGAGAAGCTTCTGCGCCGCCACGGTGCCGTCGATGAGCGAGACGCCGCTGCGGCAGAGATCGCAGCGGCCGCAGCGCTCGCTCGCCTCGCCGAAATAGCCGAGCAGCGATTGACGGCGGCAGGCGGCGCCCTCGCACAGCGCGATCATCGCCTCGAGCTTGCGCCGCTCGACCCGGCGGCGCTCCTCCGAGATCTCCTTCTCATCGATCTGGCGGCGGCGCAGCGCCATGTCGTCGAGGCCGTAAAGGGTCAGGGTGTCGGAGGGCAGCCCGTCGCGGCCGGCGCGGCCGATCTCCTGATAGTAGCCCTCGATGTTGGTTGGCATGTCGGCGTGGCAGACGTAGCGCACGTCTGGCTTGTTGATGCCCATGCCGAAGGCGATCGTGGCGGTCATCACCACGCCGTCCTCCTGCAGAAAGGTATCCTGATTGCGCGCCCGCGTGCCCTGGTCGAGCCCGGCATGGTAGGGCAGGGCGTTGAATCCGTCCGCCTTCAGGGTATCGGCGAGTTGCTCCACGCGCTTGCGCGACGAGCAGTAGATGATGCCGCTCTCCGCCCGCCGGTCGCGCAGGAAGCGCTCCAACTGGCGGGTCGGGTTATCCTTCGGCTGGAAGGTCAGCCGGATGTTCGGCCGATCGAAGGAGTGGACGAAGGTCTTGGGGGAACGGCCGGCGGGAAAGAGCCGCTCGGCGATCTCGGCGCGGGTCGCCGCGTCGGCGGTAGCGGTCAGCGCCAGGGTTTGGACGTTGCCGAGTGCTTCGCGGGCGCGGGCGATCTCGCGATATTCGGGACGGAAATCGTGGCCCCATTGCGAGACGCAGTGCGCCTCGTCCACCGCGAGCCGCCGCACGCCGGCCCCGCGCAGGGCCTCCATGCAACCGTCCATCAGCAGGCGTTCGGGCGAGACGAACAGCAGCCGCAGATCGCCTGAGCGGATCTTGCGCCACGTCTCCCGCGACGTCACCTCAGCCACCGTCGAGTTCAGGGTCGCGGCCTCGATTCCGAAGGCATGCATCTGCTGCACCTGATCGTGCATCAGCGCGATCAGCGGCGAGACCACCACCGTCAGGCCCGCATCGACCAGCGCGGGCAGCTGGTAGGTCATCGACTTGCCCGAGCCCGTCGGCATCACCGCGAACACGTCCGCGCCGTCGAGCACGGCGCCAATCACCTCGTCCTGACCGGGACGGAAGTCGTCGTAGCCGAAGGTTTTTTTGAGAGCGGCACGAGCCTCGTCGAGGCGAGCTGTCATCGGGTCACTTGCGAAGGTGGGAACGAACGAAAGACCCGGTCCGGCTTGCGGGCGGATCGTGTAGGCAATAGCTTACGGTTGTCTACACATCGAGGCCAGCATGCCCCTGAACATCCGCAGCGAGGAAGTGAACCGCCTCGCCGAGAAGCTGGCATCGCGGGCGCGCGTGAGCAAGACCGAGGCGGTGCGTATCGCACTCGTCAACGAGCTGGAACGGCAAGAGCGCCGCCTCCCGCTGGAAGAGCGATTGCGGCCTCTGCTCGATCGTCTGGATGCCGTACCCGACACCGGTATCCCCGCCAATAAGGAATTCTTCGACGAGCTGAACGGAGAGCCGTGATGTTCGTCGATGCTTCGGCGATGGTCGCAATTCTGATCGGAGAGCCGCAACGCAGCCTCTTGCTCCAATGTCTGGATCGTGTGTCGGCTCCGATCACCTCCGCCGTGGCCGTGTTCGAAACTGTGGCAGCGGTGACGAGGAGGCGAGTTCAGTCCGCAGAGGCGTCGGAAGCGCAGGTTCATGAATTTCTGAGAGTTGCCGGCATCACGATCGTGCCAATCGGCGAGGCAGAGGGACAAGTGGCTCTCGCCGCCTTCGCCCGCTTCGGCAAGGGCCAGGGCCACCCGGCGCAACTGAACATGGGTGACTGCTTCGCCTATGCCTGCGCCAGGACGCGCAACGTCCCGCTCCTCTTCATCGGCAACGATTTTTCCCAAACCGATATCCCGGCGGCGATGGCCTGACCTCACGTCCCCGCCGCCACGAGGCGCCCATCGGCGACGCCGATCAAATCCGCCCGGCCTTCCAATTCGGCGAACAGGGCCGGGTCGGCGCCCGTCATCCAGACCTGCCCTTCAAGCGCTTCGAGCGCGTCGAACAGCCCGGCGCGCCGCCGCGGGTCAAGATGGGCGGCGACCTCGTCGAGGAGGATGAGCGGCGTGAGCCCGCTCATCGCCCGCACCAGGCGGGCGTGCGCCAGAACGAGGCCGATCAGCAACGCCTTCTGCTCGCCGGTGGAGGCGGTGGCGGCAGGCACATCCTTCGGGCCGTGGCGCACGACGAGGTCGGTCGTCTGCGGTCCGATCAGGGTGCGACCGGCGGCACGGTCGCGGTGGCGGCCCTGCATCAGCGCGCGGCGGAAACGATCCTCCGCCTCCAGCGCCGGCCAGACCGCGACGAGGTCGTCGAGGTCGCCCTCCAGCCGCAGGGAGGCCCAGGGGAAGGGCGCGGCATCGTCCCGTGTCTCGGCGATGAGCCGGTCGAGGCGCTCGACCGTCTCGCGCCGGGCGAGCGCCACGGCGACACCGAGCTCAGCCACCTCGCGCTCGACCGCGTCGAGCCAGCGACCGTCGTCGGGGCGCTCGTCGAGCAGGCGGTTGCGCGAGCGCAGGGCTCGCTCCATCGCGGAAACGCGGGCGCCGTGGCCGGCATCGACGGCGAGCACCAGCCGGTCGAGGAAGCGGCGCCGGTCACCGGCGGCACCGCGGAACAGGCCGTCGAAATCCGGCGTCAGCCAGACGATCCGCAGGAATTCAGAGAAGGCGACGGGGGAGGGAGCAGGCGCCCCGTCGATCCGGCAGACGCGGGTGCCGCGGCTGTCGTAGCCCGGCGGCTCGTAGCCGGAGCCGAGCCGGTGCTCGGCCTCGGCCGTCTCCAGGGTCGCCGAAACCGCGAAGCCGCCCGGCCCGTCGACCCGCGCCATAGTCGCGAGATCTGCCCGGCGCAGGCCGCGGCCGGGACAGAACAGCGAGACCGCCTCGAGGATGTTGGTCTTGCCCGCACCGTTCTCGCCGACCAGAGCCACGAAGCGGCGCGTCGTGGCCAGATCCAGATCGATGTGGTTGCGAAAATCGCGGGCGATCAGTCGGGTGAGGCGCGTGCCTCCCGGCAGGGTGTCCATCGTAAGCGATATATCCGATCCGGCCGGAGCCGGAAGCGGACTCACACGCGCATCGGCATCAGAACGTAGAGCGCCGGCGCCCCGTCGCGGTCCTGGATCAGAGTCGGCGAGCCGGGATCGGCGAGCTTGAACAGAGCGGTATCACCCTGCAACTGCGCGGTGATGTCGAGGAGGTAGCGGGCGTTGAAGCCGATATCGAGGGCGGAGGCCTCGTAATCGACATCGAGCTCCTCGGTCGCAGAACCGGCATCCGGGTTGGTCACCGAGAGGGCGAGCCGTCCGTCGCCCATGGCGAGCTTCACCGCGCGGCCGCGCTCGGACGAGATGGTCGAGACGCGGTCCACCGCCTTGGCGAAGGCGTCGCGCTCCACCGTCAGGCGCTTGTCGTTGCCGGTCGGGATCACTCGCTGGTAATCGGGGAAGGTGCCGTCGATCAGCTTCGAGATCAGGGTCACGCCGCCAGCGAAGGTCAGGCGGATCTTGGCCGGCGACAGCTCGACCTGCACGCTCTCGCCGCCATCGTCCACGAGCTTCTGGATCTCGGCCACCGCCTTGCGCGGCACGATGATGCCCGGCATGCCGCGGCTGCCCTCGGGCGCCTCGGTCTCGACCCGGGCCAGCCGGTGCCCGTCGGTCGCCACCGCCCGCAGCTTGAGCGCGCCCTCGACCTCGACGGTGTGGAAGTAGATGCCGTTGAGGTAGTAGCGCGTCTCCTCGGTCGAGATCGCGAACTGCGTCTTCTCGATGAGTTGCTTCAGTTCGGCCGCAGGGATCGCAAAGGAATGCGGCAGTTCGCCCGCAGCCAAATCAGGAAAATCGCCCTCGGGGAGGGCACCGAGCGCGAAGCGCGAGCGGCCGGAGCGGATCGTCATCTGACCGGTTTCGCCGGAGGTTTCCAGCGAGACCTGCGCGCCGTCGGGCAGCTTGCGCACGATGTCGTAGATGACGTGGGCCGGCACGGTGGTGGCGCCGGCGTCGAGAACGTCCGCGGCGACGGTCTCGGTCACCTCGATGTCGAGATCGGTCGCTTTCAGTTGCAGGCCGTTCTCGCCGGTGCGCAGCAGGACGTTGGAGAGGATCGGAATCGTGTTGCGCCGTTCCACCACCCGGTGGACATGGCCGAGCGATCTCAGGAGGGCCGCGCGCTCGACTGTGACTCTCATCGGAAAACCCGTCGTCTCTTGAACAATCGGCCCGTCCGCCGTCGGTCAGGCCCGAAAACCGCGCGACTCTCTCGAAACGCCCCTCCCGCCATCGCGGCCGGAGGGCTGGTCGGTGACGGAGTGTTTCGCGAGGCGCGCCAGTGCGGAGCGGGTCCGGCAGCTTGGCGAAGCGCTCCCGCGAAGGCAAGGGCGACCTCCGCGCTGTCCCGCCCCTCGAAGGGTCGATCCCCGAGCGTGTCCATCCACGCCGGACCGCTCCCCACTTGGGAGGACACGACCGACGGCTATTGGGAACGGAGCCGGACCGAACCCGGCTCCGCCCCGATCGCCGTCAATCTTGGAGCATCCGCTTCAGCAGTTCGACCTCGTCGCCGAGCACCGCATCCTCGCCGATCTGCTTCTCGATCTTGCGCACCGCGTGCAGCACGGTGGTGTGATCACGCCCGCCGAAGCGGCGGCCGATCTCGGGCAGGGAACGCAGGGTCAGCACCTTCGACAGATACATCGCGATCTGGCGCGGCTTGACCACGGCGGCGGTGCGGCGCTCGGACAGGATGTCGGACCGCGAGACGTTGTAGCGCGAGGCCACCAGCTTCTGGATGTCCTCGATCTTCACCCGCTTCGGCTCGCGGTTCTTCACGAGGTCGCGGATCGCGGTCTCGGCGGTCTCGACGGTGACCGGCGCGCCGGTCAGCGTGGCGTGGGCCAGGAGCCGGTTCACCGCGCCTTCGAGGTCGCGGCCATTGGCCGTGATCGCGCGGGCGACGTAGGCGGAGACGGCCGGTGAGACCTCGAAGTTCGGGTGGCTCTGCCGCACGGCGTCGAGCCGGGCGGAGAGGATCGAGGCGCGCAAGCCCTCATCCAGCCCGCCGATCTCGACGACGAGACCGCCGGCCAGGCGCGAGCGCACCCGCTCGTCGAGCGCCTCCAGCTCCGTCGGCGGACGGTCCGAGGCAACCACCACCTGGCGTCCGGAATCGATCAGGGCGTTGAGGGTGTGGCCGAACTCGGTCTGGATCGACTTGCCCTGGATGAACTGCACGTCGTCGAGGATCAGCAGGTCGATCGCCCGCAGACGCTCCTTGAAGGCGAGCGCGCTCTGTGTCTTCAGGGCATTGACGAAACCGTACATGAAGCGGTCGGCAGTGAGATAGATCACCCGGCGTCCCGCCTCGCGGGCGGCATGGCCGGCAGCGTGGAGCAGGTGCGTCTTGCCGAGACCCACGCCGGCATGGACGTAGAGCGGGTTGTAGAGCGCGCCGTCACCGTCGCTGCGGGCGATCCGCTCCGCCGCCGCGTGGGCCAGGGCGTTGGAGCGGCCCACGACGAAATTGGCGAAGGTGAGCCGTACATCGAGCGGTGCGCCGTTGAGATCGACCGAACCCGACTCGCCGCGGGGCGAGGTGATCTCGGTCTCGACCAGCGGACCCGGTCCCTGGAGAGCGGCGGCCGTCGCAGTAGCATGGAGCCGGTTTAGCGGCCCGCTCGTCGGGTTCGATTTCGCCTGGCTGCCGGCACTCGGGCGGGCCGGCGCGGAGGCCCCCCGCACGCCGACCTCGATGCGGCTGATATCGTCGGCCTCGGCCCGGAAGGTCGTCAGCACCCGATCGAGATAATGCGACTCGATCCAGCTCTTGAGAAACCGGGTCGGCACCGTGAGACGGGCAACGCCGCCCTGAACGTCTTCCAGCTCAAGACGGGCAAACCAGCTCGCGAACACGTCCTCGCCAAGCTCCGCCCGCAGCCGCCGCTTCACCCGCGTCCAGGCCGCGGGGATATCGATGGTCCCCCTGCCGTTTCCGCCATCGCCGTCCGACATGCTGCCGTCGAGGTGCATCACCGTGTCTCCTCGCATCCAAGCCGGCGGACCGGAGGGGATGCGTACGCATACGCCACACGAGAGAAGGCCACGCCCGACTCGGGCGGTGCCGGAAATGGCCGCAGCGCTGTCAAGAGCGGCGCTGCGGGCCACCGCTAAAGATGGCTGTGTATCAACAATCCTCTATCGTTCTCCTAACAGCGGGACGATCGGGGAAAACATCTGCGCGCGCGGCGCGTCATGTGCCTGGGATCGGAGAGTCGAAGCCCAGCCCGCAACTTGGGGAAGACTCGGGCCGATTCGTCGATCGACTTGGACCGGGCCCGCCGTTGCAAGATTTTGTTAATCTACACGGTGCGGAGCGGCGGGCGCAACGGTGACTCCTTGACCTATGGTTAACGCGAAGTTGTCGGTGCCTCGATCGGACCGCTGCAAGCCGCGATTCGGGATAACCGGACGGGACCTGTGGAGAAGACGAAGCGCACGGTGCACAAGTCCGGCTCTGGAGGCCCTTGCGCCTCGGCGGCCGCGCGTCCGAACGCCATGGCATCCGCCCAGGGTTTCCACGGCTTCGGCCCGCGGTTCCCCAACCCTCGATGTCGGCGGGCCATATCATCGCGACGGCACCGCGGGTGGCCTCGGCGATCCGGCCCCGGATTACGGACATGGATCGGACGAAGGATCGCGATTGAAGAGACTTCAGCTCGCTCGATGGCGTGAAGGGGGAGCTCGACGGCCTACGGCATGCTCGACGAAATCGTCGTTGCGGACTGGCTTCTCATCGAGCCGCTCGATCTCGGCGAGCATTTCGCCTGGATCGGATCGGCGAAGATTGTCGTCCATGTTCAGGACAACAGGGTGATTGCCGTGGGGATCAACCAGAACGTCTTCGCAGCGGACGAGGTGGCACGGACACGAGCGTGAGTCGATCGAGCGAAGGGATGCAAGACAGAAGGGCAAGACATAAGGGAATGATGCGCGGCAGGCACCACAGGAATGGCGGCGAAGCCGCGGTTCCGGACGATCAAGCCGAGCGGGCAACAACGCCCAAAGATCGGAGGGATCGAAAAAAAGCCCGACCGAAGGGCCGGGCTTGATCAAGCTTCGAGATGGCGCGTCTCTCTGGCGACCTTCCGGCCGAAGAGAAGACCCGCGAGGCCTCAGGCTGCGATCGACTTCACGCGAGCGGCGAGGCGAGACACCTTCCGCGAGGCGTTGTTCTTATGAACGATGCCGTGCTGGGCGGCGCGCATGATCTCCGGCTCGGCAGCGCGAAGAGCGGCGAGGGCCTGGCCCTGATCGCCGGTGGCGATCGCCTCCTCGACCTTGCGAACGAAGGTGCGCATCCGCGAACGGCGCGAGCGGTTGATCGCGGTACGCTTGGCGATCTTGCGGGTCATCTTCTTGGCCGACACGGTGTTGGCCATGGGGCATCCTCGTTTGGTCGTGGCGGCAACGACCCGGTCCGGAAGCATCCGGTGTCGGTCAGCGCAGCCTGATGATAAGCAAAGGCGAAACGACCGGGCGCAGTGCTGCGGCCGGACGTGGAGGCCGCTCTATAGCCATGCCCCCGTGATCCGTCAACAAATCGTCACGCCGGCCGTCCCGCGGACCATTCGTGCATTTTGTTCGCCTAAAGAGCGTTGCCAAGCGGAATTCGATCGGCTAATGCCGCGTTCAGTTCGGCGGCGGCACCGCCCCCCGACACCGCGCTGCGGTAGCTCAGTGGTAGAGCACCTCATTGGTAATGAGGAGGTCGAGAGTTCAATCCTCTCTCGCAGCACCATTCTTCCCCCATCATCATTTCCGGCGCGACCGCGAATACCTTGACCGTTGGGTCCGGAATTGCGTTGTGCGTCGATGGATTGTCCCAAGACACGTGATTTTCAGTACGCGCTTGCCGCAGGCCTGCTGAAAATCGGTCAATCAGGATTGCACCCGACAATCTGGCGTTTTGACAGGACACGATTCGGATTTAGATCACATAAATCTAAGCAATCGCGCAATTATTATTGTAAATCTATAGATCTATAAAGCACAAATCATTTGATGTGCCGTAAAATACCGATGAATTTCGGTGATTTGGATCGATACCACAGCGTCTTCCGCAGGCCGCACGTTGCCGAAATCGTAGGATGCGGCACCTGGATCGGGATATTAACTGTCCCGAGCTCGACGTTGACGATTTGATTGATATCGCGCATGGCACCGCATCTGCGCTTGCGCGTTATAGGACGAATAGCTGCCAATCGGGCTGGATTCCCTCTGCGACAGAGACGGTCCAGTAAAGGATTTTTATCTTAAATTCATATCGGAGGCCAATGCATTGCCTGGGACAAGAAAAGCATTACACTCTATTTCAGAAATTTAGCAAGTCGATCCGGATCGTAATGTTGGAATTTTCAGTGACCATCTTCCGAGTACCCTCGACTCGGTGAGCTCGAACTCCGTCTCACCATCGATCGGACCGAACCGAGGCGTGGCTGCTGGCCGTGTCGGAACCCCTTCTTTGCGTATGGTTCGGTCGATGCAGCGTTTCGCGGCACGACCAGTGCGGGAGTTCAGCCGATGAGCGCCTCAGCGATGTGTCAGGACCAACATCGGCATCGCTCGCCCGATCGCGTGGCGACCCAGGGTATCGCGGCCTTGCCGGTCATGCTCGAAATCATCTGCCGTATCGCCGGCTTGGGCGTTGCAGCCGTTGCACAGATCAAGGACGATGCGTGGAAGGTCTGCAGCGTCAAGGATGATGTTGGCTTCGGCCTACGAGAGCACGACGTGTTCCGTATCGATGCCGTCCCTTGGCAGGAGATGCACACGCATCAGCGGCCGATTGTCATCGACGATGCGGGGGACGATCAGGCGATCCATCGGCTTTCCGATTTGGAGCGCTTCGGCTTTCGAAGCTGCATTGCCTTCCCGATCACGCTATCGCAGGGGGGCCTATTCGGAGCCCTCTGCGCGTTCGGCACGACGCCTGCTCGACTGGATCAGACGGAGATACGAGGGATATTCCGGCAATTCGCCGAACTCATCGGACTGCAGCTCGACGCGCAGCGTCAATCGTCCGGGCCGACGGGTTCGCTGTACGATGACGCGGTGATCGCATCCTCAAGGGGCGAAGAGCCGCTCGCCACCGTGATCGAACATCTGCCAATCGCTGCCGGATTGTTCACGCCGGAGGGCCGAGTCCTCCTCGATAACCCGATTCTTCGTCGGCTTCTCCGGCAGGGCCTCATCCCCGGCGTGGACTTCGGCACAGATCCGCGGTGGGCCGGTTGTGCGGCGGACGGCACCGTCCTCGATCCGCGCGAACATCCTTTCGCAAGGGCATTGCGCGGCCACGTCACGCTGCGCACGCGCTTCCTCTATCGGACGGACGACGGTTTCGAGCGCTGGATGCGTATCAGCGGGTTGCCTCTCAGAAGTCGTACCGCGCCGGCATGGCAAGCGAACCCGCCCGCGCCGGCCGTGCTCCTCATCGTCGAGGAGGAGCACGAGGCGGAACGGACAGCGGACGCGCTGCATCAGAGCGAGGCTCGACGACAGGCCGCCGTCGATCTGATCGGTCTGTCACCCTGTGATTGGAACCCGGTTACAGGGGCGCTGAACTGGAACGCGCGCCTCAAGGCGATCTGGGGATTGCCACCCGATGCGCAGGTCGATCGCTCCGCCTGGCTTTCGGCCATCCACCCCGAGGACCGTGCGCGCGTGGAGAATGCGATTGCCCGCTGCGGCGACCCGGCCGGAGACGGCATCTACAATATCGAGCACCGCGTGATCGGGATCGAGGACGAGGTCGAGCGGTGGGTGGCGATGCACGGTCGCACCGAATTCGAGGATGGTCGACCCATTGGCTTTGTCGGCGTCGGGCTCGAGATTACCGAACGGAAGCGAGAGGAAACCATCCGTCGCGAGAACGAGGAGCGCTTTCGGCGATTTGCCGAGCACTCGACCAACGTCCTCTGGCAGGCCAATCTCGAGAGCCGGCGCCTGACCTATCTCAGCCGCGCCCTTCGGCACGTCTGGGGCGTCGCGCCCGAGCAACTGGCATCGATCGAGAGTTGGCTTGCGACGATCCATCCCGATGACCGGGACACCGCGTATCGTACGGTCGAGCGCGTGGGCGGTGGCGACGTTGCCGTCTTGGAGTACCGCATCCTGCGCCCTTCCGACGGCACCGTTCGGCGCATACGTGACACCTTCTTCCCGATTCGGAGCGAGGATGGTCGCATCCGTCACATGGGCGGCATCGCCGAGGATGTGACCGGCCGTACCGGTGCACGGATATACGTGGTGGACGAGAATCCGGGCTCGCGGCAGGCACTGCTCTCATTGCTGCAGCCGGCCGGCTACGAGGTTCAGGTCTTTCCCAATGCCGCGGCCCTGGCGGAGATCGCGGGATCTCTGCAGCCGGGCTGCGTGATCCTCGACATGGAGGCGGCCGGCCCAGAAAGCCTCACGGTCGCGAAGGCGCTGAAGGCCGGTGGGCTCTCCTTGCCCGTCGTCATGATCGGGCGCAGCCACGGCGATGTCGGTTTCGGCGTGCGCGCCATGAAGGCCGGCGCCGTCGATTATCTCGAAAAGCCGTGGCAGCCCGCGGCGCTGTTGACCGCGGTGTCGGCCGCCTTGGCCGAACTGCGTACCGACACCGAGCGAAGCCAGGCGCGCGACGACGCCAAGCTTCGCATCGGCGCCCTGTCGCAGCGGGAGCGGGAGGTTCTTGAAGGATTGCTCGCCGGGGGCACGAACAAGTCGATCGGCCGGGCCCTCGGCCTCAGTCCCCGCACCGTCGAGATTCACCGAGCCCATGTCATGGAGGCGCTCGGGGTCAAAACCCTGCCGGAAGCCGTGCTGATGGCAGCCAGAGCCGGGGTGCAGCCGACCCGCGACCTCTGACGGATCTGGCAAGGTCTCGCCGGACGCCCCCGGGTCGCCGCCCCGAAACGGGGAGGGAGCCCTAAGCGGCGGGGCGGTCGCTCGCGGAGGGGCGGAGCGGCGTCGCCGCGGGCTTGAGATAGGACCCGTCGTATTCAGCCAGTGACTTGAGCCCGTCGGGCCTGAGGATCGTGAGCCTGCGGCCGGAAAGCTCGATGAGCCCATCGCGGCGAAGCTTCTGCAGGACGCGGTTGACGTGCACGCACGACATTCCGAGCGTATCGGCGAGATCCGCCTGCGTGATGGGGAAACTGTACTGGTTCTCCGAGGCGAGCCCGGTCGTCCGGAGCCGCAGCAGCATCTCGCACAGGAAGTGGGCCAGACGCTCCGGGCCGGACCGGGACCCGAGATTGGTGATCCACTCTCTCAACGTCGCGGCCTCGGTGAGCCGGGCTATTTGCAGAGCGTGCGCGATCCTCGGGCGTCGGCGGATGAGGTCCTCGTATTCCGGGCGCGGAATGAGGGCGAGACGACAGGCCGTCAGCGTTCCGAGGGCGCAGTCGAGCGGCAGTCGGAAATCGAGATCGAGTTCGAACAGGTCGCCGGGGAGGAGATAGGCTGTGATCTGGCGCCGTCCGTTCGGCAGGAACTTGTAGCGGCAGGCGAACCCGTCCAGGACCAGGATGGCGCTTTCCGGAATGTCCGACTGATGGAGGAGCGGAGTTTGCGCCGGGTAGCGGCGAGCACCCGCCGCCAAGCCGTCGAGTTCCCGGACATCGCCTGATGTCAGTTCCACATGCGCAGCGAGCTTGCGTCGCAGAGGATTGCCGGACTCCGACTCGATCACGCCCATTCGGAGTGTCGCCTCGTGATCGTGACGAGGATCGACAGCCTGTTTCTCATCGGGCGGTGCGTGAACCGGCGCAGGCATGAGAACGGATGTGATGAGGCGATTCGGATGAAGTGGCCGCATACGTTTTCGGTACTCGATGTCACAGGCTGCCGGACTATGCGGCTCGGCCTGTAACGTCGCATCCGGCACTTACCTTAGGTAGTCCCCCATGTCAAAAGGTTGTGTCCGCACCCCGAAGACGGTGTTTTAGGGACCTTTCGCAACTAAACAATCAGCTCCGAGCCCGACGGAAGGACACGATAGCGTCAGACGCTGCGGCGATGTAACTTTCGTCAATCTCGGGCGGTCGCGCCGCACCCGGCTCGCATCGCTGTGATTTGCGGCGCTGATCCGGTCATGCCCGAGCCGCGCAATCGACGAACACCCGAGTTCCGACACGACGATGGTTTCCACAGGCTACAACGCGGCTCTCGTGGCGCTGTCCGTCGCCATCGCCGTGCTCGCCTCCTACACGGCACTCGATCTCGGCTGGCGCATGCGTAGCACCGGGTCACGCGCGCGCTGGGCTTGGCTCATCGGCGCCGCCCTCGCCATGGGGGGCGGCATCTGGTCGATGCATTTCGTCGGGATGCTGGCCTTCGAGATGGGCCTTCCCGCGGCCTACGACCTCGGCAGCACGCTGCTGTCGCTTCTGATCGCCATCGGTGTGACCGGGGCGGCCTTGGCATGGCTCGGCCGCGGCGGGGCCGGCCGTTTGGATGTTCTCGTGGCCGGGCCCGTCATGGGGATTGGCGTCGCGGCGATGCACTATACCGGGATGGCCGCAATGCGGATGCCCGGCAACCTCGCCTACAGCGCGCCGATCGTGGCGTTGTCCGTCGGCATCGCCGTCGTGGCCGCGACCGTCGCCTTGTGGCTGACCTTTCGGCCGACCGGCGTCTGGCAGCGCTTCTTGGCCGCCCTCGTCATGGGCGTGGCGGTGGCCGGCATGCATTACACCGGCATGGCGGCGGCCACGATCACCGCTGAGGAAGCGGGCATCCATTCCGCCCATCTCGCCGCGACGAGCGTCGATCAGCAGAACCTCGCCCTCTCCGTCGCGGGCGTCACCTTCGTCATCCTGTTCCTCGCCATGCTCGCCGCCGCGTTCGACCAGCAGCGGATCCAAGGTGAATTGCGGGCGAGCGAGGAACGCTTTCGAGCCGCCGTCCGAGCTGTTCGCGGCGTTCTGTGGACCAATGATCCGCAGGGGCGGATGACTGGCGAACAGCCCGGCTGGGCCGCGCTGACCGGACAGACCCGCGCCGAGTATGAGGGCTTCGGCTGGGCCGACGCCGTTCATCCGGATGACCGGCTGCCGAGCGTCGAGGCCTGGAACGCGACGGTGGCAGCCCGCAGCACCTTCGTCCACGAACACCGGGTGCGCGCGAGCGACGGGCTGTGGCGCCACTTCTCAATCCGCGCGGTCCCCGTGCTCGACGCCCAGGGCGCCATCCGCGAATGGGTCGGCGTCCATACCGACATCACCGAGCAGCGCGAGGCCGAAGCCGAGCTGCGGGAATCGAACGAGGAAATCCAGCGCTACGCCTACATCGTCAGCCACGACTTGCGCGCGCCGCTCGTCAACGTGATGGGCTTCACCAGCGAGCTGGAGGCGGTTCGCGAGGAATTGCGTACCCTTTTGCGCGATCATCCGCAGGGTAAGCGGATCGACGACGACATCGGTGAGTCGCTGAGCTTCATTCAGGCGGCGATCATCAAGATGGAGCGGCTGATCGCGGCGATCC
>JAESFL010000691.1_pt1 | contig 19667 bp, 13 predicted proteins | sample 9269401 | NCBI WGS metagenome assembly JAESFL01 (sample SAMN14506025, study PRJNA617098) | algae metagenome | isolation source: Gloeocapsa sp. UFS-A4-WI-NPMV-4B04 and co-occurring heterotrophs from desert... | place: USA: Utah | collected 2006-10-01 | reverse complement strand
GCGCGTGGAAAACTCACCTCGGTTGCTCCTCCAGTTCCGTAAGATAGCTGGTCTTGATCATACAAGGGGGCCGGGGGGTGAGGGCCCCGCGCAGGGACGGCGGACCGGAGCCGTTGCCGTTGCTGTGCCGTTGCCGTTGCGTGAGGGATGCGCGCCCGCAGGGCCGAGACCCCGGAGCAGACGGCACAGCAGTATCGTGCCGGCTGCGGAGGGGGCTCGGCGCCGTTGGCAACGGTTGTATCGTTGCCTACGGCGCGCGCAGCCCGGCCCGGAGCGCAGCGGAGGGACACGCCCAAACCGCCCTTCCCCACCGTCGTCCCCAGAACACCAATCCGCGCCAATGAAGTGCACGGCCTTGATATGAACCCCGCTCAGACCAAGATTGTCGCGCCCACACTGCCACGTTCCGCGAACGACGGGTGCACATGAACAACATTGGCCGCAGGGTCGCCATCATCGACGGGTGCCGCACGCCTTTCGCCAAGTCCAACTCGGACTTCCGCGACGTGACGGCGGTGGAGCTGGGCAAGGCGGCGGTGCGCGAGCTCATCGCGCGCACGGAGATCGACGTGGAGCTCATCGACCACGTGGTCTACGGCACCGTCGTGCAGAGCGTGCAGGAGCCCAACATCGCCCGCGAGGTCACGCTGGGCAGCGGCATCCCGGCGCGGGTGCCGTCGTTCACCGTGGGGCGGGCGTGCGCGTCCAGCAACCAGGCCATCACCTCCGCCGCGGAGCAGATCGCGCTGGGGATGGCGGACATCGTCATCGCCGGCGGCGCCGAGTCGCTCACGGACATCCCCATCCTGGCCTCCCCCGAGCTGCGCAACGCCCTCGTGCGCGCCAGCAAGGCCCGGTCGCTGGGCGAGCGCATCGGTGCGTTCCGCGCGCTGCGGCCCAGCAACCTGGCGCCCATCACCCCCGCCATCGCCGAGCCGACGACGGGCGAGACCATGGGCGAATCGGCGGAGAAGATGGCCAAGGCCAACGGCATCACCCGCGAGGCGCAGGACAAGTGGGCGCTGCGCAGCCACCAGCTGGCCGCCGCCGCCACGGCCGACGGGCGCCTGACGCGCGAGATCGTGCCGTTCTACGTGCCGCCCAAGTACGAGCAGGTGGTCACGAGCGACAACGGCATCCGCACGGACACGTCGTACGAGAAGCTGGCCACGCTCAAGCCCGTGTTCGACCGCAAGTACGGCAGCGTGACGGCGGGCAACGCGTCGCCGCTCACGGACGGCGCGTCGGCCGTGCTGCTGATGAGCGAGGAAAAGGCCAAGGAGCTGGGATACAAGCCCCTGGGCTACATCCGCAGCTACGCCTACGCGGCGCTGGACCCGGGCGACCAGCTGCTGCAGGGCCCCGTGTACGCCGCGCCCACGGCGTTCGACCGCGCGGGGCTCACGATGAAGGACATCGGCCTGCTGGAGGTGCACGAGGCGTTCGCGGCGCAGGTGCTGTCCAACCTGCAGTGGTTCGATTCGGACAAGATCGCGAAGGAGCGGCTGGGGCGGGACAAGGCGATCGGCATTCCGCCGGAGGACCGCATCAACGTGATGGGCGGCTCCATCGCCATCGGCCACCCGTTCGGCGCCACGGGCGGGCGCATCACCGTGACGCTGCTGAACGAGCTGCGCCGCCGCGGCGAGCAGTTCGGCATGATCAGCGTGTGCGCGGCGGGCGCCATGGGCTTCGTGATGATCGTGGAGGCCGCGCCGGCCTGATCGCCGCGGCCCACCATCACGGAAACAAGAGAGCCCCTCGGCCGCTTCCTGGTCGAGGGGCTTTCCGTTCGGGGATGAGAAACCAAAAACTGCATTTCTCACACAGAGGAACAGAGGAACCGAGGGAACGGAGGACGACGGGAAGTTCCTCGGTTCCCTCTGTTCCTCTGTTCCTCTGTGTGAGACAGGTCAGTTGCCGATCAGGTGCCCAGCCAGTAGGTGGCCTTGATGACGAACACGTTGTCCGGGCGGGCGTCGAAGATGGCGCCGGTGTCGCGGCCCAGCTGGAAGTCGCCGTACGCCTCGCTGCCGCTGCGGTTCTGCTGCCACACGAAGAAGAGCGTGCTTCCCGGCCGGTACTCCCACCGCAGCACGGCGTTGCCCCGCAGCGAGCGCACGTTGAAGCTGTTGTTGCCAAAGCGGAACCCCTGGTCCGCCGCCGGGTCGCCGTCCGTGTCCAGCCGGTACCGCACGGGCCGCCCGTCCGCCGCGCGCTGCTCCACCGCCAGCTCCTGCGCCGTGAACGCGCGCGTGTCCGCCGAGCGCGGCCGCACGAACTCCTTGTAGTCGCGGTAGTCGCCCGTGGCCACGAACGGCTGCGCGAACAGTTCCAGCGTCAGGTTGGGGGTGAACGTCCAGTTGACGCGCGTGTCCAGCGACACCACGTGCTGCTCCAGTTCGGCGAAGACGGAGCGCCGGCCGAAGAAGTCCGTCGCCAGCGGGTCGGCGAAGCTGGCCACGTACTGCGTCTTGTTCAGGCTGTAGTTGTACGACGGGCCAAACGTGAGCTGCACGTTGGTGCTGGGCTTGTAGCGGACGGTCGCGCGCGACTCCACGAAGCCGCCGCCGTCCGCCACCCGGCCAAAGCCCGGCTGCAGCGAGAACACCAGCCGCCGGCGCGAGTCGGTGGAAAGGGTGGGCTGCATGTACCAGCTGGCCTGCCGCCGCACCACGGCGCCGCCCCACGTGGCGCGGTCGGCGTACACCTCGGGCCGCACGTGCGCGTACAATCCCAGGTTCCAGTAGTTGAGGAAGGTGATCTCCTCGTACTGGTGGAACTGCAGGTCGTTGCGGTCGCCGTCGAAGTTCACCTGCTGCTGGGCGCCCGCGGAGACGTAGATGCTCCGGTAGCGGTCCGTGGGCTGCCGCCAGGCGCGGGCCACGTTGCCGCCCATCCACACGTAGTCCGCCTGGGTCAGGAACGCCATGTCGTTCACCTCGAACCCTGGGCTGCGGTAGTTCACCTGCGACTCCCACGTCCACGCGCCGGATTCCTTGCTCAGCCGCAGGTAGCCGCCGTGGCCGCGCAGCGCCGTGGCGCCCGTATCGTACGCGTCGCTGAACAGGCCGTTGCCCCCGGACTGGCGGTCGGGGCGATGGAAGTAGCGGGCGCTGGAGCGCTGCAGCCGCCCAATGGCCAGCGAATCGCCCTGCACGTTGCTGAACGCCACGTTGCCCATCAGCCGGTACGTCTGGTTCTTCCAGTACAGGTTCCAGTCCGCGCCGATGGCCTCCGCGTGGCCGGGGAGCGTGCCCCGCAGCCGGTCGTCCTCCTCGCCAAAGCGGCGGACGACGCTCGTGGCCATCACCCCCCACGTCCGGTTGCCGCCGGCCGTCGTCCGCCGCACGCGGCCCATCACGTAGTTGGTGAAGGGCTCCACGGCCACCTCCTGCCCCGTGCCGTCCGGGTTGCGCACGCGGGCCACCTCGCGCGCCGTCACGGCCTCCAGCGCGCCGATCTGCCATCCGCCCGCCGTCCGTCCCGTGAGCTTGGCGGCGGCCAGCAGGCGCGCGTTGGCGGGCACGTCGCGGTAGGCGTACCCGTCCGGCAGCCCGCCCTGCGGCGACCGGCCGATGCGGCGCGAGTAGAACAGCGACATCCCGCTCACGTTGCTGCAGGTCATGCAGTTCAATCCGCCAAAGCTCAGCAGCCCGCTCCCCTCCACGAAGAACGGGCGCTTCTCCGAGAAGAAGCTCTCGAACGCGCTCAGGTTCACCTGCGCGGGGTCCTGCTCCACCTGCCCGAAGTCGGGGTTGATGGTGGCCGAGAGCGTGAGGTTGCCCCCCAGCAGGGCGCGGACGTCGGCGCCCACGCGGGTGTCGTAGGCCCGCGCGTCCTGGAACGGGCTTCCCGGCTGCGACGGGGTCACGTACGCGGCGCGGGCCAGGGCGTAGGGCATGATCTCCACCCCGCGCGGCCGCCGCCCGATGCGGATGCCGGACAGGTGCCCAAAGCGCGCGGGGCCGCCCGTCTCGTTGCGCCCCCAGTACGACCACATGGACGACTCGTTGAGCCGCTGCACGAAGCGCCACACCTGCAGCCCCCACGTCTGGTCCGCCGCGCCACTGAAGCGCAGCTGGCTCCAGGGAATGCGCATCTCCGCCGTCCACCCGGCGCTGTCCACGCGCGTCTCCACGTCCCACACGGGGTCCCACGACGGGTCCGCGTTGGGCGAGGCCTGCCCCGCGTCGTACTTGACGCCGGACGGGTTCACCTGGAGGACCGTGCGCCCGGCGTGGTCGTGGTAGGTGTCCAGCACGAGCTGGATGTAGTCGCTTTCCACCTCCTGGTCGCGACGGGTGAGCTGCCGGCTCACCCCCGCGGCGCCCAGCGAGTCGAACATGCGGGCGCCCACGTACAGCGCGCCGTCGTCGTAGGCGAAGCGGACCTCCGTGCGCTGGGCGGGCTGCCCGTCGTGCGGCTCCTGCTGGCGAAAGTTCGTGGCCGGGTCCGGCGTGGACCACGCGGCCTCGTCCAGCCGGCCGTCCAGCACGATGTCCGTGGCGCGGTGGGCCGCCACGTCCAGTGTGGATGGATGGCCGCCCGCGTCCTGGGCGGCGAGGGGGGCGGCGGCCAGGAGGGCCGCGGCGATCAGCGATGTATGGAAAGCGCGCATGGCGGGCGGCGGTTGGAAGGCAGGATCGAACCCTCGTCATCCCCTGGGATACCGCGCTCGCCGGAAAGGTTTGATCCTGTCATTTGCCGAAGATATCGTGCGGATACGCGGAATTTCGGCCGTGCGGAGGCGGCGGGCGGCACCGGGGGATACGCCCCGCCGGATGCGCCGGTTTCATCCCCGGCGGCGGACGAACACGCACCCGGAGGATGGCGGATGCGGGTTGCATCACCGGCCGTGGATGGCTAAGTAGGGACCTACACCCGATTTCCATCCCCCTGAACAGGAGATGCCGATGCTGCACGAAACCGGTCCGCCGCCCCGCCCGAACGCCGCGCGGGAGGGCCGCCATGCATCATGAGACGGGACTGATCGCGCTGATCGCCGTGGGGTTCGGGCTGGCGTTCGTGCTGGGCTTTGCGGCCAACCGGCTGCACATGCCGCCCCTGGTGGGCTACCTGCTCGCGGGCGTGGCCGTGGGCCCCTTTACCCCCGGCTTCGTGGGCGACGCGGGGCTGGCGTCGCAGCTGGCGGAGATCGGCGTGATCCTGCTGATGTTCGGCGTGGGGCTGCACTTTTCCCTGGGCGACCTGCTCGCCGTGCGGAAGATCTCCCTTCCCGGCGCCGTCGTGCAGATCACCGCCGCCACGGTCATGGGCGCCCTGCTGGCGCGCTACTGGGGGTGGACGTGGGGGCAGGGCGTCGTCTTCGGCCTCTCCCTCTCCGTGGCCAGCACGGTGGTGCTGCTGCGGGCGCTGGAGCAGCGGGGGCTGGTGGACTCGGCGGAGGGGCGCATCGCCGTCGGGTGGCTGATCGTGGAAGATCTGGCCATGGTGCTGGCGCTCGTGCTCCTTCCGGCCCTGGCGGGCTCGCTGGGCGGCACGCCGGCGGAGGGCGGCGGAAGCGTGGGCGCGGCCGTGGCCCTGACGCTGGGCAAGGTGATCGCGTTCCTGGCGCTGATGTTCATCGTCGGCCGGCGGGCCGTGCCCTGGATGCTGACCAAGGTGGCGCGCACGGGATCGCGCGAGCTGTTCACCCTGGGCGTGCTCGCGGTGGCCATGGGGATCGCGTTCGGCGCGGCCGCGCTCTTCGGCGTGTCGTTCGCCCTGGGGGCGTTCTTCGCGGGTGTGGTGATCAGCGAGTCGGACCTGAGCCACCAGGCCTCCGCCGACGCGCTCCCCTTCCAGGACGCGTTCGCCGTCCTCTTCTTCGTCTCCGTGGGGATGCTGTTCGATCCCTCCGTGCTCATCCGCCAGCCGCTGCAGGTGCTGGCGGTGGTGCTCATCATCCTCATCGGCAAGTCCATCGCGGCGCTGGGGATCGTCCTGGCCTTCCGGTATCCCGTCCGCACGGCGCTTATCGTGGCGGCCAGCCTGGCGCAGATCGGCGAGTTCTCCTTCATCCTCGCGGGACTGGGGATGACGCTGGACCTGCTGCCGGAGGAGGGGAACAGCCTGATCCTGGCGGGCGCCCTGCTTTCCATCACCGTCAACCCGCTGGCGTTCGGCGCGGCCACCTGGCTGGAGCGCCGCGTCCGCGCGAGCCCGCGCCTGGCCGAGGCGCTGGAGCGGCCGGCGGGCGCGCTGGCGGAGCTGCCCGCCGGGGTGCGGGAGGAGACGCTGCGGGGGCACGCGGTGCTCATCGGCCACGGGCGGGTGGGCGCGCCGGTGGCGCACGCGCTGGAGCGGCAGGGGATTCCGTACGTAGTCGTGGAGCAGAACCGCGAGGAGGTGGAGGCGCTGCGGGCGCGGGGAATGCCGGCGCTCTTCGGCGACGCGAGCCGTCCGGGGATCCTGGAGCACGCGCACCTGGAGCGCGCGCGGCTGCTGGTGGTGTCCGCGCCGGATGCGTTCCAGGCGCGGCTCATCCTGGAGCACGCGCGCAAGGTGAATCCGGGCATCGACACGGTCGTCCGCACGCACAGCGACGAGGAGCGGGCGCACCTGGAGCAGGGCGGCGTGGGGCGTGCCGTCGTGGGCGAGCGTGAGCTGGCGCTGGCCATCATCCGCTACGCGTTCGGCTCGTTCGGCGTGCGCGAGGACATGGCCGCCGTCGCCGCCGAGACGCTGCAGCTCCCCGACCCGCACACGGGCCGCCGCCGGGGACCGCCCGAGCCCCCGCCGCCGCCCCGCACGCGCGAGCCCTGACGGCACCCGGAGCTCCGTGTGCATTCGGACCAGGATGCATCACGCGGAGGACGCGGAGACGAACAGAGAGGACGCGGAGAAAACCCTTCTTTTCTCCGCGTCCTCTCTTTAATCCCCTCCGCGTCCTCCGCGTGATTTCTTTTCGCGGTGCACGGAATCGAGTACGTAGTAGGATCCCATCCGGCGAGATCGAGGTGATGGAACGCGGCCGCCGGCGGACGCCGAAGGTGCGGATGACGGCCCACGACCCAACCTTGGACAAAGGTGCATCACCACCTCGAAGCCCTTGACGCCCCGTATACTGTATCCGCGGCGTACACGGAGTTTGCCATCCGGCGCGGGGGCGGATAGATTCCGCCGCCTTCACCGCCCCCTTTGCGAAGAGACGTAGATCGTGCATAGATCGGCACTTACCCACACCGACACCTTCGTCCGCCGGCACGTGGGCCCGGACGAGGCCGAGATCGGGCGCATGCTGCAGGCGCTGGGCTACCGCTCCTTGGACGAGCTGGTGGACGCCACCGTGCCCGCCTCCATCCGCCTGGACCGCCCCCTGGCCCTGGGCCCGGAGCGGAGCGAGTACGAGCTGCTGGGAGAGCTGCGGACGATGATGGCGCGCAACCGCGTCTTCCGCAGCTACCTGGGGATGGGCTACCACGACTGCATCGTGCCCCCCGTCATCCAGCGCAACATCCTGGAGAACCCGGGCTGGTACACGCAGTACACCCCGTACCAGGCCGAGATCGCCCAGGGGCGGCTGGAGGCGCTGCTCAACTTCCAGACGGCCGTGGTGGACCTGACGGGGCTGCCCATCGCCAACGCATCGCTGCTGGACGAGGGCACGGCCGCGGCCGAAGCCATGGCCATGGCGTACGGCATCGGCGGCAGCGAGCAGCGCAACACCTTCTTCGTCAGCCAGCTCTGCCACCCGCAGACCATCGACGTGGTCCGCACCCGCGCGCACGCCCGCGGCATCCAGGTGGTGGTGGGCGACCACGAGGCGTTCGACTTCAGCGCCCCCGTCTTTGGCGCCCTGCTGCAGTACCCCGCCAGCGACGGCGAGGTGATCGACTACCGGCCGTTCACCCAGCGCGCCCGGGAGGAAGGCATCGTCGTCGTGGCGGCGGCGGACCTGCTCTCGCTCGTGCTGCTCACCCCCCCGGGCGAGTGGGGCGCGGACATGTGCGTGGGCACCACGCAGCGCTTTGGCGTGCCCATGGGCTTCGGCGGGCCGCACGCGGCGTTCTTCAGCTGCCGCGACGAGTACAAGCGGCAGATCCCCGGCCGCATCATCGGCGTGAGCGTGGACGCGCAGGGCAAGCCCGCCCTGCGCATGGCCCTGCAGACGCGCGAGCAGCACATCCGCCGCGAAAAGGCCACCAGCAACATCTGCACGGCGCAGGTGCTGCTGGCCGTGATGGCGGGGATGTACGCCGTGTGGCACGGGCCCAAGGGGCTGCGCCACATCGCGGAGCGCGTCCACACCCTGGCGGAGCTGCTGGCCGCCGGCGCGGAGCGGCTCAACTACCGCGTGGTGCACGGCGCCTTCTTCGACACCGTGCGCATCGACGTGGGCACGCGCGTGGGCGGCATCCTGGCCGCGGCGGCGGACCGCGGCATCAACCTGCGCGAGTACGACGACGCGTCCATCTGCGTGGCCCTGGACGAGACGACGGGGGTGGACGACGTGGAGGAGGTGCTCATCGCCCTCAACCGCGGCTCGGCGCTGCCGTTCGCCATCGACGACCTGCTGGACGGGCTCACGAGCGGCATCCGCGACGGGTTCAGCCGCCGGTCGGAGATCCTCGCGCACCCCGTGTTCAACAGCTACCACTCCGAGACGGAGATGCTGCGGTACATCCGCAAGCTGGAGAGCCGGGACCTGTCGCTCACCCACAGCATGATCCCCCTGGGCTCGTGCACCATGAAGCTGAACGCCACCGTGGAGATGATCCCGGTGACGTGGCCCGAGGTGAGCCGCATCCACCCGTTCGCCCCGCCGGAGCAGACCACCGGCTACCTGGAGCTGTTCCGCACGCTGGAAGGCGCGCTGGCGGAGATCACGGGCTTCGACGCCGTGTCGCTGCAGCCCAACGCGGGGAGCCAGGGCGAGTTCGCGGGGCTGCTGGTGATCCGCGAGTACCACGAGGGCCGCGGCCAGGGGCACCGCAACGTGTGCCTGATCCCGCAGTCGGCGCACGGCACCAACCCCGCCTCCGCCGTCATGGCGGGGATGAAGGTGGTGGTCGTGGGCACGGCCGCCAACGGCAACGTGGACCTGGCGGACCTGCGAAAGAAGGCCGACGAGCACGCGGCGGACCTGTCGGCGCTCATGATCACCTATCCCTCCACGCACGGCGTGTTCGAGGAGGAGATCCGCGAGATCTGCGAGATCGTGCACGGGCACGGCGGGCAGGTGTACATGGACGGCGCCAACATGAACGCGCAGGTGGGGCTGTGCCGCCCGGGCGACTTTGGCGCGGACGTGTGCCACCTGAACCTGCACAAGACGTTCTGCATCCCCCACGGCGGCGGCGGCCCGGGGATGGGGCCCATCTGCGTCAAGTCGCACCTGGCGCCGTACCTGCCCGGGCACCCCGTGATCCGCGTGGGCGGCGAGGGGCACGGGGCGGTTTCGGCGGCGCCGTGGGGCAGCCCCAGCATCCTGCCCATCTCGTGGGTGTACATCAACCTGATGGGCGGCGAGGGGCTCACGCACGCCACCAAGGTGGCCATCCTCAACGCCAACTACATCGCCCGCAAGCTGGACGAGCACTACCCCGTGCTGTACCGCGGCGCCAACGGCACGGTGGCCCACGAGTGCATCGTGGACATGCGGCAGCTCAAGGGCTCCGCGGGGATCGAGGTGGAGGACATCGCCAAGCGGCTGATGGACTACGGCTTCCACGCCCCCACCGTGAGCTTTCCCGTGGCGGGGACGATGATGATCGAGCCCACGGAGAGCGAGGCGCTCCCGGAGCTGGACCGCTTCATCGACGCCATGATCCGCATCCGCGAGGAGATCCGCGAGATCGAGGCGGGGATCGCCGACCGGCAGGACAACGTGCTCAAGAACGCGCCGCACACGGCCGCCGTGGTGATGGCGGACGAGTGGACGCACGCCTACGGCCGCGAGCGCGCCGCCTTTCCGGCGGAGTGGGTGCGGGAGCGCAAGTTCTGGCCGCACGTAAGCCGCGTGAACAGCGCGGCCGGCGACCGCAACCTGGTGTGCAGTTGCCCCCCCGTGGACATGTACGCCCAGGTCTGACCGATCCGGAGCCGCCCGGCTCTGGGATAAAGACGCCGCCCCGGCACGTGCCGGGGCGGCGTCGTTATCTGTATGGGTTCCGTGCCCTGCGTCCCTCCGCGCTTCCCCAAATCCGCCTGTGCGCTCGCGAAGCTCGCAAGACGGAAGTGTCGCACCTGGCCCAATATGGACGGATGGTGCAGCACATCCACTTTGTTTATCTTTTCGCGTCCCACGACCCTTTGCGTTCGGGCAGCCGGGAAGGACTGAACTCGATCACAGACTTGCGCGAATGGTAGCATGCTGCTACCGTTGGGAGGCGGAAGATGGGTGGACAGCCGATGTACGATCTTCAGCAGTTGCAGCAACTGATTGGTCAGGGGGCGCTGTCGTCCACCATCACGCAAGCCGCAAAGGCAGGTGCCGCGCTGCTCGGGTTGGCCGATGACGCCATTGTCGAGTCCGTGCTCGCGCTGACCCCTCTGCACTTCTACAAGAGCATGGAATCCGAGCAGCTACCCGGGCTGTGGCAGGACGTCTACCACCTGGAGTTCCGGGGATTGCGGCTGTACATCAAGCTCCAGCTGGGCAGCAACGGCCGCGGGATCGTCATTCAGTACAAAGCCAGGTAGGGAGCCATGGAAGCAACGGAGATGTGCGGGATCTGTGGCGGCACGGCCACGCTGGTGGAGGAGCCGCACACCATGAGCATGGCCGGCCGGCCGGTAACGTACGAAGATCGATTCTATCGCTGCAGCCAGTGCGGAGAAGCGTATTACAACGGCACGATGGCCACCGAGTCGTTCCGGCGCGCGGCCGCCGTCATACGCGCGGAGGACGGGCTGCTGGGGCCAGACGAGATCGTGGCGATCCGGGCGAAGTACGGGCTTTCGCAGGCGGCGCTGGAGCAGCTGATCGGCGCGGGGGAAAAGACCGTGGTGCGGTGGGAAAAGGGCACCGTGGCGCAGAACAAGACGGCGGACACGCTGCTTCGCGTCCTCGCCGACCATCCCGACGTCGTCGCGCAGCTGGCGGGCGGGCGCGGCGTCGTGCTGCGGAAGCCGAAGCGGGCCGCCACGCCGCGCGCCTCCGCGAAGAAGGCCGCGCCCGCGCCGGTCCGCCGCGCCCGGGCGGACGCGGCGGGCTGACCGCCGGACACGTACGGCCGGTGGATGCGATCCGGCCCGGCGCTCTTCGCGAGCGCCGGGCCGGATTTCGTTCGCGTGGCCGAGTTGCGGATCAGCTGCCGGCGGGGGGCGGGGGCGTGCCGTACAGCACGGCCAGGATGCCCTCGCCGATCTCCTGCAGCGCGGGGCTCTCGTGGCTGTCCAGCAGGATGATGACGCCGTCGTCGTCGGGAAGGCGCAGGAACCACGCGCCGAACCCGCCCAAGGCGCCGCGGCGGTCCACCAGCGTCTGCCTGCGCCCGCCGCCGAACGCGCGCGCGTACACCCAGCTGCCCAGCGCGGCGCCACCCGGCCCCGGCGCGTACATGGTGTCGCGCAGGGCGGGCGACAGCAGCCGGCCGTCCGCCAGCGCGCGGTCGAAGCGGTGCAGGTCCGCGGCGGTGGAGTACATGGACGCCGCGCCCAGGTAGTGGCGCATGTCCAGCTCCGGGGCGCGGTGCAGGCCGGTGCTGTCCGGCGGCGCGTATCCCACCGCCTCGCCGGGGACGCGGGACGGGTACGGATGCACGCCCGTCGCGGCCATCCCCGCGGGCCGGAGCACGCGCTCCTGCAGCAGCTCGGCGAAGGGGCGGCCCGTCACGCGCTCCAGCACGCGCGCGAGCAGGTAGTAGTCGCGGTTGTTGTACTGAAAGGTGGAGCCGGGCTCCGCGAGCAGGTCCGCGTTCAGCCCCTCCTCCGGCCGGTACGACACCGACGGGCCCGCCTGGTCGTGCGGCAGCCCGGAGCGGTGCGTCAGCAGGTGGCGCAGGGTGATGCGGCCGCCCGTGTCCCGGCGAAAGTCCGGGAGGTAGGTGGTGATGGGCTCGTCCAGCCGCAGCCGGCCTTCCTGCACCTGCTGCATCACCAGCAGCGACGTGAACGCCTTGCTCACGGAGGCGATGCGCATGGGCGCCGCGGGCGTGAGCGGGGCCTTCGTATCCTGGTCCACCAGGCCGAACGCGCCCTCGTAGACGACCCGGCCGCCGCTGGCCACCAGCGCCGTGCCGTTGAAGCGCCCGCCGTCCGCGTACACGCGCAGCAGGGAGTCGATGCGTGCCGACGCGTCCTGCGCGGCGAGCGGCGCGGCCCACGGGATCACCGCGAGACCGAGAAGAACGGAATGGCGGAGGGTGGATCGCACGCGGTGGCTCCTCTGTCGCAGGTTTGTCTAAGGACACCTTGAAGAGGATACGATGCGCGCGATCCGATCGCAATCCTGTTGCTTACCCCCGCGCAGGCGGGAGCGGATCGCCGGCGGTGCCGGGACTCACGTGGCCGGCAGCCGCCAGTAGACGCCGCTCTCGCGCTGCATGAGCCGCGCGCCCACGAGCTCGCGGCGCAGGGTGGCCGTGTCGGGGTGGTGGCGCCGGATGATCTCGTTCAGCTCGGGCTCCGGGTAGCGGCGGCCGTGCTCGAAGCGCTCCGCAAGCCAGCGCAGGATCACGTCGCGCTTCTTTCGGACGTCCGGGATCTTGGTGAGCCGCTCGCCGTCCAGGAACGTGCCCAGCACCTTGCCCTCCCACGCGTCCGCCGCGTCGTGCGCGCCCAGCGAGACCATGCGCTCCGGCGTGAACAGGTCGCGGCTGAGCTGCTGCAGCGTCTCGGTGGACAGGCGGTAGAAGTGCGTGTTGCCGTCCGCGCGCATCTGCACGAGCCCAACCTCGTGCAGGCGGGCCAGGTGGTGCGAGATGGTGGGCTCCTTGAGCCCGACGATCTCCGCCAGCTCGCCCACGCTCCGTTCCCGGCTCGCCAGAATCCCCAGCAGCTTGAGCCGCGTCTCGTTCGCCAGGAGCTTCAGATACTCCACCGCCGTCGTGATTTCCATCGGATGCACCTTCTTCTTCGAGTTTCATCTAATTAGATAGATATCGAATCAGGACGATGCACGCAAGCCGCGGCCTCCCAGGGAAGTCGATCCGCCGATCGCCCCGCCATCCATCTCCAAAAGCAGAAACCCCGCCGATCAGCGGGGTTCCGGGTTTTGAGAGAGTGGCCACGGTGCACCCAGCCCGCCCCTGCACGAGCCGTCGGCGAAGGCCGACATCACGTTTTCGGTGCCGCGAATTCATTCGCCGGGGGCTGAATGCCGGCCTGGCACCTAGCACCTGACCGTTTCGGATCCCCATCCCCCGATCCCCATCCCCCGCCACCTTCCCCGTGACAGTCCCCGCGACCCGGCTTTACTCCGTCCCCCGGTTCTCCTCGTCGGAGAGGATGAAGGGCGCGAGACGCATCCGGGCCACGCAGGAGGTATCCAGCCCCTGCACGCTCGCGCGCTCCAGGAACTCGTTGCGGATGCGGTCCACGCACGGCGAGCCGGCCGTGTGCGCCTCGGGGATGACCACGTGCAGGCTGTTGCGGAGCGTCCGCGCCGCCACGTCGCCCCAGCGCGGCGCCGTCGCGGGATCGTACGCGCCGGACACCAGCAGCGCGGGCACGTCCGACACCACGGGCTCGGCGGCGCGGGTCGCGACAGCGCGCCGGGGCCACTCCGCGCACGCCGCCCGCTGCGTGCGCACGCGCAGGTCGCCCAGGAACGTGCCCCGCGTCTCCGCCACGATGTCGGCCTCGGTGATGCGCGGCATGTCCTCGTAGCAGAGCGCCGATACCGCCAGCCCGATGCGCACCATGTTTCGCAGGGCGGCGTTGCTGGCCAGCGCGGCCTGCGCGAAGGGCGCAAAGTCGCCGCCGTGGGCGCGGTGCAGCAGCAGCGGAAGCCGGCGCGAGCGGTCCCAGTTGTACATCATCACCCGCACGCCCTCCGCAAAGGCGTTGGCGTCCAGGGTGAGCCGCAGGGGCGCGCCCGTGGACGGGTGGGGCACCGTCACGGACGCGGGCTGGCGCCGCAGCCGGTCCAGGGTCTCCGTGAACTCGCGCGGCAGGTTGGGAAAGGCCCGCGCGCACCCCGCGTCGCGCGCGCAGAGGGCGAAGACGGAATCCAGCGCCGCCTGCGAATCGCGCGCGTGGAACAGCGGGCTGCGCATGGTCGCGGCGGGGTCGATGCCCGTCATGAACGCCGTGCGCGCGTTCTGCCCATGCTGGCGCAGGTAGAAGAGCACGACCCGCGATCCGTACGATCCGCCCTGGATGTTGATCTGCCCGTAGCCAAGCGAGCGGCGCACCTCGTCCAGGTCGTCCACGTAGTCGGCCGTGGTGTAGCGCGTGAGGTCCGCCCGCGTCTCCAGCTCCGCCCGGCAGCGGCGAAAGAGCTCGACGTTGAAGATGGGCTCCAGGTACCCCTGCGGATTCTCCGGGCTGCCGGACAGGCGGCAGTCGAGCGCGTGCGCGGCGCTGGTGCCCCGCTGGTCCACCAGCACGATGTCACGCTCCGCGTTCATCTCGGAGCCCACCCAGTCTCCCGCGCCCTGCGTGGCCGTCTGCCCGGGGCCGCCGTAGGCGAAGAAGACGGGGTCCGGGCGGGGCGTCGCGCTCCGGGCGGGGATCACCACCACGTCGATGGGGATGCGGTGCCCGTCCGGCTGCTCGCGGTTCTCCAGCGGCCAGTGGGTGCCGCAGCGCGCCATCCGTCCGCCGGGCAGCTCGCACGGGCGCATCTGCAGCACCGGCGGTACGGATGCCGGCTGCTGCGCCGCGCCGGGCACGGATGCCAGCAGCGCGGCCCCGGCGAGGGCGAGCAAACCGAGCGGGCGGATGCGGATCATGCGGATGCGGGTCGCGAGGGTGGCGGCGTCAGGGACGGTGGCACCAGATGGGATGGAGCGCGGCGGGCGAATGTTGCAAGCCCGCGGCCGAATGACGATGTGGAGAACGGGTTCCGGCGCGGCGTCTCGTCACGATGTCCGGTGAAAGGCCGGTGCATCGGGGAAGATCCCGGCCGGCCGCGGAGCACCTGCCACGGGCGAGAAGATTCCTCACTCGTTCCTCGCTCGGAATGACAGGTGTTCCCGGACTCGGCGCTGCCTCCCCACGTGTTCCAGTCGGAAGGACACGCGGTCAGGGCACGCACCCTTACGCCCTCCTACCCGGCGCGGCGCAGGCGGTGGATGCGCACGCGGCTTTCGGCGCCGGCGGCGGAGGGCTCCATGCGCATGCCGGCCTCGTCCACGTCCCATCCGCCCTCCCGCATGGTGTGCAGGAACTCGCCGGCGTACGTCCGGCCAGGGTCGGCGACGAGCACCGTGCCGCCGGGCGCCGTCACCGCCGGCAGCAGCGCGGCGAGGATGGCCACGTTGCGCTGCTCGTACAGCACGTCCGCGGCGATCACCAGGTCGAAGCCGGCGCCGGGGGGCGGATGGCGCCAGTCCAGCATCTCCGTGCGCAGCGGCGGCAGCCCGTTGCGGGCCGCGTTGGCCCGGGCAAAGCGCAGCGCGTCGCCGTACCAGTCCGTGGCGAGCACCTCCGCCCCGCGGCCGCGCAGGGCCAGCGACGGCAGGGCCACGCCGCACCCCAGCTCCAGCACGCGCACGCCGGCCCATCCGCCGTCCGCTCCCTGGCCAGCGGACGCGGACGGCGCGGGCTCGTCCAGCAGGTGCCGGGTGAGCCCGCGCGCGGAGGGCCACAGCTCCGCCCAGTACGGCAGCCGCTCGTCCGTGCCATACTCCGTCTCGTCGATCAGCTCGTCGGCCGCGCGGGGAAGGATGAGCTCCACCGCCCATCCCCCGTGCTCGAAGTGCTCCTCGCGTACGTCGAACCGCGCCCGCAGCTCCGCCTCCAGCCCCTGCTCCATCCGCTTCCCCGTGTCGTATCGACGCGCATCGCTTGCCCCGGCCGCCGCGCGCGGGCATACTTGCTGTGCGACTCAAGCTCCGCGCCGCGCGCGCATCGGTCAACCCGCTCCCTGGTGCTGATTCGTGGTCATGCTCCGGCGCAGGCCGTTCGAACGCCGGCTTCGCCGTGCCCTGCTGCTGTTTTCCGTGCTCCCCTCGCTGCTGCTGGTGGGGCTGGGCGCGTACGCCATCGCCCGCACCGTCCGCCTGAGCGACGCGGTGGGCGCATGGGAGCGCGTGGGCGGCAGCGGCGGCGAGCTCATCCGACGCGCCGAGCAGTCCGGCGACCCGGCCCTGGCCCGCGCCGCCGCCCGGCACCGCCGCGAGCTGGAAGAGTCCATCACCAACGCGCGGCGGTGGGAGTACCTGCTCAACCGCTCCATGATCCTCATTCCCCTGGCCGGGGTGCTCATCGGCGGGGTGATGGCCATCCTGGCGCTGCGGGCCTCGGGGAGCATCGGGCGGCGCCTGTCGCGGCCCGTGGAGGAGCTGGCGGGGTGGGCGGGGATGGTGGCCCGCCGCGAGCCGCTCCCCGCCAACGACGGGCGCGCGGCCGCGGACGAGTTCGCCGTGCTGCGCCGGGCGTTCCGGCGGATGGTGTCGGAGCTGGGGGAGCTGCACGAGCGCGAGCTGGAGGCGGAGCGGGCGCGCACGTGGGTGGGGATGGCGCGGCGGGTGGCGCACGAGCTCAAGAACCCGCTCACGCCCATGCGCTTTGCCCTGCGCACGCTGCAGCGCACGTCGCCGGACCGGGAGGACGCGCGCGAGGCGCTGGAGGTGATGGAGGCGGAGAGCGCGCGGCTGGAGGAGCTGGCCCGCACCTTCGCGCAGCTGGGGCGCATGCCGGAGGGGCCGCCCAGCGACATCGACCTGCGGGAGATGCTGGACTACCTGCTGCGCACGCACCTGTCGCCGCAGGTGCGCCCCGTGCTGGCGGCGCCGGACGGCCTGCCCTGCGTGCACGGCCACCACGACGCGCTGTCCCGCGCATTCGCTAACCTGCTGCTGAACGCGGGCGAGGTGGTGGCGGCCAGGGGAGGCGGATCGGTGCGGGTGGAACTGCGCGAGGCGGGCGCGGAGGTGGAGGTGCGGGTGCTGGACGACGGGCCGGGGATCCGGCCGGAGCACGTGGAGCGGGTGTGGGAGCCGGACTTCACCACCAAGGCGCGCGGCACGGGGCTGGGGCTGGCCCTGGTGCGGCAGACGGTGCAGGCGCACGGCGGCCGCGTGTGGGCCCGCAACCGTCCGGAAGGCGGCGCGGAGTTCGGCGTCGCGCTCCCCGCGGCGGACGGTGCCGCGGACGAGGTGGAGATGTCGGGCGCCGGCCGGAGCGACCGCGGGGACTGACGATCACTCCTCGCGGCCGGGGAGCGGGCGATCGCGGCGGATCTCGCGCTGCCAGGCGGCGGGATCCGGAATCGATTTGATGCCGCCCGCCTCCGCCAGCTCCGTGAGTGCGTCTACCGCGAACTGACGGCGCTCCTCCTCCGTTTCTGGATGGAGGATGGTGATTTCGACCAGCGTCGGGCCCTGGAGGGCGGGCGGTGGATCGATCCAGTCCAGCCGATTGCCGGTGAGGATCGCGCGATACGATTGGCTCATGCCTGCTCCCGTCAGAGGTACAAAGCAAACGTAGTGCACGGCAGTTGAGAAGGGAATCTCCGATTTCGATTGAAGCCTTCACGGAATGCACGGGAGAGTACCCGCCGGTTGAGAGGACTCGTACCGCGGGCGCGAAGAGCGGCGCAGGCGGCCGACAGGCGGTGCGCTTCGCGTGGGGTGCGTACCTGTGTGGTTCTGCAGCCGGGAGCGGGCCACGTGCCGCGGGCGAGAAGATTCCTCGGTCGCGCGTGGAGGATGCGGCGCGGGCGAGTGACGTTGGGCGCTCCCTCGGAATGACAGACTGAGCGCGGGCGGGGGTTCTCCCCCTCTCCCGTACAGGGCAGGCACTCGAGGGTGCCGACAGGTGGTGTACGGGAGAGGGGGCCGGGGGGTGAGGGGCCCGCGCGGGCCCGGCGGACCGGACGCAGCCCGACCCAAACCAAGCCCTTGCATCCGTTGCGGTTGCCCACTTTTCCCAAACATCCGCGCAGGCCCGAGGAAACCTATCGGGACAGCGGGCGTAGAATGCGCGACCCTGACGACCACACGAGCTCGCGCCGCCCCTCCGCACGCCGGAATTGATGCCATCCACCGTCCTGATCGTCGACGACGAGCCCAACATCCGCCGGATGCTGGGCAGCCTGCTGCGCTCCGAGGGATACCGCACCCGCGAGGCCGGCAGCGCGCTCGGCGCCCTGTCCGAGGTGCAGGGCGAAGAGCCCGACGCCGTGCTGATGGACCTGTACATGGAAGGCGGCGAGACGGGGCTGGACGCGCTTCCCCGCCTGCGCGAGGCCGCGCCGGACCTGCCCGTCATCATGATGAGCGGCCGCGCGTCCCTTTCCGACGCGGTCAAGGCCACGCGGCTGGGCGCGTTCCACTTCATCGAGAAGCCGCTCACCCCCGAGGCGGTGCTGCTCACGCTCAGCAGCGCGCTGGAGCTTCGCAAGGCGCGCGACCTGAACCGCTCGCTCATGGAGGAGCTGGGCGACGCGGACGAGATGGTGGGCCGCAGCCCGGACGTGGAGAAGGTGCGGCAGATGATCGAGCGGGTGGCGCCCACGGACGCGCGCGTGCTCATCACGGGCGAAAGCGGCACGGGCAAGGAGGTGGCCGCGTCCGCCATCCACCGCCAGAGCCGCCGCGCCGCGGGGCCGTTCATCAAGCTGAACTGCGCGGCCATCCCCAAGGACCTGGTGGAGTCGGAGATGTTCGGCCACGAGCGGGGCGCGTTCACGGGCGCGCACGACCGGCGCCGGGGACGCTTCGAGCTGGCCACGGGCGGCACGCTGTTCCTGGACGAGATCGGCGACCTGAGCATGGAGGCGCAGGCCAAGCTGCTGCGGGCGCTGGAGGGCGGCGAGATCGAGCGGGTGGGCGGGTCGGAGTCCATCCAGGTGGACGTGCGCATCCTGGCGGCCACCAACAAGGACCTGCGGGCGGAGGTCACGGCGGGCAAGTTCCGCGAGGACCTGTTCTTTCGCCTGCACGTGATCCCGCTGCACCTTGCGCCCCTGCGCGAGCGGCCGGGCGACGTGCCGCTGCTGGTGGAGCACTTCCTTCGCCGCAACCAGCGCCGCCACGGGCTCAAGCCGCCGCGCCTGCTGCCGGCGGCCATGGAGGCGCTGTCGCGGCACCCGTGGCCCGGCAACATCCGCGAGCTGGCCAACATCCTGGAGCGCATCGGCATCCTGCACGCGGGGGCGGAGGTGGGGGCGGCGGAGATCCGCGCCGTGCTGGCCGGCAACGGCCCCCTTCCCGTGGAGGCGCCCGCCTACCGCGACGACGACGACCGCTCGCTCACGGACCGGCTGGACGAGTACGAGCGGCAGCTGCTGCTGGGCGCGCTGGAGGCGGCGGACGGCAACGTGGCCGAGGCCGCGCGCAAGCTGCAGACGGACCGCGCCAACCTCTACCGCCGCATGCGCCGCCTGGACGTGGAGCGGTAACGGACGGCGGTGGATGGGTTTCGGCCGATCTGCCTCGCTTGCCGCCGGCGATGCGTGGCTTCCGCCGGAATCAGGGTCCGACATCGGAGGTGGGGAATTGGCTGATCGATGGCCACCGCCGGCCGCGCGACGGCACCGTCCCGTTCCATCTCCCTCCCCCACGCAGTTTGTGGGGGAGGGTCGGGGAGGGGGGCGCTCGGCCCGCGGC
>JAESFL010000690.1_pt1 | contig 19704 bp, 14 predicted proteins | sample 9269401 | NCBI WGS metagenome assembly JAESFL01 (sample SAMN14506025, study PRJNA617098) | algae metagenome | isolation source: Gloeocapsa sp. UFS-A4-WI-NPMV-4B04 and co-occurring heterotrophs from desert... | place: USA: Utah | collected 2006-10-01 | reverse complement strand
AGTTGTCAAAAAGCCCCGTTCTAAATTTTCTGCTAAAAAGCCAATGCATCGGCAAACAGCACCCAAAATCAAACCGCTGGTTTTCTCTATTACTAATAGTGCCTAAAGCTTAACCAAGAAGTATTGACTCCCTAATCCCTAGCCCCTAACCCCTATTTTTATGATCAAAACTTGGAAAACTGATAAATAGACAGCATTACTCGCAACCGAAGCCGCTTAAAATAATCACGATTTAAATACTTAAATAAAGACTATGCCCCGCCGTGACGACCTCCGCAAAATTCTGTTGCTTGGTTCTGGTCCGATTGTAATTGGACAAGCCTGTGAGTTCGATTATTCCGGCACACAAGCCTGTAAAGCACTCCGGGAAGAAGGCTATGAGGTAGTGCTAGTCAACTCTAATCCTGCCACAATCATGACCGATCCAGAGACAGCAGATCGGACTTACATTGAGCCATTAACGCCGGAATTAGTTGAAAAAGTTATTGCTAAAGAACGACCCGATGCTCTATTACCGACAATGGGCGGACAAACCGCGCTCAATATCGCTGTTGCTCTAGCAAAAAATGGTGCATTAGAAAGGTATGGCGTAGAGTTGATTGGAGCCAAGCTACCAGCAATTGAGAAAGCCGAAGATCGGCAATTGTTTAAGGAAGCGATGGAGCGGATTGGAGTTGAGGTGTGTCCTTGTGGCACTGCTTCTACTCTTAATGAAGCAAAGGCGATCGCGCATCAAATTGGTACTTATCCCTTAATTATTCGCCCAGCCTTCACGATGGGCGGTAGTGGTGGCGGCATAGCTTACAACAAAGAAGAATTTGAAGAAATGGCGCAGGTTGGTATAGATGCCAGTCCAGTTTCTCAAATTCTGATCGATCAGTCGCTGCTAGGTTGGAAAGAATACGAACTCGAAGTAATGCGCGACTTGGCAGATAACGTCGTAATTATCTGCTCGATTGAAAACATTGATCCGATGGGGATTCATACTGGCGACTCAATTACCGTCGCTCCAGCTCAAACTCTCACCGATAAAGAATACCAGCGCCTGCGAGATGCCGCGATTAAAATTATCCGTGAAATTGGCGTGGAAACAGGCGGCTCTAATATCCAATTTGCGGTTAATCCCGTAAATGGGGACTTTATTGTCATTGAAATGAACCCCCGCGTGTCGCGTTCTTCGGCTCTAGCTTCCAAAGCCACTGGCTTCCCAATTGCTAAATTTGCGGCAAAACTAGCTGTTGGCTACACGCTAGATGAAATTAGCAACGACATCACAAAGAAAACACCAGCATCTTTTGAACCAACAATTGACTATGTAGTAACCAAAGTTCCTCGGTTTGCATTTGAGAAGTTTCCTGGTTCAGAACCAGTGCTGACGACGCAAATGAAGTCAGTAGGCGAAGCAATGGCAATTGGGCGGACGTTTAATGAATCGTTCCAGAAAGCACTGCGATCGCTAGAAACTGGTCGTGCTGGTTGGGGTTGCGATAAACCTGAAAAACTACCCAGTGGCGAACAAATTCGCGCCCAGTTACGCACTCCAAATCCAGAGCGGATTTTCGCTGTCCGTCAGGCGATGCTACTAGGGATGAGCGTTGAGGATATTTATGAGCTTACGGGTATTGATCCTTGGTTTTTGGATAAGCTACAGCAGTTACTAGAAACGGAAAAATTCCTCAAACGAACACCTTTGGAAAAGTTGACAAAAGAACAGTTATATGAAATTAAGCAAGAAGGTTTTAGCGATCGCCAGATAGCTTTTGCAACCAAAACAACAGAAGATACAGTGCGGACATACCGCAAACAACTGGGTGTAATCCCGGTTTATAAAACTGTAGACACCTGTGCAGCCGAGTTTGAGGCGTTTACTCCTTATCACTACTCTAGCTACGAAGAAGAATCGGAAGTGATGCCCTCAGAACGCCAGAAAGTAATGATTTTGGGCGGTGGCCCTAACCGAATTGGACAAGGAATTGAGTTTGACTATTGTTGTTGTCACGCTAGTTATGCCTTGAGAGCGCAGGGCTTTGAGACAATCATGGTTAACTCAAACCCAGAGACAGTTTCAACGGATTATGACACAAGCGATCGCCTTTACTTTGAGCCGTTGACAAAAGAAGATGTCTTGAACATCATCGAAGCAGAAAACCCAGTTGGAATAATTATCCAATTTGGCGGTCAAACACCACTAAAGTTGGCAGTACCTTTACAGGAGTACCTGAAGCAGCAAGAAGAATCCAACTCCTCGCTTACTAAAATCTGGGGTACATCGCCAGATTCAATTGATATTGCCGAAGATCGCGAGAGATTTGAGAAGATTCTGCACCAGCTAGATATTACTCAGCCAGCGAATGGTATTGCTTGGAGTTATGAAGACGCTGTAGTTGTGGCGCGTCGGGTTGGCTATCCTGTTGTAGTACGTCCTAGTTATGTCTTAGGAGGGCGGGCGATGGAGATCGTCTATTCCGATCAAGAGCTAGAGCGCTACATGATTTATGCTGTGCAGGTAGAGCCAGAACATCCAATTTTGATTGATAAGTTCTTGGAAAATGCCATTGAAGTGGATGTAGATGCGATCGCTGATCACACTGGAAAGGTTGTAATCGGCGGCATTATGGAACACATCGAACAAGCGGGGATTCACTCTGGCGACTCGGCTTGCTCTCTACCAACAATTTCATTGCCACCGCCAGTATTAGATAAAATTCGGACTTGGACAGTACAACTGGCACAAGCACTGAAGGTAATCGGGCTAATGAATATCCAGTTTGCCGTAGTTGGGGCGCACGGCTATAACCCACAGGTTTACATTTTGGAAGCCAACCCCCGTGCTTCGCGTACTGTGCCTTTTGTGTCTAAGGCAACTGGTGTCCCCTTAGCGAAACTTGCGTCTTTAATTATGGCGGGTGAAACTTTAGAATCGTTGCACTTTACCCAAGAACCTACACCAAGTCATATCGCAGTTAAAGAAGCCGTCTTGCCATTCAAAAAGTTTCCTGGTACGGACACCATTTTGGGACCAGAGATGCGCTCTACTGGTGAAGTAATGGGGATTGACAGTGACTTTGGACGCGCCTTTGCCAAAGCGGAATTAGGCGCTGGTGAGGTATTACCTCTGAGTGGCACTGTCTTTGTGTCAATGAGCGATCGCGATAAAGTATTAGTCGTTCCCGTAGTCAAAGACTTTATGGAGCTAGGCTTTCAGGTTGTAGCTACAGACGGTACACGAGCGATCCTGCGTGAGCATGGGTTAAATGTCGAGCTTGTACTAAAACTACATGAAGGTCGCCCCCACGTTCTAGATGCGATGAAAAACCAAAAAATTCAACTGATTATCAACACACCCTCTGGCGAAGAAGCTCAAACTGATGCCAGGCTAATCCGCCGTACAGCCCTTACTTACAAAATTCCGATCATTACCACCATAGCGGGTGCTAAAGCCACTGCTGCTGCTATTCGCTCTCTGCAAAGCACACCTTTGGATGTGAAAGCTCTTCAAGATTACATCGCTTAAACTACTCTAACTCCCTTGTGCTAGCTAACTAATATCCTTTGATTGCCAAGGGAGTAGCCCCTTTTTTTATAGTTCCCGTACAACACATTTTAGGTGTAGCGGCAAAAGCAATTTAAGTAGAAGTTATCAATAAAAAGAAATATGTAGTTGTATAATTAAACACAGTGGTATAGTTATAATAGATGTTGAGCAAAAGATTATAAGTTTCTGAAAATAGAGTTAAGTTCCTCTGCCCAGTCACAAATTTTGGAGTGGGTAAGTTCTATTAATAAAGGTTAAACGTAGATTTAATTTTAATCTTCATCCAACGGTAGGCTTTGTCCTGCTAAACAGATGTATCTTTTCTCAAATATCGGTATATATCTTTACTACTCTGTGGAGGTAGGAGACAATTAAACAGCAGATGTTTTGGCTACAAAAAACTTAAAGAATTAATATATTTTGTTATTTATGATAATTTGTAAAATTGCCGACCAAGTATTTTTGCCTAAAAGTAATTAGCGCTCAAACATTGCGACCTACGCAAATTGCGCTAGTATTGAGGTTTTTATAAATAGTCACAAGCGTTTGTACACTTAGGTCAAGCAAAAATAGCCATAAAGAAGACTGCTATAGCCTTGGGATCAACAGGGGGTAGCAGTAGCTGAATAAAAAATGTTACAATTATTAATATGTAAAAATGGAAATTAAGAGTAAGCTAGCCACCTTATATGTAGCTATCACTCGTAGCCCTCAAGCTCATTGCCACAATTTCTAACCGTTCTGATTCAACTTTTATTACCTATTTAGTCTGGCTGATCCAAATAGCATAGTTTATGCTTTAACTGCGTCGGCATCAACTCACGATCCATTGCTTGTAATATCTCGCTAAAACCATCCTTATCAATCTAAAAGATAGCGCTATGAAGACTGCTCAGACCGCCACTGACCTCGTGCGGACTTACCTGCGAGAAATTGGTCGTGTACCACTGCTAACCCACGAACAAGAGATTTTGTATGGTAAACAGGTGCAGCGTTCAACCGCTTTGCAGGCTGTGAAAGAGTCGCTAACAGAGCAGTTAGGGCGTGAACCGACGCTTGAGGAGTGGACAGAAACCGCCGAACTATCGAACAGCACTGAGCTAACAAAAGTAATCGCAGCTGGTGAACTTGCCAAGCGCAAGATGGTAGAAGCGAACTTGCGGCTAGTGGTTTCAGTTGCCAAAAAGTACATTAAGCGCAACGTTGATTTGCTGGACTTAATTCAGGAAGGCACAATCGGAATGCAGCGCGGGGTAGAAAAGTTTGACCCCACCAAAGGCTATCGGTTTTCGACTTATGCTTACTGGTGGATACGACAAGCGATCACAAGGGCGATCGCTGAAAAAGGTCGCACAATTCGCTTGCCAATCCACATTACCGAGAAGCTGAACAAAATTAAAAAGGCACAACGCCAATTATCCCAAAAACTAGGACGCGCTGCGACTGCTTCTGAGTTGGCAACAGAACTGGAACTAACTCCCAAGCAAGTGCGCGAGTACCTGGAAAAAGCACGCCTACCATTATCGTTAGATTTGCGTGTCGGAGATAATCAAGATACGGAATTGGGAGAGTTGTTAGAGGACACAGGTGCTTCTCCAGAAGAATTTGTGATCCAGTCGTGTATGTCTAACGATTTAGAGCAGTTGATGGCAGATTTAACACCCCAACAACGCGAGGTACTAGCGCTGCGCTTTGGTTTGGCGGATGGACAAGCCTTGACACTGGCAAAAATTGGCGATCGCCTCAACATTAGTCGTGAACGAGTGCGGCAGATCGAGCGCGAAGCCTTAACTAAACTCCGCAAGCGCAAAATTGATATCGATCAATATTTAGCTAGTTAAATGCTGTCCGTTTTTCAGCTTTTTAAATATAAAGTGTAAGGGTTAAAACCTGTACGCAACACTCAATTTCCTCTAAGCTGAACGCTGGCTACTCTCAGGTGAGATAATCCGTCAGTTGTTAGTACGGTTTTACTGACTTCAAGAGTAAGGATAGCTTGTTACATTAGTTTGCATAAGACTACAACAGCTAACCGAATAACGGACATCAAAGGCGGCTCCTTTGTTAACAAAAAACTGGGAGCCACAGCCCAAATGGAGGTCTAAAGTGAGCGACGCATCAAATCAAATCTCAGAATTCTTTGAAGGTGAATCAGAAACTGGCAACTTGTTGTGGCAGTATGTTCAAGATTTAAGTCCAGATACAATTACTCAGCTATCTAAACCTACTTCGGCGGAAGTTTTTCAGGTTATGGAGCGCAATGTTATCGGGCTGTTAGGGAACCTACCTTCAGAACACTTTAATGTAACTATTAGTACCAGCCGCGAAAATCTTGGTCGGCTCTTGGCTTCAGCTATGATCAGTGGCTATTTCTTACGTAATGCTGAACAAAGAATGAGCTTTGAGAAGTCTTTGCAAACAGTTGAACTCAATGCTGCAAGCGAGTAAGTAAGCGATCGCCAAGTAGTTTACAATATCGCATTTATAGCAGAACTCGGCAGAAGCTAATATAAACTCGCCGAGTTTTATTGTTTTTGCATTTTTAGATTTAACTAATTAAAATTACAGTAAGTGTATTAGTGATATGGTCAAAAATTGGCATTTTACTCTGAATAGTTATAACTCTTCAGAGGATGCAGCTATAGAGGTAAAAGAAAACAAAAGAACAATAACACCATGCTGACTAAAATTATTGCTATCATTGCAGCCTTACTTATCACCACAACACCAGTTTTAGCAAAACAAAGAGTTGCTATTAGTGATAGATGTAAAGAACTAGGAGTGCAATGTCCACAGGCTCAAGTTTTAGAGATAGGCAAAAAACTTGGTGAATTATACTACGAAACACACGGTAAGAAACCTCTCAAAACTGTTAGAGGTATTAATATATACTACTCTACAGATTTGCCTTTAATCGATCAAGCAATTAGAGCAGTGAATAAGCAAATGGAATTAATTACTAATAGCTAGTGATCAGGCGGTGTTGGGCTTCAGCAGGATATGTAAAATTGTGGAAGTTCGCATAGAACCTATTTAAGCTACCATTTTATAAGTAGGAAGTTTTTAATCGTCTGCTCTTCGCCGCCAATTGAAACGCCTCAAACAGCTTTAAAAAACACTAATCACTTGCAAAAATTGGCATCCTGCGCTGAAAAACTATAGTTTTCATGGGATGTAGCTATCTAGTAGCTTGTACGGTGAAATATTCAATCTTTTCCCATACTGCAAAATGACTATTGCAAGTTTATTGCTCTATTACTCCCGATATGCATGAATCTACTTCTATACCCTATAAACTAATTGGTGTTGGCGTAATTTGGAACGATCAAGGACAAATTTTAATAGATCGCCGTCGTCCAGAAGGGTTATTGGGGGGCTTGTGGGAGTTTCCTGGTGGCAAAATTGAGCTGGGTGAAACGATTGAAGACTGCATTAAACGCGAAATCAAAGAGGAACTGGGAATCGGCATTGAAGTAGGTGAGCATTTAATTACTATTGACCACACCTACACCCACTTGCGCGTTAGTCTTACCGTGCATCACTGCCGTTATCTTACAGGTGATCCTATGCCGATTGAATGCGATGAAATTCGCTGGGTTACGTTGGACGAAATCGACCAGTTTCCTTTTCCGATAGCTAATGCTCAGATTATTGCCGCTCTACGTCAAAATCTTTAGTTTGGCTCATTCCTGAGATTATTCTATTATTAATGTTTTCTATATTTTCTTTTGTTGCGTATCCAAAGATTGAGATTAAGCCGAATGTCGTTATAGTTAAAGTGAGTAGTGAGTAGTGGTGAGTGAGTAGTGAACCCATGTCTTAAGGCATGGGATTGAAGCAAGGACGCTTTGTACCTCGTACTTCGTATTTGGATACAATTCCTAATTTTTAGTAGGCTTGTGACCCACAACCCAACGGCCACGCTCAGGGACCTCTGAAGTTTTTTTGCACTCTTTCTACTCACTGCTCACCACTCACTACTCACTCTTTTTGTAGCTGGAACTAAGCCCAAATTTTTCTATTTCTTTTATAGAGACTTTGAGCGCAAACAAAGGGTTTAAAATGACAGCGATAGTTTTTTGACTTTTACAAGTACAAGGTGTGTATTACCTTACTGGGAATTTAGATTCCTAGCTTGTTGCAACAACTGATCTGCATTCGTCGCCCACTGGGTATTACCTTGAGTAATGTACAAATCTTTGGCATATTGCAATACTTGTTGCGCGTCTAAATACTGTCGTAGCTGCACAAATACTAAACCTGCCCCATAATACGCATTTGGATAATTTGAGTTTGCTTGAGCCGATTTACGGAAAGCTACTAATGCTTCTTGTAGCTTACCTTTATTAAATAAAATTGACCCTATATTGTAATGAGCTTCTGGATAATTCGGATTAATTTTAAGTGCTTTGCGGAATGATTCTGTTGCCCGATCAACATTGCCTTGCTGTAAATAAATTAATCCTAAATGATAAGCAGGTTCTGGTGCTTTGGAGCTATATTTCATCGCTTTTTTATAAGATGCGATCGCATCCTCCCAATCCTGCTGTTGCTCCTTTACCAGTCCTAAATTATAGTGAGCTAGCCCTAACTTTGAGTCAAGCTTTAGTGCTTGTTGTAAATAATCCTCCGCCAACTCTGGATTATTACCTTCTAACAACGCTGCTCCCAAATTAGCGTAGGCAAGAGCAAATTTCGGCTCAGCTTGTGTTGCTCGATAAAAGGCCTCAGCTGCTGGCTGTAATTGTCCTACTTGGCGTAAAGCTAACCCTAAGTTATAGTGCGCGGGTGCTAATTTATTGTCTAGCTCAGTTGCTTTTTGAAATGAGGCGATCGCATCCTGAATTTTTCCTTGCTGAACTAACTCCAATCCTTGATTAACCAAGTTTGCAGCAGTTTGATTATTTTGTTGAGCTTGTGCTGTAAGCAGTGGTTCGGCAATTGTTATTACTTGCCTTGCTACTGCTGGGGTGATCCTGCCACTGATCAACATCAAAACTATCCACAACTGGGGTATACACCGTTTTAATAGCGGTACTTGCATCACTTAATTTCCGATATTAAATCCAAACTTATAATTACTTAATAAAGCAAACCAATTATGCTTTAGACTTTATAAAATTTATAAATTAAATACAAATATTTAATTTAATTCATATTTATTTAGCTAAATCTTACAACACACTACGATTTTTATTACTGTGATTAAAGACAGGATAACCTCAAACTAATCACGGGATAATTCTCTACAGCATCAATATTATCCCTTGCAAACTCAAAAAAACGCGGTTTCCAAAAGAAAACCGTTAGGAGGTTGTATGAACGAAAAAGTGAGGTTGGGTTCGCGGCTTTCGGTTGCCATTGTCGGACCCTATTTAAGTGGCAAAACTACATTAGTTGAAAGTTTATTGTTTGTTACGGGGGCAATTTCCCGTAAAGGCAATGTCAAAGATGGCAATACGATCACTGACAGTGCAGCAGAAGCCCGCGATCGCCACATGAGTGTGGAAGTCTCGGCAGCCAGCACTCAGTACGATGGGATTCGCTTAACGTTTCTTGACTGCCCCGGATCGGTAGAATTCGTCCAAGAAACCTACAACGCTTTAATGGGCGTAGATGTAGCTGTTGTTGTCTGCGAACCAAATAGCGATCGCGTCTTAACTCTCGCCCCCCTATTTAAATTTCTCGACGATTGGGAGATTCCCCATTTAGTTTTTATTAACAAAATGGACCGGGCTAACAACAGCTTTATGGACGTGCTACACGCCCTGAAGTCAGTCTCTAGCCGTCCTTTAGTACCGCACCAATATCCAATTGGTCAAGGCGAAGAATTGAGCGGATTTATTGACCTTGTAAGTGAGCAAGCGTATCAATATCATCCAGGTGGTGCTGCTGATCAGATTCCGTTTCCAGAAGCACTTAAGGAACAAGAACAAGCAGCACGGACTGAGATGCTAGAAGAGTTAGCAAACTTTGACGATCATCTATTGGAAGAACTGCTAGAAGAAATTAACCCGCCTCAAGAAGAAATCCTCCAAGATTTGAAACTGGAATTAGGAGCAGATTTAGTAGTGCCTGTTTTATTTGGTGTTGCAGAACAGGACTATGGAGTACGACATCTTTTAGATGCCCTCCTCCGAGAAGCCCCCGAACCAGAAACAACGGTAGAACGCCGGGGAATTGTCCTTCATGCCGATGCACCCTTAGCGCAAGTGCTGAAAACTTATTTCACTCCTCAAGGTGGCAAGATATCCCTTGTGCGAGTCTGGCAGGGCAAATTGACAGATGGAATTGTCCTGAATGGCGTTCGTGCTGGTGGTCTTTATCGGCTAATGGGACAGCAGCAACAGCAGTTAAATGAAGCTCATGCTGGTGAAATTGTTGCCATCAGCCGTTTAGAGGGGATCAAAACAGGCGACACGCTCTCATCAGATGAACAACTGGCGGCAGAATTACCGAAAGCCGAACATTTAGAACCAGTTTATGCATTAGCGATCGCACCTGAAAAGCGCAACGACGAAGTTAAGCTTAGTAGCGCCCTTGCCAAGCTGCTTGAAGAAGATCCGTCTCTCGCTTGGGAGCAACACGGCGACACCCACGAAGTTATCTTGTGGGGTCAAGGTGAAATTCATTTGCAAGTTGCCTTAGATCGGCTGCGGCGCAAATATAACCTACCCATGACAACTCAGCCGCCGCAAGTACCTTATAAAGAAACAATCCGTAAATCTGTTGCGTCGATTCACGGGCGCTACAAGCATCAAAGCGGTGGTCATGGCCAGTTTGGTGATGTTTATCTAGAAATTAAACCACTGCCACGCGGCGCAGGCTTTAACTTCAGTGACACAGTTGTTGGTGGTGTAGTACCGAAACAATATATCCCTGGTGTAGAACTGGGTGTGCGGGAGTTTCTGGCACATGGCCCGTTGGGCTTCCCCATTGTTGATGTAGCCGTGACGCTAACTAATGGTTCTTACCATACGGTTGATAGTTCAGAACAAGCATTTAAGCAGGCGGCACGGATAGCGATGCAAACAGGAATGCCTCAGTGTGAACCTACTTTGTTAGAACCAATTGCTTCTATTGAAGTAACAACACCCAGCGAATTTACTTCTAAGGCGTTACAACTAATCAGTGGCCGCCGAGGGCAAATTTTAGGCTATGAAGCTAAAAGTGATTGGCAAGGTTGGGATAGTGTGAAGGCATATTTACCCCAAGCGGAAATGCAAAACTTTATTGTGGAATTGCGATCGCTTAATTTGGGCGTTGGCTCGTTCCACTGGCAGTACGATCATCTTCAAGAAGTGCCAGATAAACTTGCCGAACGAGTCCGCGCAACTGGCGGTAACGGTAACGGTAACAGCCATCGCTGAGAGTAGGTTTAAATTTGTAGGGGCGTACCCTGTGCGCCCTTACTCATAACTACCTAAAGCCCACCTAACGATGAATAATACACAAATTTGGTATATTGTCAAGCAATCTGCTGGTAATTGCGAAATCATCTCTAGCAAAGAAACGACTGAAAATAATGAGCCATCAAGCCAGGAACGCTGGGGGCCATTTTCTTCTCAAAATGAAGCGATCGCCCGTCGCGTCGGACTAATCCGTTCTGGTAAATGCCAACCAGTATAAGGCCTGGGAGTAGGAAGGAGCAATAAGAAAAATTTTCTCCCCTGCTCCTCTGCTCCCCTGCTCCTCTGCTCCCCTGCTCCTCTACTTCTCTCCCCTATCGCCGGAGCGATTCTGCTCTAGGACTACGCTTGCTGGCAATTTCCTGATTCAAAACTGCTAAAGCTTTAGCGTATTGAGGATCTACTGATGTACCAATTTTAGTGCGATCGCGAATTAACGCTTCTTTTTGGGTATCACTCAGTTCCAGGCGCACATCTGGGACAATTCCTGACTTATTAATATCACGACCACTAGGGGTAAAATACTTAGCGATCGTTACCGCTAGCCCTGAACCATCTCCCAATCTCTGTACTGATTGCACCAAGCCTTTGCCAAAAGTTTTTGTCCCTACCAAAACAGCACGATCATTGTCTTGTAACGCCCCAGACAATATTTCGCTGGCGCTAGCTGAACCGCCATCTACCAAAACTACCAAAGGTTTATTTGTCAAGGCATGGTGGTCAGACTTTTCAATGTCTTTTTTGCCCTGCCGATCAACTGTGGAGACGATCGTACCGTCATTAAGCCACATCTGGGCAATTTCAACACTAGAGAAAAGTAAGCCACCTGGGTTAGAACGCAAATCAAGAATATAGCCAGCTACCTGCTTCTTTTCTAAATCTTTGATTGCGTCCCGCATTTCCGCAGCAGCATTAGCACTGAACTGGTTTAGGCGAATATAACCCACGCCACCAGTTGGAGCCTTTTGATAGCTATAACGTACAGGATGGAGTTCAATCCGCGCTCGTTTAATTTGATAATCTTTTTGCCGACTGTTCCGCTCAATAGTAAGTCTTACTGACGTTCCTGGCTGTCCTCGAATCAAAGATACTGCCTGATTGACATCCATTCCTTTGGTATCTTTACCGTCAATTTTGACAATAATGTCTTTGGCAATAAGACCAGCTTTTGCTGCTGGTGTATCCTCAATTGGAGAAATCACAGTAAGTTTTTTTGTTTTCTCATCCTGAGCAATTTGGATACCAATACCGATAAGTTCTCCAGAGGTATCGACTTGGAGACTTTTAAATTCTTCGGGATCCATAAATCGGGTATAGGGATCATCCAGCTTTCCCAACATTTCCCGAATTGCTTTGTAAGCGTCTTCTTGCTTGGTGTAAGCCCGGCTCAGATATTGTTTACGTACAGTCTGCCAATCTGACTGGTTAAATGTACCATCCACGTATTGGCGGTCAATAATCTGCCAGACTTCATCTACCAGTTCCTTTGGGCTTTCACGAAAGAAAGCCTGACCTTGCGAGTGAATACCTACGCCAGTAATGGCAACTGTCGTTAGCACCACTGCTGTCGCACCTAAAACGAGTCCACGTTTTGTAATGACCATAATGACTGTTGAGCCGGAGAGATAATCCAAGACCAGTACGCCCACTGTAACACAAGCTTTCAGTAGAGGCTAGGCTAGGGGCTAGAACAGGACAAGGGGACAAGGAGAATCTACTTCCCCGCTCCTTCGCTAAGAATGCTCCTCTGCTAAGAATGCTCTTTTAAGGATCGACCCAGCGCTCATCTGCTTTGATTAAGTTAATCAATTCTGCGACACCTTGAGTTTCAGGGACTTTTTTGATTTCTTCTCTGCCACGATATAGAGAAATATAACCAGGCTGCTTGCCAACATAGCCATAGTCAGCGTCTGCCATTTCTCCAGGGCCATTGACAATACAACCCATGACCGCAATATCTAGACCAGTAAGGTGTTTAGTTGCTTCCCTGACATGATGTAACACTTCTTCTAAATTAAACAAAGTGCGACCGCAAGAAGGACAGGCAACATACTCTACCATCGTTTTCCGCAAGCCTAATGCTTGCAAAATGCTGTAACAGACTGGGATTTCTTTTTCCGGTGCTTCTGTCAACGATACCCGGATAGTATCGCCAATTCCGTCAGCTAGCAGGGGGGCAATTCCGGCTGTGGACTTGATCCGGCCGTACTCTCCATCACCAGCTTCTGTGACACCCAGATGTAAGGGGTAGTCCATCCCTAGCTGATCCATACGCTGTGCCATCAGACGATAGGCAGCTAGCATTACTGGTACACGCGATGCCTTCATTGAGATGACAATATTGCGGAAGTCGAGAGATTCACAGATGCGAATAAACTCCAAAGCCGATTCCACCATACCTTCTGGCGTGTCGCCGTAGGTGAAAAGCATTCGTTCAGCGAGGGAACCGTGATTGACACCAATTCGCATTGCTTTACCTTGATCGCGCAAGGAAACGACTAGGGGTTCTAGTGTTTCACGGATCTTGTCACCAATCTCGTCAAATTCTCCTTGGGTATATTCTGTGCTTTTCGGCTTTTCAAATACATACAGTCCTGGATTAATCCGCACTTTATCAACGTGCTTGGCAACTTCTAAGGCTATCTTCATCCCGTTGTGATGAACGTCAGCAACAAGCGGGACTGGCTGGTAAGTCTGAAGTAATTTCTGTTTAATTTCTGCCAAGGCTTTGGCATGAGCCATACTCGGCACAGTAACACGGACAATCTCGCACCCAATTTCATGTAGGCGACGAATACCAGCAACTGAACCGTCTATATCTAAGGTGTCTTCGTTGATCATTGATTGCACTACAACGGGGTAGCCGCCGCCGATGATCACGTTGCCGACTTTAACAGGGCGAGTTTTACGCCGATTAATCGTAGTGTCAGTGGATTGACTAGAAGCAGTGTTGGCAGGAGTTGGAGTAGGGAGGGTTTGCATAACGCTGAAACCAAGTTTTCTGAGCGCGAAGATATCATTCTCTGTTTTTCAGAGTGCCACACTTACGTTAAGTTTGGGTAATCTAGGGACGTTTTTGTTAAGAGTTTAGCTATGCCCTCACTTGTGGGCGATGTCTGATGACGAGTTGCTGTGCGTCTACGCATTGCCAACAGTTATGGTTAAACAGCACTCCTGCTACAGTGCTAAAATTTTTACTTCTAGTAAGGTAATCCAGCATTGTAGATGCAAGCCAAATTAGCTAAAAAATCCGCTTTTCAGAATAGCGATCGCACTAGGCGAAAGTTTACCTGGATGAGCGCCGCCATATTATCTTTGTTACTAGCAAGTTGTAGCCGCCCAACATCTACTGTTGCGCCGTCTTTAACAATATCAGCTGCTGCTAGCCTAAAAGATGCGATCGCAGAAATCCAACAACTTTACACTCAGCAACAGCCAGTCACAATTACGAATAATTTTGGTGCTTCTGGTTCACTCCAACAACAAATTGAACAAGGAGCGCCTGTTGATATCTTTATTTCAGCTGCTGCTACTCAGATGGATGCCTTGCAGCAGAAAGGGCTAATAATTACCGATACTAGAAAAAACATTTTAAGTAATCAAGTTGTTTTAATTGCACCTAAGAATTCCAATCTTGTTTCTAACTTTAAGGATTTGACAAGCAGTCGTGTTCAAAAAATAGCATTAGGAGAACCTAAAAGCGTACCTGCTGGAAAATATGCCCAGGAAGTATTGACTTTTTACAACATATTCACTCAAATTAAACTAAAAATTATTTATGCTAAAGATGTCCGTCAGGTTCTTACTTATGTAGAAACAGGCAACGTTGATGCAGGCATAGTTTATATAACAGATGCAAAAGTATCCGATGTCAAAATAGTAGCGATCGCACCTGCAAATTCCCATTCGCCAGTTGTTTATCCTGTAGCTGTTATTAAAGCTAGTAAAAATATTAATGTCGCTAAAAAATTTGTGCAATTTCTATCTAGTAAACCAGCTAGTGATGTATTTAATAAGTACGGATTTACCAAAGTTACTGGTGCTTTGAAATAAGATCTGATCATTAAAATAGTCAAAATTCTCTACAGGTAAGGTTTGGTTCTATTTATCTTAATATCTTTACCAAACTTGAACGACATGGAATTCGATCCATCCCCTCTATGGATATCCCTAAAAACGACTTTCACGGCGACACTTATCACTTTCTTACTAGGAATTGCGGCAGCGCGTTGGATGGTAGGATATCACGGCAAAGGCAAGGCATTAATTGATGGCTTATTTACTTTACCCCTAGTTTTACCGCCAACAGTAGTTGGTTTTTTTCTACTATTGCTATTAGGAAAAAATGGTATTTTTGGGCAATTGCAACTAGGTATTAGCGTTATTTTTTCTTGGCCTGCAACCGTGATTGCAGCAACAGTAGTCGCTTTTCCTTTAATGTACAAAACTGCACTAGGAGCATTTACACAAATTGATCCCAATCTTCTCTGTGCTGCGCGTACATTGGGAGCTTCTGAATGGAGTGTCTTTTGGAAGATTACCATACCACTAGCCCTGCCTGGAATTATGGCTGGTACGATCCTAGCTTTTGCTCGTGCCTTGGGAGAGTTTGGTGCTACCTTGATGCTGGCTGGAAATATTCCTGGTAAAACACAAACGATTCCAATTGCTATTTTTTTTGCTGCTGAAGGGGGCGAAATAAATCAGGCATTAGGCTGGGTGTTGATAATTGTAGCAATTTCTCTAGCTGCAACAATCAGCTTAAATTATTGGTCTAACCAGCCAAAGATGAAAAATCCATCTTTTGCCCATCGCCGCCTTATATCTAAGTTGCTGGCTTTAGTTAATGGCGATTTGTTTCAGAGCTTTGGAGTGCGAAGCCGACAACAAAAAAGTAATCTGCTATCTCCAGCTTGTTTACAAGTAGATATTCAAAAAAGACTACCCAGTTGGACTCTAGAAACCACATTTAGCACTGATACCAAGCCTTTGGGTGTATTGGGCGCTTCCGGTGCAGGTAAAAGTATGCTTTTGCGCTGTATTGCAGGGTTAGAGACTCCTACACATGGTCGCATTGTGTTGAATAAACGAGTGCTATTTGACGCGAACAAGAAAATTAATCTTTCTAGTCGCGATCGCCGTATTGGTTTTGTATTTCAAAATTATGCCCTTTTTCCGCACCTAACAGTCTGTCAAAATATTGCCTTTGGCTTACAAAAGTTATCCAAGCTAGAACTACACAGGCGGGTAACTGAACAAATCACAAAAATGCAACTCCAAGGACTAGAAAACCGCTATCCTCAACAATTATCTGGTGGACAGCAGCAGCGAGTCGCCTTAGCTAGAGCTTTAGCGATTCAACCCGAAGCTTTGCTTTTAGATGAACCTTTCTCAGCTCTCGATACTCACCTACGTAGCCAGCTAGAAAAACAGCTAATTCAAACCCTTGCTACTTATCAAGGTGTCACGCTTTTTGTTACTCACAATTTAGAAGAAGCCTACCGCATCTGCAAAAACCTCTTAGTTCTCTCACAAGGCAAAACATCTGCCTATGGTTCTAAAGAAAGTATCTTCGAGCGTCCTGCTACATTTAGTGTTGCACAGTTGACAGGGTGTAAAAACTTTTCTCGCGCCCACATAGTTTCGCCTCAGCTAGTAGAGGCTGTAGACTGGGGTTGCATTCTGCGTGTTATCGAGCCAATTCCAAGCTCGCTTGCGTATGTAGGCATTCGCGCTCACCATTTTATTTTTCTAGAATCAGGAACGAAGGAACAGAAAAATCAAAGTTCCACAGAAAATACTTTTCCTTGCTGGCTAGTACAGACGAGTGAAACACCTCACCGCATGACTCTTTACTTAAGTCTGCACCATCCTCCTGCTCATCCTGATGACTACCAGTTACAAGCAGAGGTGTTTAAAGAAAAGTGGGCAACCCTTAAAGAAAAACCTTTTCCCTGGTACATTCGTTTAGAACCACTACGACTATTTTTAATGAGGGAATAGATAGATTTTTTGAGCAAAAGTGATAAGTAAGTAAACAAAATAATTACTATTTTATTTCACTACTCACTCTTCTTTCACTGCTCACTCTGCTTTGACTACTCACTTCTTTTCTACTCACTCTGCTTTCACTACTTACTTGTGCGCTTGGCAAAGTAACTAAAAAGAAAAATAGGTCATTGGAGGGAAAACCATGACCTACGAACAAATCACAAATTTAAGCTGGTGTACAATGTTTGAGCTATAAAATTGACTCAAATAGTAGCTAATTCAAAAACTTAGCTTACACAGATACCTTGACGCGATCGTTAGCATGAACTCGCTCTTGAACTTCAGTTAAGACCTTTGTAACGCTCTGTTGCAAAGTTTCTTGATCTGTTCTGCACTCGATTTCTGGGTTCATCGGCGCTTCATAAGGATCGTCAATCCCGGTAAAACTCTTAATTTCTCCAGATCTCGCTCTCTTGTACAAACCTTTCACGTCTCGCTCTTCGCAAACTGCCAATGGTGCATTGACGTAAACTTCAACAAAGTCTCCAATCCGGCTGCGTACTTCGTCCCGAATATTACGGTAAGGAGAAATAGCGGAAACAATTACAATCACTCCATTGCGAGTCAGTAACTGAGCTACAAACCCGATACGGCGAATGTTCTCGTCCCGATCTGCTTTGCTAAAACCTAACCCCTTAGTTAAATTCTCGCGCACCACATCGCCGTCGAGAACTTCTACTTTGTATCCTTGTGCTATTAGTTCCTTTTCTACTGCCTGGCTAATAGTAGTCTTACCTGCACCACTTAGACCAGTAAACCAGAGCGTCATTCCTTTCTGTTTCATTTTCTACTTAACCTCTATGTTTGTTGCAATATAAATACATTGACATCTCAGCTACCTCTTGGTAGACATTGATCTAATATTTTTTCAAGTGCAAACATTTTACGTAATCCTAGCTCTACACTAATGTTGTTTTGCTGCTCAAATATAATTAAATATTTTGAGCAATATTTTTGATATTTTAACTTTCAGTAATTAGCGAAATTTTATAAATGAAAGCCTAAATCTTATATTGAGTTTAAACTTAAAAGTAATGTATTTATCTTGTTTTAAATATCATATTTTTTAATTGAAGTAAAGTAATTGGAAAACTTTTGTCCTTGAAAGCAAAACAAAATTCCTTACTCTTTTAACATACGAAACTCTAAAAACCTTGTATCATTATTTACATTTTTATGGGAAATATATCATTTATCTTTATAAGTTTGCATAAACCAAATATACGGTACTTATGTTTTAAGGTAATTAACTTACTTTTAAGCTTCGTTTATCCTAGCGCAAGTCTTTTCAAGTTCAAAGTTTTTACTGTTGCCTTAACACAATCTTTATAATGAATTTTAGCTTGTAAAGTCTAAGTATAGTTTTAAGCCTTCTAGCTAAGTTTTAGTTATTTAATGATATACCGATGTAAAATGCCTAATTTACCTAACAACGTAATGCTGATAATAAATGATTGAGTAAAAATAAATTTTTAAATTACTATAAATATTAATTGTCTATTAGTATTCAAATAATAACTAAATTATATATATCAGAAGTCATGAATTAAGAATTTATTTTAGGAAAGCTTGGACGGCTAATAACTTCCATATAATATTATTAAAGCAATTTATTCCAATGTAATGTGTATATTAAAAATAATATACATTATAAATTTAATATTATCAAATAAACTAATATTGTTGAAACACTCCAAGAATAACTACAAAAGTTTCGACCAAGCAATGACTTAATTGATCTTGTAGGTAAAGGTCAACAACTTTCTAATCAGCTTAACGATATTGTTCAACAGTAATTATAGTTTTGCAGATAGCAGTCTTTTAGCTGTCAACACAGATACAAGTATCACAGTTGTAGGACTTGGTAAAACAAATCGTTCTGCCCTGATGAAAGCATTAGAATGATTAAAACTATTTTCTAAACCAGTATTATGTGTAGTTACCAATAGTATTAAAAGATAGTTCCAGCTAGTTATTGAAACGCACGTTATACTTGCTTGTAGTTGATGTTGAAATAAGTCAGCGAAGAGGCAAGAGGCAATCTTGCGAGAGGTCAACCTATGATAAATTTAGGGGCGCAGAACTTAGACGCTTTGTGTAGACGCATAGTAAAAGCATAACTCTCTTCTCCAAGCATAAATTTAGGGAGCCACTGTTATGGGCGGGTTTCCCAACTTGAGATAACAAGCACGAGCTAAGTAGATGTGCAGAATAAATTACTCACTTAAGAGTTAAAATTTGTCAAAATAGAATTGTAGCGATTATGTACCTATAACCATGCAGTTCATGCGGGAGTTGAATCCTGAAACGCTGCGATTGCTCCAACGGCTTTATCGACAAAGCCGACATCACCAAGTGCGGCAAAGAGCGCATTGTCTGATTTTAAGCACTCAAAGTTTGACAATTGCTCAATTGATAGGTATTTTCGGTGTGACCCGTAAGACGGTGTACAACTGGTTTAGCGCCTGGGAAGAACGGGGTGTAGTGGGGCTGTATGACCGCCCAGGGCGAGGTCGCAAACCAACTTTAACATCAGTGCAGAAAGAGCAGATTCGAGAGTGGGCAAAACAGTATCCGAAACAACTTAGGCAGCTTGTAACAATAAGTTGAGCATTTATCCAATTCCAGGCTCTAAGCCAACAGAGCAAGTAAGCTTTGAGGAATAGGGATGGAATAAGGGGCATGATCGAGGCAGAGGTGATTGAGCAG
>JAESFL010000689.1_pt1 | contig 19717 bp, 18 predicted proteins | sample 9269401 | NCBI WGS metagenome assembly JAESFL01 (sample SAMN14506025, study PRJNA617098) | algae metagenome | isolation source: Gloeocapsa sp. UFS-A4-WI-NPMV-4B04 and co-occurring heterotrophs from desert... | place: USA: Utah | collected 2006-10-01 | reverse complement strand
GCCGTGACCGCGCTCCTGGAACGGCGACGGCTGGATACCTTCTTCGCTGTACCGACGGTCTACCAATCGCTGCTCGACCATCCGCGCTTCGCCGCCGCCCCGCTGGACGCGGTCCGGAATTGGGGCTGCGGCGGCGCACCTCTGCCGGACGCGCTAGTGGAGAATTACCGCGCCCTTGACGTGCGCGTCTGCAACGGCATGGGGATGACTGAAACGGGCCCCACCGCCTTTCTCGCCGCGCCGGACCATGCCTGGGATAAGATCGGCAGCGTCGGCAAGCCCCAACTGCTTTGCAGCGTGCGCATCGTCGATGCGGACGGCCGCGACGTGCCGGACGGGCAAGTGGGCGAGCTCCTGTTTGCCGGTCCCGGCGTCACACCCGGTTACTGGCGCAACGAGGAAGCGAACCGCGCCTGCTTCACGGAGGATGGCTGGCTCCGCTCCGGTGATCTCGCCCGCCGTGACGCCGAGGGTTTCTTTTATGTGGCGGGGCGCCGGAAGGAGATGTTCATTTCCGGCGGCGAGAACGTTTATCCGGCCGAGGTCGAGAATGTCCTCTGCGCCCACCCGGAGATCAGCGAAGCGGCGGTCGTGCCGATGCAGGACGTGAAATGGGGGGAGGTCGGGCGTGCCTTCGTACGGCTCCGCAACGGCATGCCGCTCGGCGCTGAAGAGCTGGACGCCTATTGCCGCACCCGCCTGGCCGCCTACAAGGTCCCCAAGCGCTACGACTTCGTTGTTGACTTCCCCCGCACAGCCGCGGGCAAGATCCAGAAGCACCTGTTGAGCTGATACGGCCCGGCCCGTCCCGGCGATCGGCCGTTCGGATGCGTACACGACAAGCGACAAATCGGGGCCTGCACTTGACCGCGGGCGATCCGCAACCGATTTGGACCTCAACCAATGTCAGCGACCGTCCATCAGATCGCCCGCAAGGCCACACCTTCGCTCGAGCCGATGATCCGGCTGGTTGCGGCAGACCTCAATCACGTGAACAGCGTGATCCTGGACCGCATGCAAAGCGAGGTGGCGCTGATCCCGGAGCTGGCGGGGCATCTGATCGCCGGCGGCGGCAAGCGGATGCGGCCGATGCTGACGCTCGCCTGCGCCAAGCTCCTCGACTATCCCGGTAGCCGCCACCACAAGCTCGCGGCTGCGGTCGAGTTCATCCACACCGCCACCCTCCTCCACGACGATGTCGTGGACGGCTCCGGCCTCCGCCGCGGCAAGCGCACTGCCAACATCATCTGGGGCAACCCGGCGAGCGTCTTGGTTGGCGATTTCCTTTTCTCGCGTTCGTTCGAGCTGATGGTCGAGGATGGAAGCCTGAAGGTGTTGCGCATCCTTTCGCGCGCCTCCGCGATCATCGCCGAGGGTGAGGTCGACCAGCTGACGGCGCAGCGCCGCGTCGAAACGAGCGAAGACCATTATCTCGAGATCATCAGCGCCAAGACGGCCGCCTTGTTCGCGGCCGCCTGCCGGATTGCCGCGGTGGTTGCGGAACGGGACGAGACGGTTGAGCAGGCGCTCGACGCCTATGGCCGGAATCTCGGCATCGCCTTTCAGTTGATCGACGACGCGATCGATTATGCTTCCGATGCGGACACGATGGGCAAAGGTGTCGGCGACGATTTCCGGGACGGCAAGATGACCTTGCCGGTGATCCTCGCCCACGCCCGCGGAAGCGAGGCAGATCGGCTGTTCTGGCGCGAGGCGATGGAGGGCAGCCGGATATCGGACGCCGACCTCGCTTATGCCACTCGGCTCCTGCACGATACGGGGGCCATCGACGACAGCATCGCCCGGGCGCGCCACTACGGGCAGCGCGCGATCGATGCTTTGGGCCCCTTCCCTGCCGGCAAGGCGAAATCCGCTTTGACCGAAGCCGTCGAGTTCGCCATCTCCCGGGCCTACTGACATATCGGGAGGATCGTTCGTGCCGAGCAGGATCGAGGCACTTGCGCCGACTTTCCTCGATTTCGCGCCGGCCGGGACGCCGTGACCGACCTCCCTATTCGCTCGGTAATGCCGCGGCTCCTGGCGACGCTTCGGGAGCGGGTCAACGCCGTTCTCGTGGCGCCGCCCGGTGCAGGTAAGACGACCGCCGTCGCACCCGTCTTGCTGTCGGAGCCGTGGTGCACGGGCGAAATCCTGCTGCTCAGCCCCCGTCGCCTGGCGGCGCGTGCCGCCGCCGAGCGCATGGCGGAGCTTGCCAATGAGCGGCCGGGCGAGACGATCGGCTATGCGACGCGGCTCGACACCAAGCGTTCTCGAGGAACGCGCATCTTGGTGCTGACCGAAGGAATCTTCCGCAATCGGATCCAGTCCGATCCGGAGCTCGCCGGCGTATCGGCGGTCCTGTTCGACGAAGTGCACGAACGCAGCCTCGATAGTGACTTCGGCATGGCGCTTGCGCTCGACGCACAGGACGCATTGCGTCCCGATCTCAGGATCCTGGCGATGTCGGCGACCCTCGACGGCGAGCGTTTCGCGAGGCTGATGGCCGCGCCGGTGATCGAAAGCCAGGGCCGGAGCCACCCGGTAGAGCTGCGGCATCTCGGTCGCTCGGCCGAGAAACGGATCGAGGACGAAATGGCGCCGGCGATCCGCCGCGCCCTCACCGAAGCGGAGGGAAGCGTTCTCGCCTTTCTTCCCGGCGTGGCGGAGATCGAGCGGACGGCGGAGCGGTTGGAGGGCCTTCCCCCGGACGTCGATCTTCACCGCCTGCACGGCACGCTGGAGCCGGGGACCCAGCGCGCCGCCATCGCCGCGGCTGCGCCCGGTCGGCGAAAAGTGGTGCTGGCCACCTCCATAGCGGAGACCAGCCTGACGATCGACGGGGTGCGCGTGGTCGTGGACAGCGGGCTTGCGCGGCGTCCACGTTACGACCGTTCCGCAGGCGTCACCCGGCTCGTCACCGAGCGGGCAAGCCAGGCATCGGTCACGCAGCGGGCAGGCCGTGCCGGCCGTCAAGCTCCGGGAACGGTCTACCGCCTGTGGGAAGAAGCGGCGACAGCAGCCTTGCCCCGTTTCGACCCTCCCGAGATACTCGAGGCAGACCTCAGCGCTCTACTGCTCGATTGCGCCATCTGGGGTGTCTCCGACCCACGCAGGCTGAAGTGGATCGATCCGCCGCCGGCCTCGGCAGTGGACGAGGCAAGCAGGCGTCTTCGGGCGCTTGGCGCGATCGATGAAGCCGGGCGGCCGACCGGCCATGGCAGGGCAATGGCGATGCTCCCGCTGCCGCCGCGCCTCGCGCACATGATGATCGAGGGCGAGGCGCGCGGCTGGGGCGAAACGGCGGCCGATATGGCCGTTCTCCTATCCGAACGCGGCCTCGGCGGCGTCGATGCCGATCTGGAGCTACGCCTTCGCCGCTGGCGGAGCGAGCGCGGCAAGCGCGCGGAAGCGGCCCGGGGTCTGGCAAGAAGATGGCTGGCCCTGACGCATGCGTCGCAGAACGGATCAGGGCGCACGGCAAACCGAGCGGCGGCCCGCAGCGCGGCGTCGCCTGCAGCAGATGCGATAGGCGCGTGCGTCGCCCTCGCCTTCCCCGATCGGGTGGCTCGCCGCCGCGGCGGCGACGGCGCCGACTGGATCTCGGTCGGCGGGCGCGGGTTCAGGCTGGACCCTGCTTCGCCGCTCGCGCGCGAGCAATGGCTCGCAGTGGCGGAAGTGGGCGGATCGGCTGCCGGCGCACGCATTCTCTCGGCAGCCGCGCTGGACGAGGCGCTTCTTGAAAGTCTTTTCGGGAGCCGCATCGAAAGCGGCGCCCACGTCCTTTTCGATCCCGCCACGGGCGCCGTCACCGCCAAGCGCGGCAGGCGGCTCGGCGCCATCACGCTCAGCGAGGGTCGCAACAGCGAAGCTTCCGCGGAAGCAGTTGCCGCCGCCTTGGTCGAGGGGGTCCGCGTTCACGGCCTCCACCTCCTGCCGTGGAGCGAAGGCGCTCGCGCCCTGCAACGGCGCGCCGCTTTTGCTGCGCGCTTCGATCCTTCGCTTCCCGACCTTTCGGACGAAGCTCTCGCGCAATCGCTGGACGACTGGCTGCCCCTGCTCGTGGCTGGAAAACAGCGGCTTTCAAGCCTCGACCCACAGGCCCTTGCCGGCGTCATCGACGGAATGCTCGGCTGGGAGGGGCGCAAGATCGTTGATCGGCTGGCTCCCGCCAGCTTCGAGACGCCTGCGGGCAGCAGTCACCCGATCGACTATGCGGCTGAAGCGGGCCCGACCGTCACGGTGCGGGCACAGGCCCTGTTCGGTCTTTCCGAACATCCGAGCGTCGGCGGCGGCTCGACGCCTCTGGTGCTCAGCCTCACCTCGCCGGCTGGGCGTCCGATCCAGACCACACGCGACCTGCCGGGTTTCTGGAGCGGAAGCTGGACGGCCGTCGCCAAGGAGATGCGCGGCCGCTATCCCAAGCATCCCTGGCCGGACGATCCGGCCCGAGCCGATCCGACCCTCCGAACCAAGAAATGGACGCAGCGGCAGGGAAGCGGTTGATTCCGGCGGGGAGCTTGGGCACTCAGCGGGAAAGCAGGAGTTAGGGCAGAATGGCGGCGCGCATCTTCCAGATTTCCAAGGCCGTGAACCAATCGGGCGCCGCCAAATCGGGCAAGTGGGTGCTGGAGTTCGAGTCGCACGCTCCGAAGCGGCCCGACCCCCTCACCGGCTGGTCCGGGGGAGCCGATACCCAATCGCAGGTCTCGATCAACTTCGACACGTTGGAGGACGCCAAGCGGTACGCGGAGAGAAACGAGATCTCCTACCATATCGTCCCGCCGGCCGAGCGGAAGATGCGGATCCAGTCCTATGCGGACAATTTCCGCTGATGCGTTTCGCGGCCATGGCAGGCCTGTTCCTGGCCGCCTCGCCGGCAGCCGCCACAGACGAAGTACCTTTCGAGGCCAGTGCCGACCTGTTCGCTGATGCCGCTGCATGCGAAGTGCGACTCGATGAAATGGTGGCGGATGCGCGGCAGGAAACGCGCGCGGCCGTGGAAGGACCTTATGAGATTGCTCCGGGCGATCTGCGGGCCCATTGGGTGGAGGTCTCGGGAAGCGGGCATCGCATCACCGAGCATCGCTGCCTCGGCGAAAAGTTGAGCGGCCGAAGCTGGCGGCACAGCATCGTCGGCGGCGAGAGCGACGAACCTCAAACCATCGAGCAAATGGCGGCCCGCGCCGAGTGGCTGAAGTGATTTGAAGTCGGGTGGGATCACCTGACGACCGGGAAAATTTGGCAATCAAAGGAGATTAGCTCGATCCGGGTTCGATCCAGGATCAAGGCTGAAGAAAGCTCCCGCCCAGCAGAAGCAGCAGTTTCACGTCCATTGCCAGCCCCTCCGCCCGTTTGCGAGCGACGAAGGCGGGCGCCTCCCCGAGCGGGATGCGGTGGACGACGATATCCTCGCCCGCAACGCCGCCGCCTTCGCCGACTTTGGTCAGCTCCTCGGCACGGAGCAGGCGAAAGCCTTCGGACGACATCCCAGGCGAAGCGTGGAAGCGGCCAAGATCGACCATGCGTGCAGCGCGGTAGCCGGTTTCTTCTTCAAGCTCGCGCCTCGCTGCCTCGTGGACGTCCTCGCCGTGCTGCTCGTCGCCGATCAGACCGGCGGGAAGCTCGAGGCACTTGCGCCCGAGCGGCACCCGGAATTGCTCCACCAGGAGCACATGGCCTTGGTCGACCGCGAGGATCACGGCGGCACTGACGCCGCGGGTGCGCGAGACCCACTCCCAGGTCCCCTGCTTTCTCACCTTGATATACTTGCCCTGCCAGGGCGTCTCGGCCGCCTCGCTCACAGCTCGATCAGCCGGTCCGGAAGTTCGTTGCGGTCCGCGGCGGTTTTCGGGAAATGCTCGCGAAGGACGCCCCCGATATCCGCCACTGCCTTCGCCATCCCGGAGCCGGGACGGCCGGCCTTCACTTCCTCGATCAGGTCCGCCATCGCCTCGCCCCAAAGATCGGGCGAGACCTCGCCCAGGATAGCTTCGTCCGCGACGATCTCCGCCCGGCGCTCGCGCATCGACAGATAAAGCAGGATGCCGACACGGCCCGCGGTGCGGCGCTCCGCCCCGACGCGGAAATGCTCAACGGCGCGGCGCCGGACACGCCGGCTTTTGGTGGAACCGGGGGTGAGCGCCATCCGTAGCGGCATATAGGCAAGCGCGTAGCGGACGATGAGGAAGACGGCGGCAAGCTTGGCGAACAGAAAGACCATCAGCATCCCGCGCGTCAGGCTTGCGTTCCACCCAAGGAAGAGGCTCGTCGCCCCATCGATCCATGATTGCGGCCAAAGCGCGAGCGCCGCCGGCACGAGAAGCATCGCCAGCACCGCATAATGCAGGCCTACATCATGGTAGCTGTCGGACTTTTCCGCCACGATCGTAACGATTTCGGCATCGCTGGTCTGCTCGGCGCGAGTCACGGCCTCGGTAACCAGCCGGTGATCCTCGGGTGTGAATTTCAGCATCACCACCCCCCCGAGGCGCCGCCGCCGCCGAACGAGCCGCCGCCGCCCGAAAAGCCGCCAAAACCGCCGCCACCGCCGCCGCCAAAGCCACCCCAGCCGCCGCCACCGCCGCCCATGCCGGGGCCCCAGATGACGATCGGGAGACCGCCGCGCCGACGATATTTCCGCCCGCGCCGGCCGCGGGTGAACATCGGCAGGATGACGAACAGCAGAATGAAGCCCCAGAAGAACAACGGAAAGATCGAACCGCCGCCACCCCTCTCCGTCTGCTGCGCCCGTTGCTGCTGCGAAGCTTGCAGCGCCCGCTGCTCCGCCTGCTCGGGCGGCGCCTGGAGCTGCTCGATGATGGCGTCCGCTCCGGCGTTGATGCCGCCGGGATAATCCCCGTCACGGAAGCGCGGCAGGATCTGATTCTGGATGATAAGGCTGGAGAGCGCGTCGGTGAGGATCGGCTCCAGCCCGTAACCCACCTCGATCCGCACCTTGCGCTCATTGGGCGCGACAAGCAGGATCGTGCCGTTATTCGCTTCGGATTGGCCGATCTGCCAGGCGCGGCCCAGCCGATAGCCGAATTCCTCGATGGGATAATTTTGCAGGTCTGGAACCGTGGCGACGACCAGCTGGCGCGAGCTTGCCTGTTCCAGCGCTTGAAGCTTCTGCGTGAGCGCCGCTTCGTCAGCCGGGCTGAGCAGATTGGCCTGATCCACGACCCGGCCGGTCAGCTTCGGGAATGTCTGTGCGGGCGCGGGCGTCGCCACGAGGCCGAAGCACAGGAAGAGCAGCCACACCCAGGTCCCTGGGGATTGAACCTGTCGAGGCCTGTCCTCGGCGCCGCCGCAGGACCCACGCCTTGTCTGCCGCTCCCCGGGCCAGCCCATCAACCATGATTCGCCCGCCATCCCTTCATCCTCGGAACAGCGGAGCCCCCATGATGGGGACTCCATCATCACGGCGAGCGGCCTTGCTGCCACCGCCGATTACGCGCCGTTGCCGAAGTTGACCTTTGGGGCCGCTTCAGCGCCCGGCGTAGTCGCCTGGAAGGGAACCATGGGTTCGGCACCATAGAAGATCTTGGCCCCGATCACGTCGGGGAAGGTGCGGATGCGCGTGTTATAATTCTGCACCGCCTGATTATAATCGGTGCGGGCGATGGTGATGCGGTTCTCGGTGCCTTCGAGCTGGGACTGGAGCGTCAGGAAATTCTGGTTCGTCTTCAGTTCCGGATAGGCCTCCTGCAGCCGCTGCAACGGAATGATCGCGCTCGTGAGCCGCGCCTGCGCCTCGCTGAAGCGTGCCATCGCCTCGGGATCGCGGAGCTGCTCGGGGCTGATCTGTATGCGTGTCGCGTTGGCGCGGGCTTCCGTGACCTCCCGAAGCACGTTGCGCTCTTGCGCGGCAGCGCCCTGAACGGTCGCCACAAGGTTCGGAATGAGGTCGGCGCGGCGTTGATATTGGTTTTGAACGTCCGCCCAGCGTGCCTTGGCCTCTTCTTCGGCGGTGGGAATGGAGTTGATGCCGCAGGCGGTAAGGGAAACGGCGGCCACCGGTGCCAGCAGCGCGATCTTCAGGCGATTGCGGTCCATTCACGTCACTCCTTCAGCATGGCCTGCTTGAGCATCAGCCGTTCCGGCAAGTAGGGAGTTCGATGCGGGCGCGCAACGGGAGGGATCGATGCTGCAAGGATTCAGAGCGTTCATCAACAGGGGCAACGTCGTCGACCTTGCCGTCGCCGTCATAATCGGCGCCGCCTTCACCGGCATCGTCACCTCGCTCACCGGCGACATCATCATGCCGCTGATCGGATGGATCGTCGGCGATCTCGATTTCTCCAACTATTTCCTGAGGCTGGGGCCGCTGCCCGCCGCCTATGGCGGCGACCCGCGCAATTATGCGGCGCTCAAGGCAGCGGGCGTGCCGATGATCGGCTATGGCGAGTTCCTCACTGCGACCGTCAATTTCCTGATCGTCGCCTTCATCATCTATCTTCTGGTCCGCAGTCTGAAGCAGATCGTGCCGGACAAGGACCTCCCCCAGACCACTGAGCCGGCAGAGGTAGCGCTGCTGCGCGAAATACGCGACGAGCTCCGCCGCCGGCCCGGCCTTTAAATTCGGGCGCAGTCGCCTATATGGGCAGTGCCGGGATTCGTCCCGGCTATGGCGATAAAGTGCGGCGTAAAATAGATGCAGCGGACCCGGGGGCGGTACCCGGCGGCTCCACCATCTGATCCGGCTGGCCAGCACGCGTGAAGCGTGCCGGCCGAGCGGCTTAGCTGATGGGGCCGAACTAGGATCGACGTGTATTGAAAGGCGCAGCTTTCGCCCGGAATGGGACCACCGCAACGGCCCATTATACAAGTGCCAACGATAACGAGGCTCTTGCGATTGCTGCGTAACCCGGACCTCACGGTTTAGGTTACATCAGACAAAAGCGCGGTTCGAACCCCACCGGGCAACAGAAGGGGAATTCAGCGGCCGCCGGGAGGGCCGGGCAACAGAACCTCCCGGACTTTTGCGGTTGTCGAACCTTCGAGCGTCTAGGGCTTTGCCCTTTGTCGGCACCCCGCCTTGTCGTTCCGGGCGCGGCACATCTTGCCGCGCAGCCGGTTTTTCCTTATGGCGCGCTGCCCACTGATTAGTGCGCTCAACGATAAGGGGAACTCCACATCATGAAGCTTGCCATCAAAGCGATCGCTTTTTCCGCCTTCGCCGCGCTTGCGGCTTGCGGCGGCTCCGATGCCGGCGACAACATCCAGGCGGCTGCCGACAACCAAGCCGAAGCGCTGGAGAACGAGGCTGCCAACCTGAGCGAGCAGGCCGACAACGCCACCGGCAATGTTGCCGATAGCCTTGAAAACCAGGCCGCGGCGCTCGAGAACCAAGCCGAGAACGTTCAGGAAGCGGGCGAGAACGCCGCCGAAAACGCTTCGGAAAACGCTTCGAACGCGCAATAAGCCAAGCTCATTATTGAAAAGGGCTGCCGGCGATACCTGCCGGCAGCCCTTTTCCGTCTCTAGCCTCGCGCTTTCGCAAACCGGCGGCAGCCCAGCCGGCGGCCGTGCCCAACATGAGTACGAAGGCCAGGACCCCCTTCTAGGCGGCTCCGCCGTGCCGCGCTGTTGGGGAACCGCCCCGCCCAATTATGCCTTCCGCCCGAGTGCGCCGCAAATTCTACCCAGAAACCCGCGCACCCCGATCTTCATCCTTCCCCACTTCCCCATTGAGAAGGCCCGGCGTTTCAGTCGCTGAAACGCCTTGTGCACCGTCACGGCGCCGTGTCTAGAAGTGTTTCGAGACACTTAGCCGGCGAGCAGGAGCAGCGCAGCCCCATGCACCAGAAGGTGAGCAATACGGCCGGCGGCGCTATCCCCCAGGATTCAGGCGAGTTGCCCGATCAGCTGGCCGTCTCCCAGCTGGTGATGGAGCATGCGGCGGACGCGATTTTTCTTCTGAACGGCAAGGGCGAGACGGTCTACGCCAACCCGGCGGCCGAGCGGATGTTCGGATGGAGCCGATCCGAGCTCGGGGGCAGGAAGCTCCACGAGATCGTGCACTCCCGCCATCCGGACGGGCGGCCCTACCCGATGGAGGATTGCCCGCTCGGACGGGTGTTCTTCAGCGGCCAGAGCCTCCACTCGCACGAGGATATCTTCTTCCATAAGGACGGCCGTGCCATCCCAGTCGCCTGCTCCAATGCGCCTGTCGGCAAAGAAGGCGCCGTCGAGGGCGGCGTTCTCATCATCCGGGACATCTCGGATGCTCGACGCGCGCAGCAGGCGCTTGCGGAAAGCGAGGCGCGATTCCGCAACATGGCGGACAGCACGCCGGTCATGATGTGGGTTACCGACCCAACTGGCCGCTGCACCTATCTCAACGCCCGCTGGTACGAATTCACCGGTCAGGAACCTGGCCAAGGTGAAGGTTATGGCTGGCTCGACGCCGTGCATCCGGACGATCGGCACCTGGCGGAACAGGCGTTCGTGGAAGCCAATGCCGAGCGACGGGACTACCGCGTCGATTTCCGCCTTCGCCGTGCCGACGGCATTTATCGATGGACGATCGACGCAGCCGCCGCTCGCTTCACCGATCAGGGTGAATATCTGGGCTATGTAGGCTCGGTTATCGACATCGACGAACGCCGCGAGGCAGAAGCCCGACTGGCGCTCAGCGAGGAGCAGCTGCGGCTCGCCACCGAATCGGCCGAAATCGGCCTGTGGGACCTCGATCTCGTCACCGACACCTTGTTCTGGCCGCCACGAGTCAAGGCCGTGTTCGGGATCTCACCGGAGATGCCGGTTTCGATGGCGGACTTCTTTGCCGGCCTGCACCCGGAAGACCGATCCCATACGACGGAAGCTTTCGAGGCTGCCATCGATCCCGACCGGCGCGCCTTGTACGATGTCGAGTACCGAGCGGTCGGTAAAGAAGACGGCGTGGTTCGCTGGGTAGCAGCCAAAGGGAGGGGATTGTTCACCGCGGACGGGGTCTGCACCCGGGTGCTCGGGACGGCGATCGACATCACGGCACGCAAGGCCGACGAGGTTCGGCTGCGCGAACTCAATGCAACGCTGGAGCAGCGGGTCGCCGAACAGGCGGCGGAGCGGAACCGGGTCTGGCAAATGAGCCGCGACTTGTTTGCGGTCATGGGCTTTGATGGTCTCCTCAAAGCCATCAACCCGGCTTGGGAGACGACGCTGGGGCGGGACAGCGAAACGCTCCTTTCGCTTTCCTTCCGAGAGCAGGTTCATCCCGACGATCATCCACGGGTCGAAGCGATGATGGAACGGCTTTTGCGGGGCGAGACGGTCGCGCCCTTCGAGGACCGGCTGCGTCACGCCGACGGCTCGTGGCGATGGATTTCGTGGACGCTCGTGCCGGAACGCGACGTCTTCTATGCCGTCGGGCGGGACGTGACGGCGGAGAAAGCGGCAGCCGCCGAGCTGCAGCAGGCGCAGGAGGCGCTGCGTCAAAGCCAGAAGCTCGAGGCGATGGGCCAGCTCACCGGCGGTGTCGCGCATGATTTCAACAATCTGCTCACGCCCATCATCGGAAGCCTCGACATGCTGGTCCGCCGCGAGCTTGGAAGCGAGCGGGAGCGGCGGCTGATCGATGGCGCCCTGCAATCGGCGGAGCGGGCCAAGACCCTGGTGCAGCGCCTGCTCGCCTTTGCGCGGCGCCAGCCGCTGCAGCCGCATGCCGTGGACGTGAAGCGCCTGGTTCGGAACATGGCGGAGCTCATCGCCAGCACGTCCGGTCCCAAGATCGACCTGCGCGTCGATCTGCCGGACGACCTACCGCCCGCCACGGCCGACGCCAATCAACTCGAAATGGCCGTGCTTAATCTGGCGGTGAATGCGCGGGACGCGATGCCGGACGGCGGCGTGCTGACAATCTCGGCAGCTTGCCGATCGGTCAGTGCAAGCGGCGATTCCAAGCTCCGGCCGGGCCACTATATCCGGCTATCGGTCGCCGACACCGGCGTCGGCATGGACGAGGCGACGCTCGCGCGTGCCGTCGAGCCGTTCTTCTCCACCAAGGGCATCGGCAAAGGCACGGGGCTGGGGCTCTCCATGGTGCATGGCCTTGCCTTGCAGCTGAACGGCGACCTCGTCATCGACAGCCGCCCAGGAGGAGGAACGACTGTCCAACTCTGGCTTCCGATCAGCGCGGTTGCGGCCGGTGACGGCGATCAGGCCGCTGAGGCCCCGCCCGTCCCGAACGGTCTCGGCACCGCGCTGCTGGTCGATGACGAAGAACTGGTCCGCATGAGCACCGCCGACATGCTGCTCGACCTCGGCTACCAAGTGGTGGAGGCAGGCTCGGCCGAGGAGGCCTTGCGCCTGGTCGGAGAGGGCTTGCACCCCGAATTGTTGGTCACCGATCACCTGATGCCGGGCATGAGCGGCGCCGAACTGGCGCACGACCTCCGGTCGCAATGGCCGGACCTGCCGGTGCTGATCGTGTCGGGTTACGCCGAGGCGGAGGGGGTCGAGCCCGGCATTGCGAGGCTGACCAAGCCCTTTCGCAATTCGGAACTGGCGGCGAGTCTGGCTGCCTTGCGACCCGCTCTTGCCGATTGAAATGGCAGACGCGGTTCGGCGGCATCAAGTCGGCAGGCCTTGCCCTGCAGCCGCATCAAATCTTCGGATATGGCACTGCAAAAAAGGCCCCGCATCGCTGCGGAGCCTTTTCTTGCTCTTGGCCGGAGGGCTGACGCCCCGGAGCGATTAATCGTCGTCGCGGGTGAGGAAGGCGGGGGCGAATTCCGGCTCGCTTCCTTCTTCGCGCGGCGGACGGTCACCGCCCTCACGGCGCGGACCACGGTCGCCCCTTTCGCCGCGCTCGCCGCCGCGATCGCGGCCGCCGCCGCCGTCGCGGCGCGGACCACGGTCACGGCCGCCACCGCCGTCCCGGCGCGGCCCACGATCCCCGCGGTCGCCCCGGTCACCACGGCCTTCACCGCGCGGACGCTCCTCGCGCGGAGGCCGAGTATCCTCCAGCTCGGCGCCGGTCTCCTGGTCGACGACGCGCATCGACAGGCGGACCTTGCCGCGCTGGTCGATCTCGAGAACCTTGACCTTTACTTCCTGGCCTTCGGACAGAGCGTCCGACACTTTTTCGACGCGCTCGTTCCTGATCTCCGAGACGTGGACGAGGCCGTCCTTGCCGCCCATGAAGTTCACGAAGGCGCCGAAATCGACGAGGTTCACGACCTTGCCGTTATAAACCTTGCCCACTTCCGGCTCCTCGACGATCCCCTGGATCCAGCGGCGCGCCGCTTCGATCTGGCTGAGATCAGACGAGGAAATCTTGATCAGGCCCTCATCGTCAATGTCCACCTTGGCGCCGGTCTCCGCGACGATTTCGCGAATGACCTTGCCGCCGGTGCCGATGACTTCGCGGATCTTAGACTTGTCGATCTGCATCGTCTCGATCCGCGGCGCATGCGCGGAAAGCTCGCCGCGGACTTCGCCCAGCGCCTTGGCCATTTCGCCAAGGATATGGGCCCGGCCGTCACGTGCCTGATCGAGCGCCACGCGCATGATCTCTTCGGTGATGCCGGCGATCTTGATGTCCATCTGGAGCGAGGTGATGCCGGCTTCCGTACCGGCCACCTTGAAGTCCATATCGCCGAGATGGTCCTCGTCGCCGAGAATGTCGGAAATCACCGCGAAGTCGTTGCCCTCGAGGATCAGGCCCATGGCGATGCCCGCCACCGGCCGCTTCAGCGGAACACCCGCATCCATCAGCGACAGCGAAGCGCCGCAGACCGTCGCCATCGACGAGGAGCCGTTGCTCTCGGTGATGTCGGCGAGAACGCGGATCGTATAGGGAAACTCGTCCTTGGACGGCAGCATCGGGTGGATCGCGCGCCAGGCGAGCTTGCCATGGCCGACTTCACGCCGCCCGGGCGCGCCGAAGCGGCCCACTTCACCAACCGAATAAGGCGGGAAGTTATAGTGCAGCATGAAATGCTCGTAGTTTAAACCCGTCAGACCATCGATCATCTGCTCGGCGTCCTTGGTGCCGAGAGTGGTGGTGACGATCGCCTGCGTTTCGCCGCGCGTGAACAGGGCCGAACCGTGCGTGCGCGGCAGGAAACCGACCATCGCCTCGATCGGGCGGACCGTCTTCGTGTCGCGGCCGTCGATGCGGCGGCCTTCCTTGAGGATCGCGGTGCGGACGATTTCCGCCTCCAGCTTCTTGCCGAGCTTGCCGGCCTTGTGCTTGGTCTGCGGGTCGGCATCGGCGAAAGCGTCCTTGAACGGCGTTTTCGCGGCCGCGATGGCGGCGACCCGTTCGGCCTTGCCGACGAGCTTGTAGGCCTGCTCGAGACCGCTTCCGGCGAGGCCGCGCAGCGTCTCGAGGATATGGCCGTGGCCTTCGTCGCTGGCGAGTTCCCAAGGTTCTTTGGCGGCTTGCTCGGCGAGGCGGATGATCGCGTCGATCACCGGCTTGGACTGCTCATGCGCGAACATGACGGCGCCGAGCATCACCTCTTCCGAAAGCTCCTTGGCCTCGGACTCGACCATCAGCACCGCGTCGCGGGTGCCGGCGACGGCGAGGTCCAATTCGCCCTCGGCGATCTGCTCGAGCGACGGATTGAGCTGATACTCGCCATTCGCATAGCCGACGCGCGCGGCGGCGATCGGGCCCATGAACGGGACGCCCGAAAGCGTCAGCGCCGCCGACGCAGCAATCATCGCCAGGATGTCGGGCTCGTTCTCGCCATCGTAGGAGAGCACGTGCGCGATCACGAGGACTTCGTTGTAGAAGCCTTCCGGGAATAACGGCCTTATCGGGCGGTCGATCAGGCGGCTCGTGAGCGTCTCCTTCTCGGTGGCGCCGCGCTCACGCTTGAAGAAACCGCCCGGAATGCGCCCGGCGGCCGAATATTTCTCCTGATAATGAACCGTAAGGGGAAAGAAATCCTGCCCTTCCTTCACATTCTTGGCCGCGGTCACGGCGCAAAGGACGACGGTCTCGCCCAAGGTGGCCAGCACTGCGCCGTCCGCCTGACGGGCAACGCGGCCCGTTTCGAGTGTCAGGGTTTGCCCGCCCCACTCGATTGAAACTTTCTTGGTATCGAACATTTAATTTCCTTCCGTCCGGTCGCCCTATGCGGCCGGGGCAGCTGTCGCGGACAGTTCGTCCGCCGGGTCGAGCCTCCATGGCTCCATCCGACGCCGCCGAATTGCGGAACGCCAGATATGCGAAGCGGCCCCGCAGGGCCGCCTCGGCTTTTACTTGCGAAGGCCGAGCTTCGCGATGAGTGCGGTGTAGCGCTCCGCGTCGGTCTTCCGAAGATAATCCAGAAGCGAGCGGCGCTTGTTGACGAGCATGAGCAGGCCGCGGCGGGAGTGATTGTCCTTCGCATGCGTCTTGAAGTGCTCGGTAAGATTGGTGATCCGCTCGGTGAGGATCGCGACCTGAACCTCCGGGGAACCCGTGTCGCCCGATCCGCGGGCGTTGTCGTTGATGATTTCCTGCTTGCGCTCGGCGGTAACCGACATCGTCAAACTCCTTCGTCTATAGGTTGAAACCGCGCACCACGCGAAGTTCACCTTCGCTAAGCTCCACAAGCGCAACCGGAACAGGTCCTTCGGTTGCAAAATGGAGGCCTTGGTTTGCGGCAATCCCGGTCAATCTCTGCCCCTGGCGGAGCAGCCTTGCCTGATCGGGAGTGACGGGTAGAGCCGGGATGTCGTCCAGCCCCGCCGTCAGCGGCAAGAGTACCTGTTCAAGCTGGCGGGCCTTAGCGAGTTCGGTCATTTTGTCCAGCGAAATCGAGGCTTCGAGGGTGAAGGGGCCGGCCTTTAGGCGCCGCAACATCGTGACATGGCCGACGCTGCCGGCGGCTCGTGCGATATCGCGGGCAAGCGAGCGGATATAGGTCCCCTTCGACACGCGGGCCGTGAAGGTCGCGTCGGCGGCGGCGATCGCCTCGACGGCAATCGAATGAACGGTAACCGATCGGGCCTCCAGCTCGATCTTCTCGCCGGTCCTTGCCAGATCATAGGCGCGGCGCCCGCCAATCTTGAGGGCCGAATAAGCCGGCGGGATCTGCTGGATCGGACCGCGAAACCGCGGAAGCACCGCCTCCAGCTGGCGCAGCGACGGGCGAAGGTCCGACGTGGCAACGACCTCCCCCTCGGCATCAAGCGTATTCGTCTCGTCCCCGAAGCGGATCGTGAAGCCGTAAATCTTGTCTGCATCCAGCAATCGGCCCGAAAGCTTCGTCGCCTCGCCGAGCGCGACCGGCAGGACGCCGCTCGCCAGCGGATCCAGCGTCCCGCCATGACCCACCTTTGCCTTGTGGTAGCCGCCGTCCCGAAGCGCACGCTTCACCGCGGAAACCGTTGGCGTAGAGCCGATCCCCACGGGTTTGTCGATGATCAGCCAGCCGTGCATCGCGCAGCCTTATGCGCGCGCGATCAGCCTGTCAGCCTTAAGCAAATCCCAACCGCCGGCTGCTAGCCTCGTTCGCTATGCTGAACCCTGACGCACGCCCCGTTGTCGTTCTCGAACTCAACGAGCTTTGTCCGCCCTTGCTGGACCGCTGGATGGCGGACGGCTCGCTGCCTCATTTCAAGCGCCTGCACGACAGCGCCGACGTCTATCGAACGGAGGCGGATACGACCGAGCCCGAGAAGCTCGAGCCATGGATCCAATGGTATTCGATCCACACCGGCCTTTCCCACGATCAGCATGGCGTTTTCCACCTCACCGACGGCGCCCGCGCCGATCATCGGGATATCTGGCGCACCCTGATGGAAGCAGGCCGGACGGTTTTCAGCTTTGCGAGCATGAACGTGCGGCCCTTCGCTTCGCCCGACTCCTTGTACCTGGGCGATCCATGGACCGAGAATGGCGATGCCCATCCTGCCGAACTGAACATCTACAACCGCTTCGTCGGCCACAATGTGCGCGAATATTCCAACGCCGAGCAGGCGCTGACCGCTTCGGACTATGCCGCTTTCCTTCGCTTCCTCGTCACTCATGGCCTGTCCGCCGGCACCGCGTGGCGGACGCTGCGCCAGCTCGCCGAGGAAAAGGTGCGGGCGCGCCACCTCTCCTACCGCCGCGTCGCGATCCTGGATGCGCTGCAGTTCGACGTCTTCGCCCATTATTATCGGGCAATGCGCCCTGATTTCGCAACATTCTTCGTGAATTCGGTCGCGCATCTTCAGCACAGCTATTGGCGGCATATGGAGCCGGAAGCGTTTCCGCTCAAACCCGAGGAGCGGGATCGGAGCCGCTATGGCGAGGCGATCAAATTCGGTTATGTGGCGATGGACTGGCTGATCGGCCGGTTCCTGCGCCTCGCCGACCGCAACGGTGCCACGCTCGTCTTCCAGACTGCCCTCAGCCAGCAGCCGTTCGTAAAATATGACGGAAAGGGTGGGCAAAGATTCAACCGGCTGCGGGACGTGAAGGCGTTCCTCCACCAGATCGGCCTCGTCTACCGCGAGGTCGATCCCACCATGACCAATCAATATATGCTGACGTTCGACGATGATTTCGGACGGGAAGCCGCGCGGCGGCGGCTGTCGGCTTTCGAATATGAAGATGGCCGGAAGCTGTTCGACTTTCCGCCGCGGGAAGCCGAGAAGGCGCTTTATTTCGGGCCTCTGCTCGCAAACTCCGGCGGCACCTCGGCGATCGTCATCGATCGCGCCAGTGGCCGAAAGTGCAAGGCGAGCGAACTCGTCTACGAAATGGACGGGACCAAAAGCGGCTGCCACCATCCGGTCGGCGCGCTTTGGATCCGCCGGGGCTCACACCGGCGGCACGAGGAGCACGTCTCGATCCTCGACACTTTCCCGACCCTTCTGGATCTGCTCGGGGTGGAGCCTGAACGGGGCTCCGCGCGGACCGGTGCCAGCCTGCTCGGCCGCCGGGGCCGAGCCTCCGCCGCTTAAGCTTATCAAGTCCCGCCGCCGCGCCGCGCGGGCGGCGCCAGGGTCAGCGGCAGCTGCCGCGCCTCTGCCTCCCCAAGGCGTCGCATGAAGTGCCGGCGGCACAAGGCGATATACCGGTCGTTGCCGCCGATCTCCGTCTGGGCACCGCGTTTCACCGCCCTCCCCTCCGCATCGACGCGAAGGTTCATGGTCGCCTTGCGGCCGCACTCGCAGACCGCCTTCAACTCGACGAGCGCATCGGCGAGCGCCAACAGAGCGCCGCTGCCTTCGAAAAGATTGCCCTGGAAGTCGGTACGAAGGCCGTAAGCCAGGACGGGAACGTCGAGCTCATCGCAGACGGAGGCAAGCTGCAGCACCTGCTCACGCGTCAGGAACTGCGCCTCATCGATGAGGATGCAGTCCACCCTTCGCTTCTTGAGCTCTGCTTCGAGCTCGGCACGAATATTGGTGGCAGGATCATAGGTACGGGCCGTCGCCCGCACGCCGATTCGGGAGTCGATGACGCCGAAGCCGGAGCGGTCGTGCACTGATGCGGTGTAGAGCATCGTCTGCATGCCGCGCTCGCGATAATTGAAATCGGCCTGCAGCAGGTTCGTCGACTTACCGGCATTCATGGACGCGTAGTAAAAATAGAGCTTCGCCATCAGGCTGCCCAGCCGGCCTTGAGCGCCGGCCATTCATCGGCGAGGATCGAGAAGAGCACGGTGTCGCGCACATGACCGGTCCAGGTGATGCGCTCGGCCCGAATGACGCCTTCCCGCACCGCGCCGATCTTCGCCATCGCCGCCTGCGAGCGCTGGTTGCGTGCATCCACGCGAAACTCGATGCGGCGAAAGCCGCTCTCGACAGCGCGGTCGATCATCAACCTTTTGACGCGATGATTGAAGCCCGTGCCCCTGATCAGCGGCCGGTAATAGGTGTTGCCGATCTCGAGCACGCCCCGCTCCTGGTCGATGCCGAGATAGGCGCTGACCCCGCCAAGCCTCTCCCCGAGGACAAGCGCGAAAGCCTGCCAGTTGGGACGCACGAGCAGCAGGTCGAAGCTCCCGTCGAAATGCTCGGGATCATAGGAGGTGGCGTAGATCGGCCAGATATCGAGATCCTCGGCACAAGCCTGTTTCAGTGCCTCGCGATGCTCCTCTCGCAACGGCTCCAGCCGCACCTCGCCGTCCGCCATGGACGCGGCGAGGTTCACGCCTCCTCGCCTCCCCCAAGATCGCGTGCCACCTTGTCCGACCGCAAGATCCGGTCGATGTGGCTGCCCTCATCGAAGCTTTCGTCCGGCAGGAATTTCAGCTTGGCCGCATATTTGGTGTTCACCCGCCGCGCCACCTCGCTCTGCAGGTAGGCGGTGTTCGTGCGAAGCGCCTTCAGCACCACCGCTTCGTCCTTGCCGAGCAGCGGCTTCACGAACACCGTGGCATGGCGAAGATCGGGCGACATGCGCACTTCGGTGATCGTGACGAGATGCTTGGCCAGCGTCTCGTCATGCACTTCGCCGCGCATCAATATGTCCGACAAGGCATGTCGCACCTGCTCGCCGACACGAAGCAGGCGGACCGACCGGCCTTCGGGAGTTTCCGTATTGCGCATGGCAGAACTCCGGCGGAGCCCCGTGCAAGGATTGCTTGCACGGGTGCTTTACAGCGTCCGCTGACGCTCCTCGACTTCGTAGGTCTCGAGATAGTCGCCCGGCTTGATGTCGGTATGGCCTTCAAAGGTCACGCCGCATTCGAGCCCGGCCCGGACTTCGGGAACGTCGTCCTTGAAGCGCCGGAGCGAGGCGATCGTGCCGTTGTAGACTATGACGTCGTCCCGAGTGGTG
>JAESFL010000688.1_pt1 | contig 19798 bp, 20 predicted proteins | sample 9269401 | NCBI WGS metagenome assembly JAESFL01 (sample SAMN14506025, study PRJNA617098) | algae metagenome | isolation source: Gloeocapsa sp. UFS-A4-WI-NPMV-4B04 and co-occurring heterotrophs from desert... | place: USA: Utah | collected 2006-10-01 | reverse complement strand
TGTGGAAGGGCTTGGTGAGATAATCGTCGGCCCCGAAGCCGAGCCCCTTCACCTTGTCCTCGATGCCGGCCATGCCGGAGAGGATCAGGATCGGCGTCTTTACCTTGGCGACGCGCAGGGTCCGCAGCACCTCGTAGCCCGACATGTCGGGCAGGTTCAGGTCGAGGAGGATGATGTCGTAGTCGTAGAGCTTGCCGAGGTCGATGCCCTCTTCGCCGAGATCCGTCGTGTCGACGTTGAAGGTCTCGGATGTGAGCATCAGCTCGATCGAGGAGGCCACCGCGACATCGTCCTCAACCACCAGCACCCGCATCTGCCCTTCCCCCGTACAAGAGCGTGAAGGATCAAGGTCAACGGAGCGTTAACGCACGGCCGCTCTGCGCTAGGTTCGGAAGATGCTAGGGCGCGGTTTACGAGCCGCGGCGCTGGGCAGGGCTGGCCCAGCAGGAGCGGGGGAGGCGGCGTGTCCTCCAGCGTTCGCTTCTTAGCAGCCGACGGGGCCCACGCGGGCGCGGCTGATCCTGCCCGCGATCGGCAATGGCACAAGACAAACGGCTGAGCACCACAGGGGCTAAGAGGGCAGGGAGCGTGTGGTCGCTTGTGCCCAAGGGGGACACCAGCGGCTCGCGAGCAGGGTTCAATGAGCCTACCGCCTGAGGAGCCTCAAGCTCGCTGGAGCGCCTCACGCGTGGCTTGCGTGTGCCGCCGGAGGAGCGCTTCACCCGGGCTGGCTCTGCTAGGGCAGGGGGCTCCTGCTGGCGAGCCTGCTCGGTGAGGTCCGGCAAAACACGAGGACGGCGCACCTCAGCCTCAGGCGCTCTCGGTTCCAGCAAACCAGCGTCTGCTGGATGAGCAGACAGTCGGGCCCTGGGAGTCTCCACAGGAGACGGCGAACGTGGCTCGGCCGGAGCAGGAGAGGGCTCTGGCGTGGGAGCTGTTAGCCCCGCAAATATCCGCTCGGCCTGCCGCAGAGCCTCGCTCTTCGGGCTGCTCTCGCGCCTGGTCTCCTGCACGAGATCCTCATGCACATCCCGCACCGGCAGATCGTCGGGAGGGGGATCAAAGGCTTCCACAGCCAGGCTTGAGGTGAGGGAGCCCGCCAAGGAGGAGCGGGGACGCAAGGACTTGATCTCGACCGTAAATGGTCGCGGCTGACGCCTCATGGGATGTGACTTGTCGGAGGAGGGCAATTCATGGGTGAGGTACGTGCGATCTACAGCTTCAGATCAGGGGAAGTCCAGTCCAGCTGTTAGGACGCTGAAATCAGGGTTGGTGGCCACAGGCGAATTCGCATCAGCAATGTTTTGACAACGAGCCTCTCGCAGGTGGTGCGCATTTGAGACTGTCCTGGTCAGACGGACGACGGCTACCCCAGAGAGCGAGATCGCGGCGGCGAGGTGGTGGTTTGCCGTTGCAGGGGACTGCGCTCTGCCCCATGCTGCTGCCTCCCAGTCATTGGTCAGACGGAGGCTGCTTCGTCTCGGCACGGCGCCTCCAGACCTCTCGACCTAAGATCGGCAAACTCGGGCAGCGTTGGTTCGATAAGCAGCCTGCCCGATCGACCCTACGCCTAAGAAGGAAGTTCCATGGCTACAGGCACGGTGAAGTGGTTCAACGAAACCAAGGGCTACGGCTTTATCCAGCCAGACAGTGGCGGCAAGGATGTGTTCGTCCACATCTCTGCCGTGGAGCGGGCAGGCTTGCGGAGCTTAGCCGAGGGCCAGAAGGTTTCCTTCGACGTGGAGGCCGACCGCCGCACTGGCAAAGAATCCGCCGCAAACCTCAAAGTCGCCTAGACGAGCAAACGACCCTTGCTGAATCGACTTCCGCTCCTGTGGATTGCGCCTGCCTCAACAGCCGGAGAGCCCTTGCGAGATAGCGAAACATAGAGCAATCGCGCAGCGCGAGCGATGCGCCAAGCCACAGGGTAACTTTGCTCCAGGAACTCGCGATCAAGCGTAGCGTTTAGCCAGGGGCCGGAGCTCAAACAGGTGTCAAGCACGATGCATCAGCGGTGGCCTGAACGCCTTTGGATCGTGCGTCACGGGGAAAGCGCCGGCAACGTCGCTCGCGATGCCGCTCATGCTGCAGGGCTCGGGCACATCGACATAGCCGATCGTGACGTCGACGTCCCCTTGAGCCCCCTCGGTCAGGAGCAGTCTCGTGTCCTCGGACGCTGGTTCTCCCGCCTCCCTGCCTCGGAGCGGCCCAATGTCGTCCTCACATCCCCTTACCTGCGGGCCAGGCACACGGCCGAGCTGATCGAGACGGAAGGTGGCGTTTGCCCCGAGCAGCACGCCTTCATTGTTGACGAAAGGCTGCGGGAGAAGGAGTTCGGGGTCCTGGATCGGCTCACCCGCACAGGGATCGAACAGCTCCACCCCGAGCAGGCGGAGTTCCGGCGCCTCTTGGGGAAGTTCTACCATCGCCCACCGGGTGGTGAGAGCTGGTGTGATGTCATTCTGCGCTTGAGGAGCGCCCTCGACACCATCTCCCTGCACCATAGCGGCTGTCGTGTGCTGATCGTAGGACATCAGGTCGTAGTGCTCTGCCTGCGGTACCTCCTGGAGACCATGACGGAGGAGCAGATCCTCGCCATCGATGCACAGGCGGAGGTCGCAAACTGCTCTGTCACCGAGTACCGGTTCGATGCGGAGCTTGGGCCCAATGGCGGCCTTGTTCTGCACCGCTACAACTTCGTCGCCCCCCTTGAGCAAGCGGGTGCCCCGGTGACCTCAGAACCGGATGCCAAGGTGGCTGCCCGATGAGGGGCCGCATCACAGCGGATCACCTGCATCACACGCCGCTGCCGCAACCCAGTGAGGAAGGAGATAAAGATCAGCGGGGACGAGTGCTCGTGATCGCAGGCAGTGTCCCCGTGCCGGGTGGGGCGCTCCTGGCAGGAACGGCCGCCTTGCGGGCCGGGGCTGGCAAACTGCAAATCGCCACTTGCCAGCAGATCGCGTTGCCGCTTGGCCTGGCGCTGCCGGAAGCGCTCGTGGTTGGTCTCCCGGAAACACCACAGGGCGACATTGCCCCCGAGGCTGCCGATCAGCTCCGGGAGCGAGTGGCCCGAAGCGATGCGGTGCTGATCGGTCCGGGTATGCTGGATCAGGACGGGGCAGCCGATCTGACCGCTCGCGTTCTGGATTGTACGCCGGGACCCGCGTTTGTGCTGGACGCGGCACCTTTGGTTCGTCTGCAAGCCCTGCGCGATCAGCTGGCGGGTCATGGTGGACGGGTTGTGATCACCCCTCATGCGGGCGAGATGGCCGGGCTTCTTGGTGTCACCCGGGAGGCTGTCCGATCCAACCCGCTGCACCATGCGCAAACAGCTGCCTCATTGCTCGGTTGCGTAGTTGTTCTGAAAGGGGCTGAGACCCAGATCGTGGGACCTACGGGCGAAGGGTGGGTCTACACCGATGGGCAAGTTGGGTTAGCGACCTCAGGTTCAGGGGACACGCTGGCCGGGATCATCGCCGGTCTTCTTGCCCGAGGTGCAACCCCGGTCCAGGCCGCGCAATGGGGTGTTTACCTCCATGGGGAGGCTGGCAACCGTCTCGTGCGCAGCAGGGGGCCGCTCGGCTTCCTTCCTAGCGAGCTCCTTGGAGAGATCCCGGCCATCATGGCAGCGCTGGCAAGGTAGAATGCAGCACCCATCCTCGCGCACATTGTAGCAACCCACCTGCCCTCGAGCCTCGGCGGCTGGTCGGCGTGAGCCGTCCTCCTCTTGGAGGAGAGAAGCCACCATCATCGATCGATGGCTCCAAACGATACCCCCATGCCTCGTCCTCGACTGCGGCGCATGTCGTCGCGACGGCACGAGGATGACTTCTTAATCTGCCGTTTGACCGGTTGGATCGTTCGCCTCCTGCATGGGCATGATCGCAACGGTGAAACTCAGGCTTGGCTGAGCGCGTTGAACCTTTGCCGTTCAGTAGCGTGAGGTTTGATCGATGCGGCAGTTCCTTCGGGACAATGGGCTGAGTGTGACGCTCGTGACCCTGTTCGTCGTCTCGCTTGTGGGCCAGGCAATCGCCGGCTGGAGGGCGTACCTCGAGGAGCTTCGCAGTCACGCCCTGCCGGAGATCGGCTTTGCGGACTATCTCACCACTGGGCATTTCATCTCGGCGGTGTTCGAGAACTGGGAGAGCGAGTTCCTCCAGATGTCGGTCTATGTGCTTCTCACGGTGTTCCTGATCCAGAAAGGGTCATCGGAGTCCAAGAAGCCGAACGAGACCAATCCCGAGGACGAGGTACCGCACACGAGACAGAGCGACGCTGATGCGCCCTGGCCTGTTCATCGCGGTGGGCTCCTTCTGAAACTCTACTCCCATTCCCTGAGCATCGCGCTGGTCAGCCTTTTCATGGTGTCGTTTTGGTTGCACCTGGCCGGAAGCACGCGCCGCATGAACGAGGAGGCCGCTCGGCACCAACAGTCCTTGCACACAATAGGGCAGACCCTTTTCGACCCGGAGTTCTGGTACGAGAGCTTCCAGAACTGGCAGAGCGAGTTCCTCTCCATGGCCGTGCTGATTGTACTCGGGATCTTCCTCAGGGAGCGCGGATCACCGGAGTCGAAGCCTGTCGCTGCGCCTCATGCCATGACCGGCCACTGACAAAGGCTCCCGATCGAACCCAGCGGTTCTAGATAATGCGGCATTTACTCGTCGTCTGATTTGCCTATGACCACCGGGCACAGCGCCGCTACAAACGGCGGCAGGTCGGGCGATGGTGCCTGGAACCGGTCCGGGAAGAACGCGCTGCATTTGACGTGGTCCGTTCCCGCGAAGCGCTCTTTTGGACCTGGGCGAAACGGGCAGTCGAAGGCGTCATGATCGAGAAGCGCGTCCATCGCGATCTCGGAGCCAAACCTCGCGGCTAGCTTCGCCAAGCTGACTGCCCCTGCCTCTTGCACAGGGCGCACCTTCAGCTCATTCAGTCTGTGTTTAGACTGGGATTGCCTCTCGTGCGCACAGAGGAGCAAAGCGCCTGACCATCCGAGAGGTTTAAGAGCGAACGGACCGTATCATAGAGGTTGAATAAAGCTGCGCGATCAGCTTCAGCCTGTTGCAGCCGACACTCGGATCCACGCGGCAGCTGCCTCGACACTCAGGTCTGAGGTCATCAACTCTCGGAGCGTGAACACGCACCTTGATTGCAATACGGGTTTTACGCTCTCTTCAGTTTGAACCACGGAATCCCTCTGAGCCTCTTCTCGGGCCTGATTCCATATCCGGTCGAGCTTTCCGTCGTCATCCTTCAAGAAGCTAAATCGGGACCTGAGCTCTTCATGCAACTTGACCGCTTCTGATTTCCAGCCAGCTGCGGCTTCATCCGTCGAAGCTAGACCAGCCTTGATGAGGTTCACGAGCATGCGACGAAGGCAGTCCTCGCCTGCGTCAAGTTCGATTTCCGTAGCCTGCTCACGGTAGCTCATCACTTCCCCCGGGTGCCAGGTCTTTGCGGCTGGCTCATCAGCGGACGGCAATCCTGTCATCCAGCTCATGCTCAGAGTTGATTGTGCTGGAAGTAAGCTTGGTACCTGTCACCGCACCAATGAGGATCACCGTCGGCGCATCTGGAAGATCAAGCCCTTCGGCCATTTTGCCGAGCGTACCGCGGCAGACCCGCTGATCGTGACGGGAGACGTTGGAAACAGATGCCGTCGGTGTCTCATTGGCCACTCCTTCCGCTATGAGACGGCGGGCCAGTCGAGCCGCTGTGGCTCGTCCCATGTAAACACAGGTTGTCGCCCCCTGATCTGCGAGCGCAGTGTAGTCGACGCCCATCGGCAGTCCCCCATTCCGGTCATGTCCTGTTACGAACTGAACGCGTTGGGCATGAGCGCGATGGGTGAGTGAGATCTGGAGTGCCGCGGCGGCTCCTTGAGCGGCAGTAATGCCCGGTATAACGTTCACCGATATACCGGCGGTGCGACACGCTTCGATTTCCTCCCCAGCTCTGCCAAATATGCTGGGATCTCCGCTTTTGAGGCGAACGACGCGCCGACCCTGCCGGGCGAAGTCAATCATCAACTGATTGATCTCATTTTGGCGGCAAGACGGCTTGTGCCCCGTCTTGCCGACTAGCATCGTCAGTGCTTCCCGGCGAGCAAACTCGAGAACTTCGCTTGAGACGAGATCATCGTAGAGGATGACGTCTGCTGATTGAAGGACACGTACTGCTCCTAAGGTCAGGAGGTCGCCACTTCCAGGCCCTGCACCGACGAGTACCACCTCGCCGATGCTCGCGGCAGCCTCAGCCTCGCCAGCACCAGCCAACAAGGTCTGAAGATCCGCTTCATCTGGAGTCTCGCCCGATCGTGCCATTGCCATGGCGGTAAACCGCTCCCAAATGCGGCGGCGAGCGTCAAAGGAGTGGGACGCAGCCTGGATCATAGGTCGCCAGGCTTTGGCTGCCTCGGCCCAGGCCTTCAGCCCTTTAGGCACCACGGCTTCAATCTTAGCTCGCAGCCATTGCGCGAGGTTTGGCGCTGCTCCGTCCGTCGAGATGCCGATAACGAGCGGTGAACGGTTGACAATCGATCCAAAAGCGAAGTCACAAAGCGCCGGCCGGTCAACGATGTTAACGACAACCCCTGCCGAACGAGCTGCAGCGGCGAAGGCAGCGGCCTCGATCTCGTTGGGGAACGCACCCACCGCGAGGGCCGCCCCGTTGAGGTCCGCTGGCTGCCAAGTTCTTTCGTGCAACCGAACGGGTCCGTGCGGCGGCTCGGAAGCGACCGCCCGCAGTGTTGAAGCAGGCTCGGCGGCGAACACATCCACTACGGCCCCCGTGGCCGACAGGAGTTCCGCTTTCCAGGCAGCGGCGTCCGAGCCGCCAACCAGAACGACGCGCCGCCCTTCCAGGGCAAAGAAAACCGGAAGACGCGCCAAGCGGTCCATTCGTCCCAGACGCGTCTCGGTAGGACTACGGATCTCAGTAGACATCAGCTTGGTACCGCCCCGCTTTCTTGAGGCCGTTCACAAAGGCGATTGCCTCATCGGTGGAGCGTACGCCATGGGTCGAAACAATCTCGATCAGGGCTGCCTCAACGTCCTTGGCCATGCGTTTGGCGTCACCGCAGACATAGAAGTGCGCCCCCTGGGCCAGCCACTGCCACAGCTCCGCCCCGACCTCCCGCATTCGATCCTGGACGTAGTACTTCTCTTTGCCGTCGCGGGACCACGCCAGGGATAGGCGTGTGAGCACATTCTCGTGCTTCATTTCGTGCAACTCATCTTGGTAGAAGAAGTCCGTTGCGAGGTGCTGATGCCCGTAGAACAGCCAGTTCTTGCCTGACGCACCGGTGGCCCGTCGCTCGAGGAGGAAAGCACGGAAAGGTGCGATGCCCGTCCCCGGACCCACCATGATGACAGGTTTTGCCAGGTCCGCGGGTAGGCTGAAATTATGTGCTTTCTGAACGTAGCACTTGAGCCGTTCGCCTGGCTCAATCCGCTCGGCGAGGTAGGTGGAGGCAACACCACTCCGAATCCGCTTATTGACGAGGTACCGCACGGCATCCACCGTGAGCGACACCTTGCCGGGCGTTGCCTTTGGCGAGGAGGAGATCGAGTATAGGCGCGGCTGCAGCGGCTCGAGCGCATCCACGAAGGCTTCCGGATGAGGTCGCACGCTGGAGAACTTGTGCAGTACGGCAAGGACGTCGAGATGCCTGGCATCCCCGTCTGGATCCTCGCCGCGGGCGAGCGCGCGAGCCTTCTCCCGCAACTTACTTCCTGAGATGTATGAGAGCAGCTCAAACAAGGTGTCGGGCGCCAAACCTAATGAGACCTCGTCGTGCAGAACCTGCCTCAAGGTTCTACCCCGCACCTCGGTCGAGTGCGCTGCACCCAGCATGGCGATGATCTGGTCAACCAAGCCAAAGCCGTTCTTGGCGAAAACGCCGAAAGAATCGCCCACCTCGTAGTCAAGCCCTGACCCGCCGAGGTCGAACTCCACATGCCAAGTGTGCTTCTCAGATTTCTCTCCGTTGAGCCGCCGTCTGGAGAGAAACACTGCCTCAGCCGGGTTCTCGCGAGACCCTCCGAGGGCACCCAATATCTCTAGAGATCGTGACGGCGCCGTGTCATGATGATCCGCTTTCGTCGTTGTAGACGGAGCCTCCAGCTCCTCCGCGAGTCCTTTGAGGAGGCGCAGGGTCTCTCTGCCACCCGGCGCACAAAGATTCAGGCGTTCCTCTGTTTTCAGGAAGATGGCGTTGGCATAATCAGCACAGTTGTAGCCGCATTGGCCGCAGTCTTGTTGCGCCATGGCCGCCATAATACGCGGGGCAAGTGGCTTGCCTTGGGCTAACTTGATGCGCTCATCCGCAGCTAGGGCTGGATCGTGCCAGGGCGCCTCGTCGTTGCTGGCGAGCACAGGGCCTGGAGGCGTGCCGGTGGTGACTGCGAAAGCCCCCACTTCGCTGCTGCTAAGCGCTGTGAGCCCGATGGCATGTGGTGCGACCGCTGCTGCGAGGAATCCCGAGAGCCAGGCCCGTTGCTCGGGGGAGAACGGAGCAGTCTCAGGAATAATGAAGCTCGAGACCGGAGTCGCCTGGATGCTCACGCGCGTGTCCCCTCTGCTAGGCGCTTGAGGGTGTCAACGTCATGGCGATTGGCAAATGAGTGGAAGCTCTCCGATGCGTCGATGCGGTGGGCGAGATAAGCACGAAGCAAACCTTCGATGCGCAGAGGCGCGTCCTCAGCTTTGGTGTCGGGGTAGATCAGTTTTGCGACTGTGGCATCAGTCCCAAAACCCCCTCCCACATGAATGTGATACCCCTCGACCTGATCGTCTTCACCGGTAGTGACTTTCGCGCCGACCAAGCCAATGTCGCCGATGTAGTGCTGAGCACAGGAGTTTGGACAGCCGGTGAGATGAATGTTCACCGGCTGATCCAACGTGAGCCGTGTTTCGACGTAGTCTGCGATCTGAAGGGCATGCCCCTTGGTGTCAGCGTTCGCGAACTTGCACCCGCGGCTTCCCGTGCAGGCAACAAGGCCGGCTCGCACCGAGCTCGCTGTCCAGTCGAGCTCGATCTCCTTCAAGCAAGCTTTGACGTCCTCCACCTTAGCGTCCGGCACACCTGAGATCAGCAGGTTCTGCCAGACCGTCAGGCGGACATCGCCATCGCCTGCCTGTTGGGCGATCGAGGCAATGCTGCGCATCTGGTCTGCAGTCATTCTGCCGACCGGAAGGGCCACTCCTACCCAGTTGAGACCGTCTTGCTTTTGCTTGTGAACGCCAATGTGGGCCAGTCGATCATAAATCGGCCGCGGCTTAAGATGAGCACCATCGATGTGCGTGAGCTTGCGTCCTAGTTGCTCTTCCACAGTGGCAAGGAACCTCTCAAACCCCCAGTCGTCGAGCACGTACTTCAGCCGTGCCTTGTTCCGATTTGTTCGATCGCCATTCTCAACGAACACGCGCACGATCGCGTCCGCGACTGGGATCGCCTCGTTCGGGCGCAGTATCACCCCTGTGTCACGCGCAAAGTCCTTGTGGCCCGTAATGCCGCCAAGCGTCAGCCGGTACCACACGCCGGGCTCGACGAGGGTATTTTCCATCACTTCAACGGCCTGAAAGCCGATGTCGTTGGTGTCCTCCAGGGTGTGCACGGCTCCGCCGCCATCGAACGCCACGTTGAACTTGCGGGGAAGTCCAAACATGGTACGGTTGTTGAGCACGTGGTGGTGCCAGGCGCGAGCGTAAGGGCGAGTGTCGAGCAGCTCACTGGGGTCAATTCCTGCTGTAGCGGAACCTGTGACGTTGCGGATGTTGTCGGCACCTGTACCCTTGGTGATGATACCCGCCTCTGCCAAGCCCTCGACCACTGAGGGTCCATTCTCGGGGAGGATCTCACGGATCTGCAAGTTCGCGCGCGTCGTCACATGGGTGTAACCACCGCCAAATCGCTCGGCGATGTCGGCCACTGCCGTGAACTGCCAGTGCGAGAGCACGCCATTGGGTATCCTCAGGCGGCACATGTAACTGTCCTGTGCCGGGGCGACGTAGAACAATCCGTGATAACGCCAACGGAAGTTATCCTCCGGCTTCGGCTTGTGACCCGCAGCCGCCTCTTCTTTTAGACGGCTGTATGAATCCAGCGGATGTTCGGCGCGTTTCCACTTTTCGTGATCAACGAGCTTCTTGCCTGCTGCGGTGGCTCGGTTTTGCGCTTTCAGCTGGGCTGCGTCTGGTCCCGTTGGCTCTGGGGACGGCGAATTGGCTGCGCCGGGGGCAACCGCTCCTCGGACGGCTGCGGCACCGGTTGCAAAACCCTCCAGCCAACGTTTCTGCTCAGGTGAGAAGTCCGCTCCCATGACTTTGAAATTCCCGCTTATTTAGCCGTTCTAGCCGCTGAGCCTGGGCTACAGGTCAGGAGAGGACCAAGGCCACCATGAATGCCGTCCTCCATTAAGCTGATCCATAAGCCAAGCTGGTTTGTAGCGAGAGACGGCGCTTTCCGGTGGCCGGACCCCGAGAGCTTTCCGACAGCGTCTGAGAACATGGAAATCACCTCCGGGATCACCTAACAGCCGGCAAGTTCGCACCCGCACCCGCTCAGGCTCTCTGGCAATCTGTGTGCCAACAAAGGCTGGGGAGGAGTCTCCATGTGACATCAAAAGCTTGCAAGATCGGCAGAATGGTCAAGCTTGAAGCAGCGAAGGCGATCGCTGAGCTCCGACTGCAAAAGATCTGGCGCCGGTTGGCTATCATGTGAGCACGGGATGCTTCAGACGCGGCCAACCTTCGAGCTTCGAGGAAGATTGTGAACGAACCCGAAGAGTAAACACGTCTGAGTCCTCCTAGATCAGGGGCTCAGGCGCGCTGATTAGCGTTGAGGCCGACTGCTGATCCACGTCCTAGATTCAGTGAACGACCTGAAAACTGCTGCGAGCGTTGTCTGTTTGCTACTCACGGAGGCAGGTTGCCTTTGTTCAAGGCGGCAGAGAACCCGAGCGCAGTAGGCACCACGGTAAGCACATCTTGGCCCGTACGGCGCAGAACAGGAAGGCAGACAGCACGATCATCAGAGCAATAAAGGCATCGGCGCGTCTTTCCGCCTTTGGCAGGTACAGGATGCCTTGCCGGCGCGCTCCTCATAACTGGACCACAGATCGGCAGGAACATCGCGGCTGCACCTTGGCACGAGGTTTGCCTCAGTTGTTATCTGCCAGATGATGGGGTTTGTGATGGCTTATCTCGTACCTTCTGAATTCGTCACCAAAATGGTGGACGCAGGAGAGGCTAAGGTCTTTATGTCAACGCGCGACACGGTGCTTCGCGCCTACATGGCCGGCGCAATCCTCGCGCTCGCGGCCGCCTTTGCGGTCACAGTGACTGTTCAGACCGGCAGTCCGCTCGTTGGTGCGATCCTGTTCCCGGTTGGGTTCTGCCTCCTCATACTGCTCGGCTATGACCTTCTCACCGGCGTCTTCGTGCTGACGCCGCTCGCCCTCCTCGACCGACGCCCAGGCGTCACTATTGGTGGCATTCTGCGCAATTGGGGCCTTGTCTTCGTCGGTAACTTCGCCGGCGCCTTGACTGTAGCGCTGATGATGGCGGTGGTCTTCACTTACGGCTTTTCGGTTGAACCTGATGCAGTCGGAAAGAGGATCGGTGCCATCGGCGAGTCGCGCACTGTTGGGTACTCCACCTACGGCGCTGCCGGCATGCTAACGATCTTCATTCGGGGAGTGCTCTGCAACTGGATGGTCTCAACCGGCGTCGTCGGCGCGATGATCTCCACCACAGTCCCGGGTAAGGTGATTGCAATGTGGATGCCGATCATGGTGTTCTTTTTCATGACCTTCGAGCATTCGGTTGTAAACATGTTCCTCTTTCCAATGGGTCTGCTGCTTGGCGGCAACTTCTCACTCTGGGACTACTTTATCTGGAACGAGATCCCGACGGTGGTCGGCAACCTCGTTGGCGGGATCGCCTTCACCACCTTGACCCTCTACACAACCCACCTCCGTACCGGGGCTAAGCGTCCGGCTCGCTTAGGCGCGCTCGGGGCGGCTACTCCGGCCGAATGAAGCTTGGCCGCGCGAGGCCCCACCAAGTAAGGCGAGGCTTCGTCCGTTGGGGGGTTAGGGTGCGACGACTGGCGGTTTCGATCGGGCAGCATACCGACAAGGGCTGCAAAGACACCAATCAAGACTTCCATGGGGCTCTGATCCCGGACGGCCCAGCGCTCGCGTACAAGGGTATAGTGATCGCCATTGCCGATGGCATCAGCACGAGCCCGGTCGGCCACATCGCCGCGGAGTCGGCGATCAAGAGCCTTTTGACCGACTATTATTGTACCTCGGACGCTTGGTCGGTGAAGTCTGCCGCGCAGCGAGTCATAAGTGCCACAAATTCTTGGCTTTACTCGGAAACAAGGCGCAGCCAGAACGCCGACGACTTGGACAAAGGTTATATCTGCACACTCAGTGCCATCATCTTGAAGGCGCGCAGAGCGCATCTTCTTCACGTCGGCGACAGTCGTATCTTCCGTGTTTCGGGCGAAACACTCGAACAGCTCACGATCGATCATCGGATCATCCTATCCTCACAGGAGAACTATCTTGGTCGCGCGCTCGGCATGGCGCCAAACGTCGAGATCGACTACCAGACGTTGGATCTTTCCGAAGGCGAAATGTTCGTCCTTGCGACAGACGGTGTTTACGAATACGCCGAGCGGAGCTCCATCGCCCGCATGATTCGGGCCTCGCCGGATGATCTCGATCGGGCAGCTCGCCACATCATTCAGGAGGCGTATGCAAACGGCAGCCACGACAATCTAACGATCCAGCTCGTCCGCATCGATAGCCTCCCTGACTGGGGCGCTGACGAGTTCAGCGAACAAGCGCAAGTCCTGCCCGCGCCACCTCTTCTCGACGCACGAATGGTTCTCGACGGCTACACCATCCTCCGCCCGCTTCACCAGAGCAGCCGCTCCCATCTTTACTTGGCGTCTGACCCTAGCCTAGGGAAGTTGGTCGCGCTGAAGATCCCGTCGATCGACTTGCGCGATGAGCCTGCCTACCTCCAGCGTTTCATGATGGAGGAGTGGATCGCGAGACGTCTCAACAGCCCATATCTCGTCAAAGCCTATGCGCAAGATCGCAAGCGCACGCACCTCTACACTGTGATGGAGTTCGTGAACGGTCAGACATTGGCTCAATGGATGATTGACCATCCCAAGCCCGACCTGGAAACCGTTCGCCGGATCGTCGAGCAGGTCGCATCAGGGTTGCGTGCCATTCACCGCAACGAGATGGTGCATCAGGATCTACGGCCCGAGAACATTATGATTGATGCTGACGGCACCATTAAGATCATCGATTTTGCCTCGGCAAAAGTGGCTGGTGTGCAGGAAGCACACTCGTCGCATGTATTCGATGATATCCTCGGCACCTTTCAGTATACGGCGCCAGAGTATTTTGTTGGCGAACCCGGCACGTCGCGTTCCGATCTCTTCTCGCTTGGAGTTATCACCTATCAGATGCTGACGGGCCGGCTGCCCTTACGGAACCGCGGTCGCCCGTATGCGAACGCGATCGCAGCAGAGAAGATTGCGTTACGTTTCGGCAATCACAGCCAATGGAGGCGTTTCTGACTGGATCGACGGTGCGTTGCGGAAGGCTGTTCATCCAGACCCATCGAAGCGCTACGAAGAGTCATCGGAGTTCCTGTACGACCTACGCCATCCCAACCCCTCATTGATGAGCAGGAACCATGTTCCGCTCTATGAGAGAAATCCTCTGATGTTCTGGCGTGTACTCTCAATCCTGCTGACATTGATCGTCTTCTATTTGCTCTCGGAACGCGCTTCCTGATCGCCGCCCCTCACGAGTTTGCCTCTTCAAAGTATCGGAGCCAGGGGGTGATTACAGCGATGCAGAGCATGAGAAATTCGCAGCCAAGAAGTCGGATCTGCCCTCCCACATCTGATAGGCAGCCTCGGGTCAGGATGTAACCTCCATGGCTTGAGCGCGGTACGATGGCTTAATTGGGCGCGTCGGAACCGCCATACCCCGACGCCGCTCGGTTTTCGGACGAAGCAGGAACGGCGGAGCACCCGGGCGGACCGGCTCGATGGGAAGGATCTTCCACTCCTCGCCTGCTTCGATGACCAGCGCGGCCCAGTTGAAGATAGCCGTGCAATCCACCGTCTCGACGAGCCAGCGCGGGACCCGGGCCCCGGCGGAAAAGGTCCACTTTTTCGTTCTCATCGGAACTCCTCCTTGATGAGAACAAATAGGGAAGAAAGCCCAAAATGTCCAGATCTGCCCAGCAGACGGAAAGCCGCACAAGCCGCAGCGACGCTTCTAGGCCACTAAGCCTGTGTGGGAGCAGGGTGGACGGATAGCCACCAGCCGCTGCACCCCGATCCATCCGCCCTGGCTGGGTACGTGCTCCGGATCGGGAACGCTTGCGGCAAAGCTCCACTGGTCCTCCCCGGCAGAGGCCGGGTTCCTACCCAAAAGTGACTTGCATCCGCCACACTGAGAGCAACAGCGTAACTGATCAGCCCCCGCTGGGTCGTCCGGTCCACCCCCTACTCAGCGCATTAATACACATAACATTTGTAGTATGAAGCTTTCTCACGCTCGACTAAGTGAATTGTCCATTCAAAAGGATTGCTCCCATGGCTCGCCTGCTCTCTGCTGCTCTTGGATTGCTTGGTCTTGTCGTGCTCAGCACCGGTGCCTCGGCGCAGACCCTTTCGGCCCGGGTTGGCGTTATCCCCATCATCGGTGCCGCCCCAATCTTCGTGGTTAACGGAGAAGGATGGGCCAAAGAGGCAGGACTCGATCTCAAGTTCACGACTTTCGAGTCGGGGCCCAACATGATCCAAGCGCTCGCTTCTGGTACGATCGACATCTATGTCGCTGGTGTATCGCCGCTTGCCGTCGCACGATCCAAGGGCATTGACGTCAAGGTCGTTGCAGCCACAGCCATCGAGGAGATGGTGTTCGTGGCTTCGCCGAAGCTCGCGTCCTACTTCACTCCAGGGATCTTGCCGGCTGAAGCCTTCAAGCAGTTCCGTGCCAAGGAGGGCAAGGCTGCGCGTCTGGCAACGCAGCCACCCGGGTCTGTTCCGAACACGACTCTCCAGCATTGGCTTTGGCAGGTGACAGGTACCGGCAAGAGTGAGGCCGAGATCGTCGCGATGGGCATCGATGCCACACAGCAAGCGGTTCTTGCTGGAGCTGTGGACGGAGCATCGATCCGCGAGCCGGCTCTTACGATTGTCCAGAGTCGCAACCCGCAGATCAAGCTTGTTGCCCTCGGCGGCGAGATGTTCCCGGAGCAGCCCGGCACAGTCGTGGGCGTCTCGGGGCCTTTCCTGGCCAAAAACCCTGAGGCTGTACAAAAGCTTGTTGCAGCACTGGTGAAAGCTACCGATCTCCTCAAATCCGATCCAGTGCGAGTGGCACCTCACGTCGAGGCAGCTCTGGGCAAGGGTATCACGGACCTCGCGACCATCCAGAAGGCGCTCACCTCACCGGCATCGAAGTTCGTGGCCGATCCCCGTGTCATCATCGATGCTACTCAGAAGATGCAGGCCTATCAGGTCTCGATTGGGACGCTCGACAAGGAAGTTCCACTTGACGGGCTTTTCGAGCCGCGGTTCTTTGAGCGCGCAATCGCTCGCTAGCATGCGTTACTGGCAGAAGGTGAGCCTCGCAGCGGTGGGGCTCACCAGCTTCTTGCTGCTGTGGGAGGCCCTTCCGCGGCTTGGCCTTGTCAATGCTGCCATGCTGCCGCCCCCCAGTGCGATCCCCGCTGCATTCTGGAAGGAAGTTGTTTCCGGGATCTGGTTGTCGTCCGTTCTTTCAAGCCTAGGCCACTATGTCATCGGCTTGGGGGTGGGCGTGACGGTAGGGGTTGTGCTTGGCCTTGCCAGCGGCATGTTCCCAGTCGTTGAGAATACATCTGCATGGGTCATTCGCGTCTTGCGACCTGTCCCTGGGCTGGCCTGGGTACCCTTTGCGATTATTTGGTTTGGCGTCCAGCCATCCGCTGCAGTGTTCATTATCGCAATTGGCGTGTTCTGGATCGTGTTCTTTGCCACGCATGGCGCAGTTCGCGCGGTCGATCGGGATTTGATCGAAGTCGCACAGGCTTTTGACTTTCGCTCAAGTGCTGGTCGACTCCTCAAGATCGTGCTTCCGGCTTCCACATCTGGGATTCTGGTCGGGATCAGGACAGCCCTCGGTCAGGCTTGGATGGCAGTTGTGGCGGCTGAGATCTTTGGCGTCCCTGGTGTTGGGCAGCGCATGATGCAGGCCTCGAGCCTTCTCGCGACAGAGATTGTGGTCGTTTACATGCTCACCATGGCGGGCCTTTACGGCCTGTTCGACACTGCCTTCGTGGCGATTCAAAACTGGACGCTGCGATGGAGAGCCTGATTGAAATCGAGGATCTCAGCATCGCTTATGAGCGCGACGGGCGCCGCACCGAGGTTCTCGCGGGTCTTGATCTCACGGTCGGAAAAGGTGAGTTCGTGGCCATCGTCGGTGAGTCCGGTGTTGGTAAATCTACTCTCTTGCGCGTTCTCAGCGGCCTTACGCCGGCGAGTGGCGGCCGCGCTCGGGTCAATACACAAGGCCACAAGGCCCCCGTTGCCCTGGTATTCCAGGATGCGCGGCTACTCCCTTGGCGTCGGGTCGTGGCCAATGTGGAGTTTGGGCTGGAGTGGAGCGGGATCCCGCGCGTAGAGCGCCGACAAAGGGCACAAGCCATGCTGGAGCTTGTTGGGCTTGCAGATCTTGGAAGCCGCTGGCCGCACCAGCTGTCGGGTGGTCAGCGCCAGCGCGTGTCGCTTGCCCGCGCCCTGGCCGTTGACCCTGTTGTACTGCTGATGGACGAGCCGTTTTCTGCACTCGACACCTTTACGCGGGAAGGGTTGCAGGACGAGGTGCAACGGATCCGCCATAAGACCGGAAAGACGATCCTCTTCGTTACTCACGATATGGATGAGGCCGTTTACCTTGCCGATCGGGTAATCGTGCTCAGCGGCTCTCCCGCCCATGCAGCGGCAAGCGTGGATGTTGCTCTCCCCTTTCCTCGAAGGCGAGGCCATAGTGAGCTCGTCCGGGCCTCTCAGCGTTTGCGCGCCGAATTGTCAGCTGGCTCCGCGGCTCTCTAGCCCTGGCGCTCAGACCCCTGGCCAGTCGCACTTGGTCCAACCTCGACGGGGCGGCCGGGATCATAAGTCCGTTCGGACATCGAGCCGCCAAAGAGCGACACGTCAGGTCGTCCCAGCACTTCGGAGAGGACGAACCAGTTCGTTGAGGCGAGGTGGCCGGTGTTGCAGTAGCTAACAGCGTCGCCTGAGGCGACAATGCTGAAGATCTGCGACAGCTCCTCCTGCGATCGCAGGCGTCCGGTCCCTGACTCGAAGGCCCGCGTGTGATCGACGTGGACGTCACCGGGCAACCGCCCCGCTCGAGTAACCTGAGGGCTCTTCTCACGTCCTTCGAACTGAGCTCGTGATCGAGCGTCCAGGAGTGTGGCACTACCTTGTTGAAGAGCCACCTCAATGTCTGAAGTCAGCGCACGTACAGCAGAGTTGATTCGTACTGGGTACGGGGGGCTCAGCTGGGGCTTCGATGGCCGTGCCGCGATGGGATGGTCCGCCGCCGTCCAGCCAGCAACGCCGCCATCGAGGATGGATACAGGATCATGCCCAGCCGCCTTGAGGGTCCAGTAGACCCTCAAGGCGGCGCTGAAGTCAGCGGGTGCAAGCCCAGCGGAGACGATGACGACGTGGCGTTCCGGTGTAATTCCAAGCTGACCGAAGAGGTCGGCAAGGTGATGAGGCTCAGGGAAAAGGCCGCCAGCACCCTCTCGCTGGATCCGCCACCCGTCTGCTGCATAGTCGCTGCGGATTGCTGCGGGAATGCGCCCGGCCTCGTATGTGGCCTGACCGCGACTTTCGGCTGAGCGGATGTCGAGGACGAGCAGGACAGAATCTGCGAGGTGCTGAGCTAACCAGGATGAGGAGACCAGAGGAACGACAGGCGCTGACAACATGAGCAGGATTTATGAATCCGTGTCGTGCGGATCAACCGTCCAGGAGTGCGTAATCTCGGCTACTTGTCCCAGCATGATAGAGGCGGAGCAGTACTTCTCCTTCGACAGCTGAATCGCCCGCTCGACTTTCTCAGGCGAGAGTTCGTGACCTCTGAGGGTATACCTGAGGTGGATCTTGGTGAACACCTTCGGATCGACAGGAGCACGCACTGCTTCGACCTCGACCACGCAGTCGGAGATTGGCTCGCGCCCGCGCTGCAGGATCAGCACGACATCGAAGGCCGTGCATCCAGCAAGACCTAAGAGCATGAGCTCCATGGGGCGGATACCAAGGTTGCGCCCTCCGCTCTCCGGAGCACCATCGAGAACAACAGCATGGCCGCTGCCTGACTCGCCGATGAAGGTCATGCCCTCCACCCACTTCACTCGTGCCCTCATGCAGTCCCACCCTGTGCCTTCCCATGTCCTGCTGGCGATAGCCAGGGAACGCAGGTGTAGCAAGACTTGACAGCTGGAGTACCGACCTGACGAGGAGGCTGGCCAAAGCACGGTGTGGGCGGGGGCTTCCTTTGCATCGTGAGAACCAAAGGGAGCGACCCGGGTCAATCAACTCATACACCCGAGAGCTGTAATGCGGCAGAAGCAGAGGCTGCGATGGCAATTCTGTGCCCGCTCAGAGTTACATGGCACCGACGCTCAAGTTGACCCCTATCGTGTTGCCGTACTCCGCAGGCTTCTTCGTTCAACGATGATGGGCGCGCGCTGGGCAGCCCTAACGAGAACCTGTCGATCCGGCGAACGGGTCTTGAGCACAGCGGCTTGCACCTCGCTCGCTGGCTTGCCTGTAAGCTCAGCCGCAATCGCGACCTGATGATCGAGATCCCCGCTGAGACCTTCAGCGGCAAAGATCGCCTCCTCCAAAGTTGGGGGCTCGTAGCGGGTGCGGACCTTGGTGAGATCCAGCTTTCTCTTGATCGTGGGCTTCATCGGGCCTGTCTCACTGGGGAAAAGGGATAAGGATTTCGGATTGTGGGTGACGCTGTCCTGGCCTGCAGCACAGCCGAGGCTTCGCTCTGCGATCAGCTCGCCTTGTGGGCTGAACCGGCGCCAGTCGCCCACGTGCTCACCGGTTCGGACAGTCTCGTCAAAGCTCTCGAACCGAACGACGAGCTGACCTGAGGTATCGTATTCCTCGTGCTCCGAGCTCGTGATACTCGTGAGCCCACCTCGGCCCACGAGCGCATCAGCCCGAGCTGGTGCTGGGGCGGGATACAATAGACCGCTCCAAAGCTCCTCGCGGCTGAGGTGCCCAACATCTCTCTAATCCGGCCGCAGGTGAGGATAGCGCTTGAAGGTCTCGCGCTGGAGAGCGCGTGCCTCAACCCAGACAGCGTGAACAAAGCGGATGATGGTGATGAGGATCATGGCTGATCTGCTAAAGGATGCCTGAAACGGGAGAGGCGAGGGACCTGCTGGCCGAGCTCAGCGGAAGGAGCGTTCGATAAGTCGCTCCAAGCTGTCGGTGAGCTTGCCGCCATTGCGGGCCACAAAGGCTGCGATCTCGCGCTCGGCCTTGCGCCGGTTCCAGTCCGCCACGGCCTCAACAATGCGGCGGAACAGGCTGGTTCGGATGGGCCACAGGGTAGGAGCAGGGTACCCCGCTGATCCTGAGAGCTTGGAGGAGACCCGGGAGAGGACGGGCAGGAAGGCTGAGGTCGTCATGGAGTGATCTCCGCAAGCTGGCATGCTGGGG
>JAESFL010000687.1_pt1 | contig 19836 bp, 27 predicted proteins | sample 9269401 | NCBI WGS metagenome assembly JAESFL01 (sample SAMN14506025, study PRJNA617098) | algae metagenome | isolation source: Gloeocapsa sp. UFS-A4-WI-NPMV-4B04 and co-occurring heterotrophs from desert... | place: USA: Utah | collected 2006-10-01 | reverse complement strand
AATAACCTTGTGGAGTATAGCGATCGCACTGCTGATGTTTATAGGTGTAATGCTAGCAATCCGCAGTTTGCTTTACTTACCGCAATGGAGACAGGCGATTCGTAGAATTCCATTGTGGCGGGTCGGGCTAGGGATTGGCTGCACATTCTTGCCAGCGTTTTTCCTACTCGTATTGCCTTGGCTATTCGTATTGGTGTCCGATCGATTCTTTGGATATGTACTACTGTTTCGATCTATGCTCGATCTGATGCTTTGGCTCAGTGTGTGTGCGGTTTTGGGCGTAGTGAATGGAATTGCACGTTTGATACTTCTGACGCGTTCCAATGGATCGGAGTATTAGAAAAGCGAAATTATCTATTCAATCTCACGTTAATTTCCCAATCCAAAGGAAATTATTTTATGAAGAAGTTAAGCCAGACTGGCAATTCATCCAAAAAACCTAGATATAGCCCCTACGCCGACCTGTTGATTGATTTCTGCGGAAATAATGAGATAGTTACATCTAAAATCACTTTCTAACTAATCAGTATGAAACGACATTTAACAAATCACAATTATGTATACCAGCACATTATCAAATAAATCACCGTTAAAATTCTTTCTAATGGTTTTTGCTCTTAATATTCCATTATGGGTAATTGGAACAATAGTCAAAGTTAAAGGACTTCCTCTGGATGTTCCTGTTACTGACTTTATAGCTGCCTTTACACCGTTAATAGCTGCCTGCATCCTTGTATATAAAGAAGAGGGAACTATTGGTACAAAGACGCTGTTAAAAAGAATTTTCGATTTTTCAAGAATCAGGCAAAAAATCTGGTATTTGCCTGTTATTTTCTTAATGCCAATAGTATATTTATTGATATATGGAGTAATGCAACTGTTTAGACTGCCACTTCCTGTAGAAGTGGAAATTCCGTTTCTAAAGAACGCAGTAATTTCTGTTGCCTTCTTCATCCTTGCTACAGGTGAAGAAGTCGGCTGGTCGGGATATGCCGTTGATACTCTGCAAGAACGATGGTCTGCACTAACAACCGCCATCACTATAGGCTTGGTGTGGGCAATAGGGCATTACCCATCAATCATTCAACAGGGTGGCGATTTTATATTGATACTATGGGCAACTCTCGGTACTGTTGCTATGCGGATACTTATTGTTTGGCTTTATAACAACACTGGAAAAAGTGTATTTGTGTGTATTTTATTTCACACTATAGCTAATATTGGGAGGATTTTATTTTTAAAAGATCAAACCCACAATCCGTTAGTTGACTATCCTGATATTCACTATTCAATAATTGTGATCGCCGCTGTTATTGTCATCTTTCTATGGGGATCAAAGACATTAGCTCGATATACATATATTTGAAGCTCTCAACAAATTAATCAAAACAATCTGTCATGAATAAACTAAAACTTTCCGGTCTGCTGCTCTTTCTGACTGGTTCATTTGCCTTAATGGGCATCATTACTGCTGAAGTATTCTATGAGCTTATCCCACTAACTTTGGGAACCAGATGGAGCAACAGGCGAGGAGAAGGAAAGCATCAAAATACACTTTCAGGCGGATCAAGAATAGTCATCTGACCACGACTGTAGCGGATTAGTCCTGCCTTTTGTAGCATCCCAGCGACAACTGTGACACTAGCACGGCGCACACCTAGCATATGAGACAAGAACTCTTGAGTAATTGGAAAAGAGCCTGAATTTGCCTGCTCATGAGACATTAGTAGCCAACGGCAGCAACGTTCTTCTATTGAATGGTGTTGATTGCAAGCGACTGATTGCGATATCTGGTTCATCAGCGCCAGAGTGTAGCGTTCCAGGAGATTGTGACGCGGGCTACCCGCCTTCTCGGCTTTGAAATCAGCTATCTGCATCCGCATCGCCTCACCTGGAATCTGCACGATCGCCTTGGTAGGTGTTGTATCGATTCCTAAGAATACAGAGATGCCTACTATCCCCTCGTTGCCCACCAAACCCACTTCAGTTGCAGGGCTGTCTACCAAGATAGTCAGCAAAGAAACTACGCCACGCAGAGGAAAATAGATATACTCGATTGGTTCTCCAGGCTGGTAAAGTACCTGCTTGAAAATCAAGGGAACAGGCTCTAATTTGGGTAAAAGACGTGCATACACTTCAAGAGGAAGTACATTTAAAAGCTTATTTCGTTGAGCCAAAATTGGCTGTGAAGTTAACAAGGACATTGGCAGACTCTTTTACCAGCTGCGTTTAAAAAAGCCAGCTAACGGCACAAAAAGAGGTGTATGCTAGCCCCCACTTCTAATGTCAAAAGTTGAATTTTAAAAAACAAGCTCTACGGCAAGTTATTTATATGACTATCTTAACAACCAACTTTGTACATTGCCGTACATATAGTGCTACAGTTAGAAATAGTAAGCTGAGTACGATAGCGTACAAATGAGATAAAACTGCATTTTTGCTGGAGGCATCTGCACTCAAAATCTCTCCATCATGCCAGAACAAAAAATTGACCCCAAAACCTAGATTCAGGGTCAAGGCAAAACAATAGGTGATTGACAACTGCTCAAGGTTGCATAATCTAACATTCCTATTGCTCCTATCTGTCGATGCCAGAAACTTAAATTCTTCTAGTTGGTAACAAGATTAATGTCAGTTTAAATAATAATCACAAATTCATCTCAGTCAGTAATTACTAAGTTACTGATAATAAAAGCTTTTCATCAAACTATCATAAGTAATTTTTGTGTTACGTAATTGATAGTTGTACTAATTGCATTTTCTATCTCTACATCAGTGCTATTAGTTAAGTTTAAATTGTCTAGATCACGAATATTATTGACTACTATTGAAAGCAAGCTGCTTTTTTTAGTCTAGAGAATAATATTCGCAAAAGTAATTTCAGTTTTTTAATAGTTCGCGCTACTGAAAAAATTACATTCATGAAGTGATTGTATTTTTTTACAGCGACTAAGAATTATTGAAAAAGAAGCTTCAACAAGATTTTATACTTTGACTATTTCATCCTGAACGGATAGTTTTAGAAGAGCTTTAACACACTTAAACAATCAGCAATTAGAGGTAGATAATGCCACACGAATTAATTAATTTAACACTGCCCGTTGTAGTAGCACAAATTGAAAATATCTTAGAGGATTATCCTGAGTCTCCCTATCAACTAGCCTTTTCTTTGCCTGAATTACGGCATAAGCTAATTGCCCATGTCCTTAGAAACTGTTTGTAAAAGAATATGAAGCAGGTAATGCAAGGGCGAAAACATGAGTCATAGGTAGAGATAGTCGATTGTGATCAGTGTGACCAATGAACCGCCATGTGTATAACAGCGACCTCACAGATGCCGAGTGGCAGCAGATAGAGCCTTTGTTGCCTGCTCCCAAGTCCGTCGGCAAGCAGCGAGAAGTGGATTTGCGCGAGGTACTCAATGCCATCTTCTACCGTGCCGATAACGGAATGAAATGGCGTGCCTTACCTTGTGATTTTCCGGCGTGGCAAACGGTGTACAGCTACTTTCGGTTGTGGGTGAAACTGGGAGTATGGGAGCAAATCAATGCCGTCCTAGTTAAGGAGGTGCGGCATAGTGAAGGCAGGCAAGACGAACCGAGTCTGGTCATCATCGATAGCCAGTCCGTCAAGCTCGGACAAAAAGGGGGGGCAGAACAGGGCTTTGACGGGGGCAAACAAGTGAAGGGGCGCAAGCGTCATATTGTCGTTGATGTTCTAGGTCTGGTGTTGGGGTGCTATGTAACGGCTGCGAATGTTGCTGATGTCAAGGCAGCACCAGGGGTTTTAGTGTGGGTGATTGAGATGTATGGACGGATTGTGAAAGTGCTGGCAGACAAGGGCTATCGGGGCAATTTAGGCGCACTGCTGAACCAGTTTTTTGCTCAAGCAGACCGCAAGGTAGAAGTCGAGATTAGCCGACGCCCTGAGGGAACAATGGGGTTTCAAGTCGAACCGAAGCGATGGATAGTCGAGCGAACTTGGACATGGTTGGAGAATGCGCGTATCCTCAACCGCGATTATGAGCGATTACCGGAAAATCATGAGGGCATGATTTATGTAGTGATGATTCGTTTAATGCTTCGCAAATTGACCAAGAATCAACGAACCTGGAAGTCCGCAGTTACTTAACCAACTTTTACAAACAGTTTCTTAGTCATATTCCCAATCGCTACACAGTAGAGGGAGCAAAGTTACCAACCAAAGATTTTAAGATGCTATACCCATCTGCTATGGAGGAGCGGTTACGGATGGAACATTTGATTCGCGGAGGTATTTTACATCTTTTGCGAGAAAATGCCCAATTGGTTAGTCGATACATTCCTCAAGTGGAGAAAGCACTTTATGAACCTTCTTATTAGTTCAGTTGATTTTTAGATTAACAGGAATTGAACACTCACTTCACATCTTTAACAAAGTGCAAATACTACACCCTAATTAATCGGAGCCAAATACTATGAATGCCTTAAAAAATGTCAAAGAGTCTTTTACATCTCTTTTAGAACAGTTTAAATTAGCTTGGTGGATCGAAATTGTCACTGAGCAACCCAAGTGCATTTACTATTTTGGGCCTTTTGCAACTGGCAACGATGCTCACTTATCTTCAGGTGGTTACATTGAAGATTTAAAACAGGAATTAGCCCAAGGAATTGCTGTTGATATTAAACAGGGACATCCAAAAAAGTTAACAATTATTGAGGAAGAAATGGCAGGACTTGAAACATATTTCTCGTCAGCTAGCTCTAGTTTAACAAATTTTGGGAAAGCTAAAGTCATGCGGCTGTTGAAAAGTTAAAACTTACTATTAGTTTAGCCACAGCCTAAAAAAAATCATGATGTAATTAACATTACATACATCTCATTCTAGCAAAATATCATTACCTTTTCCGCAACGCCTTAAACACTACAGGTAACTTCAATGAATACATTGTTCTCGTCTCAACCAACCTCAGCTTGGTGGGTAGAAGTCTCCCTTTTTATTCCTCAGCAGACTTATCATCTGGGTCCCTTCAACAGTCGAGAAGAAGCAAAGCTTTCTAGAGGTACTCATGTCAAAGACTTGCTCCACCAGGCCCCGAGAGACATTGTCGCCTTGATTAAGCAGCATTAGCCTCGATTCTTTAAGCAGAGAGCCATCATGTTGAACTCAGAGACATACGACATGGCAGCAGTCAATAGCTGTCCGATCGCCTTTTTACGGCAAGGTGTTAGTGGCGCTGCTGTTATTTACTTACAGCAGATCTTGCGACAGCGAGGCTTTAATCCAGGGGCGATCGACGGCAGTTTTGGTGCTCGCACCCACACGGCAGTCTACAGATTTCAATTTTCTCAAGATCTGCCTCTAACTGGCGGCGTTGATGTAGAAACCTGGCAAGCACTGGGTTGTTAATTTTTTGCTCATGCGTGTTCTCCGCTTCTGGTTAAACCTTTTGTAGCTTAATCCCCTGCCCAGTTTCCTGAGTTCACTTCACATTATGCTCCGTCGTCTAGCAGTCTAATACGCATCTCACAAATACCCTCTAAACGTCGTTGCTGAATAAGCAGTGGATATGCTAGAAAAAAAAGTTAACAAAACTCAGTTAGTCTACATGAAGTGTCCACAGTGCCACTCCTCTAATCTTCGCAAAGATGGTTATCAGAATGGCAAGCAAAGGTTTGAATGTAAGGATTGTGGTCGCCTTTTGAGAGATTCTTACGAAGCTAGAGGTTATCGTCCTCAACTCAAAAAAATTTGTCTAGAAATGTACTTGAATGGCATGGAATTCCGCGCTATAGAAAGAGTAACAGGAATTCACCATACAACTATCATGAACTGGGTCAAAGAGTCAGCACAAGAGTTGCCAGAAGATAAAGAAGAGCAGCCGACTGTAGCCGAATTGGATGAACTTCAAACCTATGTCGGTCGGAGAATCGACAAGGTCTGGCTTTGGACAGCTATCAACCACCATGCTCCTGGCATTTTAGCTATGGAAATAGGTGATCGCAGTGGTCAAACTTTTGCCAAGCTTTGGCAGAGAATTGAAACCTGGAAAAGTCGCAGGTATTTAACAGATGGGTATTGTGTTTATGCTAACTATATCGACCCGAAAAAGCATTTAGTATTACCTAAGATTCTCTTGACCAGAGTTGAAGGAGAAAATACGAGATTAAGGCATTATTTAGCTAGGTTACATCGAGCAACTCTTTGTTACTCAAAATCTCTTGAGATGTTACGGTGTTCAGTCCGGCTATTGATGCACTATTTAAGATTTAGGACAATTCCCCTAGCCACCTGATCCACTGCTTATTCAGCAACGCCGAATTTTTTACACCAACTAAAAATTACTCCACCCGATTGCTACGAACAAGTTTGCAATCGCTGGTCAGAATTTAAACCAAGTCTAATATTCTAAAACTTACTTTAGTCCTCAATGCTCAAGCCAAAATCAAGCAATATTCCCAAAGCAACTCGCTACCAAAATGCAGCGATAGATTATTACATGGGACTCACAAATTCCTCCTATCTCCATTACGGGTATTGGGAACCACTACCTACTCAAGGTGAAGAATTAACTCTAACTCGCCTGCGTGTGGCGCAGGAAAGCTATGCAGCAAAACTTTTGAGTTTTATCCCAGACGGGACAAAAACTCTGCTTGACGTAGGTTGTGGGATTGGAGGTAACGCAGCATATTTGTGCGATCGCGGTTTCACTGTTGAGGGATTAGCACCTGACGCACTTCAGCAAGAGAGGTTTTTTCAAAATACCAATCGTCAAGTACCTTTCTATTTAACAAGATTTGAAGATTTTCAGTCCTCAAATTCCTACGACTTAATCTTATTTAGCGAAAGCAGCCAGTATATTGCTGCTCTTGATTTAGCTCAAGGTGCGGCTCGTTTACTGGATAGTGGTGGCTACCTGCTGCTTGCAGACATGATGCGTTGCGATGCCGAATACCGAGAAGGTATTTTTTCTAATTGTCATGTAGCCAGTGAACTACAGACGGCTTTAGTGCAGGCTGGATTCAAGTTAATTAAGACTGAGGACATCTCCACTCAAGTTGCACCAACGATTGACTTGTGTGTTGATAACTTCCGTACTTTTGGGCTGACAACGGTCAAATATATTGCTGATGTTGTGGCAATCGCTGTCCCTCCATTATACTCACTCGGTCGTTGGGCATTTAAGCGCTGGCTAGAAAAGTTAGTTGTCGAGGGATTAGCAGCACGCGCAATTTTTGAGAGCTATTTATGTTATGAAATTCAACTCTGGCAGTTATCAAAAGGAGTTTAATCGAAATGACCCCAGAAATGGTTGTGTTGCAAAAACTTTGAAAGGAGTTGAGCGATCATTTTGGGCTGATCGTCAAACCAATCGGTAATGCCTAACTCCGCAGCGAGATAGATTAGACATTTTGCTCGTTTACGAGTTTGTAAGCCATGACCTAGCAGATGCGAGTGCCACTGGAGTTCAAAACAGGCACAAAAATTATCAATCTCACCAAATAAACCTGTTTTTACTAGACATAGGACGGGGGCGCTGCATGGTTTGACTTAATTTCAGTTTACTTACTTCCTCCTTTTCTTATCCCAAACTGACCTTAGAGTTAGCACGAACCAAAGCTAGTTAGGGTTACAGCTATGGGTTGAGTTTCTAGTAACCGAGTTCCAACCGAGTCTGGAACAGAAACAAAGTCCTACTCCTTACTTCTTATTTCCTGGGTAGAGCGCTGGATAGATTGGGTTAGTTGATTTGCTGATAGGGATTGTATAAGATTGAGGGTTAGAGGAGGTTGACTAATTGTTTGAGCGTAGGCTGCACTCAGGTAGGGGCGATATTGGTGCAGTTTGGTAACATAAGTTTGGCAGAAAGCTACACTTAACGCATTTATGTAGTGACGGGCGATCGCAGGGTTTGAACTAATAACCTGGGGAGGTAGGATAAACGGATCTCTAGTTAGATCTGTTACACCAATTGTAGAAAAGTGGGTTCCACCTTCAATCACAGCAAGATATTTTTTGGGAGTAGTCAGCCACGTGAAGGGCAGAATCTGTTCTGGTAAGGCTGGTGCAACTATATCACCACCGCTACTGACAATCATCACTGGCACTTGAATTTTGCTAAGGCTAGCTTCCCCAAACACACTGCTAGTTAGCGGGTTAATCGCGATTACAGCCTTGACTCTTGGATCATACAAATTATATTGGGTACGAGGCAGTTGCAGCACCTGACATTGGAGCAACAGCGACACATTCCAGGAATCATTGAGATTCTTACAGTCTTTTTGCAGTTGGTCAAAATTAACCGCAGCACCCGCCAACGCTAGCGCCGTGTAACCGCCGAATGATTGACCAATTACTCCGACCTGTTGCAGGTTGAATTGATAGCTGGGATCAGAGGAATCGAGGCGTTGTAATTGATCCAGCAAATATGTCACATCCAGGGGATGGTTAATAAATTCGCTTGGTTGTTCCACTTTATAGGATCGACCAGCAAGCAACGATTGCCCTTGTTCGGCACTGCTACGTGGATGTTCGGGGACAGCAACAGCAAAGCCATAGCTCGCCAAGTGTTGGGCTAAATACTCAAAAGTATTACGGTCTGAGCCTAAACCGTGGGAGATTACAATCACTGGCACTTCAGTTTTAGTCTTAGGAAGGTAAATATCGGCAAGAAAGCGGCGATCGCGTCGGCGATCATTTAGCGTTAACGTTCGTTTATTCCAAGTAAATTTTCCCCGAGAAAGTCGTAAGTCAGGCTGTTGGGATAAATTAACTGGGGCTTGGGTAGTTTCTGTAGTTGACTGCTGCTTGACAAGTGCGATCGCTTGATTTGTTTGATTAAGCAGTCCCTGTAGCTCTTCAACAATTTGGAGACTACGTGCCAAATCAACCCGAATGCTGGAAGTGGGAAACTTCCGCAATACATTCAGCAGTGTCAACCCTTCTGGATCCGCTGCTGCTAAAATCAATGCCGAACGTAGGGCATAGAACCCTGATTGACGGGATTCTGTTTGAATTACTTGTCCCAGTCGTTCCAGCAACGTTTCCCCGATTGATGTGTAGAAAAACTGTGAAGTCGCAACCAAACTTAAATCAGCACGCGCTAATAGAACGCGCCGTAACTGAGCCAGTTGTTGCGGATTAAGATATTTAGTGTATAGGCCTAAATGGTCTACAAGTTTGCCTTCTTTGGCGTAGACTTCCAGAGCAGCGACGGAAATAGAGCGCTCCAGAGCTGCATAAGAAGCATAAATTCGTTCAGCTGCCAGGACAGGATTGGTGATGCCAGTTGTTGGGAGCAGCCATCCACAGCAACCCAAAGTTAACCCCAGCCAATTTAATTGCTTGCCTGTAGTATGAAGGACTAGATTCCGCTTGAATCTGACGCTGATGGACAAAGCAAGAAGAAGGCGATTCATTAGTTATAACGACATGGGAGTTGCAAAGAAGCGATGACTCGACAACAATTACCAAGATGCCTTTACCTTAACTAATTAACGTGAGTTTTGGATAAGCAAATTAGACCGAAAGGTTCTCTAAATTGAGCGACGGCTTCTTGGGCTGGTGGCAATAAGCAATCAAGCCACAGATGACATTGACGCAGAAGTTGACGGGGCTGCGATGCCGCGTGTGTTCAATCTGCGAGATGTTCTTGAGTTGGTCGATGATGGACTCAATGATTGAGCGTTTACGAGCGAGCAGTTTGTCGGTCAGTCGCATCAATCGCGGTTTCATGTTGCGCTTCGGCAAGGCATTGAACTCGATGCCACAGGTGTTAAGCAATTGCTCAAAGAGCGCCTGTGAAACATAGCCTCGATCAGCAAACACTTTGCCAAACACTGCTTTGAGCAGTTGAGGGACGGGCTTACGGTCGTCGGTGTTGCCAGGAGTCAGCGTCAAGTTGAGCAGTTCGCCTTGGTCATTGACCACCAAGTGCAGCTTGAAGCCGAAGAACCAATCAACCGATGTTTTGCCTCGTGCCGCCAAGTTTTGAAACACACGATGCTGATGGATACGGCGATTGTGGCAGACCTTGAGGCTAGTCGAGTCAATGAAGCTGATGCCGTGACACTTGCCGAAGCAATGCTTGAGGTAAGCGCACAAAGGCAGCAAGACTGAGGGCATCCAACTGACAAAACGGCTGTAGGTGACTAATCCTGGAAACGCACTACGCCAGTAAACGCAGACATGCTCGACGTAATAGTGTTTGAACGTCCGATAGTGCTGCTGGTGGAAGCCAATGAGAATCGTCATGCAGATCGCTCAAGCACAATCCTCTGGAGCGAGCGCGCTGTTGCAGACTCTGCGTGAGCAATTGTTGTTGCCACATCGGTTCAAAGTATTGGCAGAAATCATCGACGCGACAGAACAGTTCTTCTAAGCTGAGCATAGGTGGGGGTAGCTGAATCCTGTGATAGTTTTCAGCGTACTGCCCCCGCCTTTCCTTATCCAGAACTCACGTTAATTAACTCTCCATGAGAGCCAAATTTGGCTCTTAATTGAACTGCATAGCATTTTATGGTGTCTTTGTAACACTTTTAAATAAGGCTCTATAGGGATTCCAGGGAGGTATTTGGAGGGAAATGTCTCAAACGCTTGCTGATAATGAGTTTTATCCCTGGAAGTGCCAAATATCTGAAATGGTTTCAACTAAAGCATTTTAGCTTCTTCTCTTAGCTCACCTCCCCGAAACGCCTATTGAGCCTTTCACTTTATCATTTACCTGTTTTTGCGACACAACCGAATTTGTGCCTCAAATTTTTGAAATTGCTGCATAACCCAATCCAATTGAGAAGGATTATTTGTTCTCAAGCAGTTTTACAACACAACCATTTATCTCATGAAGTTTTTATCTAATTGGGTAATTTTACGATAAAGCTAGTCCACCCATCAGAACATTCAACACCAATATTTCCTTGCATTTGCTCAACTAATTTCTGGACTAAAGCTAGCCCTAAGCCAGTTCCACCTTGTTGCCAGCGATCTCCTTGCGGTACGCGATAGAATTTGTCAAAAATTCGCGGCAATTGGTCTTGAGGAATTTCTGCTGAGTTGCTGATAGTAAATATAGTTGCCATTTGAGTCGGTTCATAGCAAACGCTGAAGATAATATCGCCACCAACCGCAGTATATTTACAAGCATTGTTAATTAGTTCTGCTATTATACGCTCCAAACTAGCACGGTTGGACATTAATATACGTAGATCTACGGGTAAATTTAGTTCTAAAGTTTGCTGGCGTTGTCCGGCGCGAGCATAGAATGGCTCAACTATCTTGAACAACATTTCTTGTATGTTTATTGCTTCCAAGAGCAAATTAGAACAGAACTTAACTTCTAGGCGTTGTAAATCTAAAAGGTCATTAATCATTTCGCTTTCACGTCCACACTCAGCTTGCAAGATATCTAGATAACGCTCGTGTTTCTCATGAGTGGGGGCAACTTTGAGCATTTGGATTGCCATTTTCATATTGGCTATGGGGGTGCGTAGTTCATGAGAAACGGTACTGAGAAAATCATCTTTGAGTTGATTGAGCCTTTCTAATTCCTCAATTTGTGCTGTAGCTGATTGATAGAGCCGAGCTTGACGGATGGCGATCGCACACTGATTAGCGACTTGTTGAACTAGACGAATCTCTAACTGGTTGAAAAGGTAGTCTGACTGATTGATTAACCACAAGTCACCCAATACGCCGCGATCATCAAAGATTGGACAGGCAAGCATTGCTACTCGACCCCGTACAGGATTGGGAGTCAAAGAACAGAACTGACAATACTGACCCTGTAATAATTGCTGGTAAACACCATAATCAGCAGTTATTTGAGTTGTACGCTTTTGCGCTCCAGGATCTTTAAGAGCGTACTCGTAGCAAATATTTGAAGTACCTTGTTCCAGATTATAAACGGCTGTATTGCAGCAACTAATGTTAAGGACAAGCGCTAATTCCTTGACCACAGTTTGAAGAATTTGGCTCTCATCAAGGCTATCGCGTACTTTATCAATAACACGCCCTAGCATCGCTTCAAATTCAGAAGCTTGTTGGAGTTGAGCCTTACGCTCAGTAACTTGATTCTCTAGCCTAGTATTAAGCCACTGTAATTTAGCTCTGCTTTCTCGCAACGCCTCCTCAGCTTGCTTGCGTTCTGTAATATCAATTAATAAGCCATCCCATGCCTTACCATCAGCAGTATAAGCAGCGCTAGAGTTCCCCTGAATCCACTTAAGCTGACCTGACGGGGTAATGATGCGCCCGCTCCACTCCCAAGGGAGAAAGTTTTCGACTGCTGTCGCTACCGATGCTTGAAACGCGGGTAAGTCACTAGGGTGAATTAACTTCCAGATAGAATTACTATCTTGAAGTGCTGTTTGGGGGTCTATCTCAAATAAGTCACGACAGCCTGAGCTAACAAAGGTAAACCGGTGAAGATTATCAGTAGATGGAACATAGCGATAGACCATACCAGGTGTATTGGCAAGCATCGTTTGCATCCGAGTCTGACTATCGTGCAGCTTTGTCTGCATCTGTTGGCGCTCCATCACAGACGCTTCTGTTTCTCGCTTGGCGGCTTGCTCCCGTTGCCAAGCTAATTCAGTCGTTTGACGTAGATACATACTTTGTAAAGCAGTAGTAGCAAAGCCTACAAAACTGGTCATCAACCGTCGATCTTCGTACTCTAACCTTCGCTGTTCGTTGTGAGATAAAATCCAAAGAGTACCAAGCTGTTTATAGTCCGCGCACAGCGGAAATAGCAGTCCCTCCACAATCGGAAACTGCGGATTATCCAAGTAAGGAAAACGGCGTTCGGGACGCGCGTATAGTTGTGGCTGCTCGTCATCAATCGTCGTGTTATCAGTACTAAAGTTGGCTGGTACAGTCGTTTGTTCCAACGATTCCAACGCGCCTGCGATCGCCACCCAGCGATAGACATAAGTGCCATTAGGCAAACTCTCTATGAAATTAACCCCAACCGTATCAGCTTGGCAGAGATTCTTGGCAATCTGTACCAAGCTTTTCAGCCTAGACTGCGGCTCGTTGGTCAATTGTTGAGCTAGCGTCCGAAGAGCTTGATTTTCAGCCAATAAATCGGATTGTGTTATTGCTCCAGGATAATTTTGAGGTAACCCATTCTCTGCAGGGACACAATGATTTTCGGGGCGATCTCTCATAAAGTTTTTGTCCTCACTCTGAAAAATACTTAGCTAAGAGATCCTTGCCAAAAAATTATTCACATCTAATCCATGTTGTGTTTAATACAACTTAATTGCATATCTATACTAAAAGAATATCAAACTCATATTAAACCGGCAATAATTGATCTGACCTTTTTTAGGCTGGAACGGTATTGTCAACTTAACTTTAAGGAAGAGATAGAATACGAAATCATGGCTTGATTTTCCTCGTGCTGCTGATGTACTATCGTCACCGATTCCCCACCGAAATCATTAGCTACTGTGTTTGGCTCTACTACACATTCCCGTTAAGCTATCGGGTTATGCTCTACAAAAGTGTGGGATAGGTAGCAATATCATTCCAAGTCCAAGCACAAGCAGTTAACTCTGCTCGCTGTGCAGCTGTAGTTCTAAGGCACGAATGCTGCCAAATGGTATTGTCAACTTAACTTTAAAGAAGAGATAGAATACGAAATCATGGATTGATTTTCCTTGTGCTGCTGATGTACTATCGTCACCGATTCCCCACGGAAATCATTAGCTACTGTGTTTGGCTCTACTACACATTCCCGTTAAGCTATCGAGACATTGAAAAAATGATGCTGTACCGCGGGATTGAAGTAACGTATGAGTCCATTCGGAAATGGTGCTTGAAGTTCGGACAGCAACACGCTAATCAACTGCGGCGCAAACGCGCTTATATTGCCGACAAATGGCACCTCGATGAAGTCGTGCTCACAATCTACGGGAGTGCAATATTATTTGTGGCGAGCAGTGGATGCTGCGGGGAACGTGTTGGATGTTCTGCTGCAACGACATCGGGACACGTTGGCGGCAGAGCGTTTTTTTCGCAAACTACTGAAGAAACAAGGCTTCGTACCACGGGTGATTGTCACCGATAAGTTAAAGAGCTATGAAGCGGCGAAGAAACAAGTGATGCAGAACGTGGAGCATCGAGCGCATAAGGGATTGAACAACCTGTGCGAAAACTCCCATCAACCCACGAGAGTGCGAGAGCGACGAATGCGAAAATTCAAATCCCCTGGGCAAGCCCAACGATTTCTCTCCGCTAGTGGACCAATTCGAGGACACTTCCACCCGAAACAACACCAACTGACCGCTCGCCACTATCGTGAACAACTACGCCAACGATTTGAGGATTGGCGAGAAGTCGCTTGTCTGAAACCTGCTGCTTAAAATCAGCCAAGTTGGCTACTCAGGAATCATCGTGCCGATTTTCGGATTTATCCCATTAAGTTGACAATACCGATCCCACATATCTTGTTAATCGACACACCCCGATAAAGCAATGGCGAAAGTTTATCCATAACCTCGCTTTCGCTTCCTTTATCTCTATCTACCTATCCACAGGTTTTATGGCTGACCTTAACTTGAAAAAAGTTGATCTCCCTACAATACAAAACTCTGGTAGTTGAAAAGATCCTTATGAAACTTGTCAGCAGCGAAGTCTGAGGTTACAAGGTCTACAAAGATCCCAAGTATTTCTGTACAGTCTAAAGACTCCTTAAGAGCCTCATAATATGTTAGAACACTCATATGAGTAATGAGTTTCATTGTTGACCTCTGGAGACGCTTTAACACCTCTAGGGGTTTTTTAGTTATCTAGGTTTATGTCCAACAGTAGCGATCGCCATCGCGACCTCTTCAGCCTTCGTATCGAAATACAGACGTTCTAAGTTCTCTCTAATAAGCTCCGACCTGTTACCAGCAGCGTAGATATCTGCAAGGTAGTTAGGTTTGTCCGTAAAGTTCGGCTCTATTCTTAAGCGGATCGTTTGAGTTTTCTGGTAAGACATAGGTTTCTAGCGTCTGTAGCTACATACCTAAAGCGTCATAGAAAATATCCAAAGCAAAAGCCCCGCTAATTGTCTAACGGGGTCTACTGGGTATTTGGTTTTCATTAAGTCGGTCTACATGGTTTCATTTAGCTCTTGTAAGTAATAACCAGTTTGATGATCTATGTCTGAGTCTTTATCAATAGCTATAAACTCGCCATTAGTAAGCTCTACTACCCGAATGTCAGCATCAGACATTTCAACGCCGTCTTCTTTACCTTCCCAAGTAATAGCTTCTAGCTCTGTAATATGATACTTTTTTCCTTCTAGGGTTACGTAGTCTATGTCTTCTAAGTCAGTCATTACTTTATACCAAGTTATTACTTAAGTTATTACCTATGCTTTTTACATAGGGTCTACAAAGTCATTGATATAAGCTAATGTTTCTGGGTCTAAGTCTTCTTTAAAAGAACCTACAACAATCCCTGTATTAAGTATTAAATAGATAAAGTCAGTCTTATAGTAACTGGCTGTATCCTCATCGGACTCTTGCCTTCCCAGTCTATTTCATCTACATCTTCAAGAAGGCTGTAGGTAACGCCGTCAACAGTTATAAGTATCTGGTTAGCAGACATTATTTTTGTAACTCCTCTACGGCTTTTTTAGTTGGTCTACATTGTGTCGTGTAGCTCTAACAAGTATTCGTAAGTATCGTCTTCTAACTCAGAGCGGTCTAAAATGACTTCTCTTGTACCATCTGCCAATACAACTGTCCATACATCGGCATCCATAAAACCATCGTCTGACGGATCCCCGTCCCATTCAATACGGTCTAAGTCTGTTAGTGGGTATTTGTTGCGTCTCACGCTTTTCGTCATATAAAGATGCGATTACTCAACTACAAAAAGTCGGTCAACGCATCCAAGGCGCTGCTAAACAAATCATTGATGAATTTATTAACAAACTTAATAGCTAATTCGCCACAATTCAACTCTGTCTGACTTTGTACGGGTGTAGATAGCATGACTTCTTCTCCTAAATTATTAGACCTTGAAAATGAATAAGTACGGGTTTTTGTTAACGCAAAATCCCATGGGTGGCTCCAACCTAGCGGAGATGGCATTTAACACGGGAAGATTATATATTCGGGGCAATTGCCCTATCAGTGATCTCGATGAAAATTTTAAGGTGACACACATCACACTCGATATGACAACTTCACCAGCGATGAAATACCTCTTAGTGGGACTTTGTAAGTTTCTAGCCTTAAAATAGGCTGAAACCAAAGCTGGGCAAGGAAAATACGTCGATAGAGTAAAAATGGCTGAAACGTGAGTGCAGCAAGGAAATACTGCTAATTGATGTAAAACTGGCTCTAAATCTGCTTTTGAAGTAATTTAAGAGGCAGTTTCTTTCAAAGTCCCATTAGTAGAGATTAACGAACGAAATGATGAGAAAGAGTACACATTTAAATGTGAGCCTATCCCACTAACTTTGAAAACCAGATGTAGGAACAGGCGAGAAGAAGGAAAGCATCAAAACACACTTTCAGGCGTTCCCATCGAACAACAAGTCTTCTATACTTACGTTGAAACCAGGAGAAAGAGCGCTCCTGCTGATAGCGAGGCACAATTTCCTTGATTGGTCTGCCCAAGGGCTTTTTGCCTCTGCTCTGCCGTTTTTTGAGCTGCGGTCGAATACCTAAGGTGCGGAGGCTCTTACGCAACCATCTGGCATCGTAGCCTTTATCAGCAGCAAGAGCTTTAGGGCGACGCTTAGGATTGCCGCGTTTAAGAGTGGCTAAGCGAATTTGAGCTAACATCGGTAAGACTTGCTGCCTCTCATCACCATTGGCAGGGGTAGTAGTTGCTACTACTGGCATACCATTGGCATCTGTTATGCTATGAATGAGAATGCCTTTACCCTTGTAGCCATAGCTTACGCCTTCACCACCACCAATCCCTGTGGGAAAAAGAACCGTCAACGGCTCCATACTTCCAGTTAATCATTCCCTTTTCCTCTGCTAAGGCGAGAATCCTCTGTTTGATTTTCTCCAGTGTCCCATCTTCGTACCACTGCTTGAGCCATCGATGCGCAGAGCTTTTTGATGCCCATTTTTCGTCTCGCGGGACATCACACCATCGACAACCAGTAATCAGTACGTATAATTGCGTATTTAACACTTTGCGAAATGGTACGTGTGGCATTCCACGCCCTCTCTTCTCTGGGGGTTGAGGTAGTATATCTTCAAACAACTTCCATTCGAGATCGCTCAATCCCTCAAACCTACCTGCCATTTTGTCTTCTTTTTGTTTTGTTTCAGCTTTATGCTAATTCTAGCTCATATTTATATTAGTGGGATAGGCTCGTGTTGCTCAATGTTCCAGTGAGCAACACAACGATTTAGTTACTCATGCAATCGCGTTTAATTGGTGTGAAGACGACTTCGCTCAGCATCCCTTCAACCGCCGCTATTTTTGGTTTAGTAGGTAGTCAATTGCTGTAAAAGTTGGCAACATTTATGAACTTCCTCCAGAGCATTATGATGTGATCCGTCTCTATCTCTCTGACTTGACTCCCTTTGATACCGCTATTACTGAAGCGATCGCCTACAAAAATCCTCAAAAATCATGAATTATCTGGCGCTGTGGCTCAAACCAAAAGCGATCACAGATATACTTAAAATTTGATTGTCTGTTGCGCTCACTCTTGGTTACTGTTTCTTTGGATATACCAGAGCCAGTAATTTCTAATCGTCAATAATCTTTGAAAAGGCTACAATTGCACGAAGCTATCTGCGATTTTATCGCAGATAGCCAGAAAATATATCTCTTGCACCCCTGCTAAGAATGCTCTTATGCCAAGAATGTATCCCTAAGCTAATCGGTCTTTAAGTTGCAAGATACAGGCGCTAGAGTTCACAGTCAGCCTCGATTGCCCCAGAAAATTAAATGACGATCAGCTTACTCTAGTTTCTAAAAACGTAACCAAAGGAACATTATTGCTGCTTCCATGTCAAATTAGGAAAACGTATTCCACGGCGCAATTCTGCATCAAGCGGCTTGAAGCGCGAGAGTTTGCTTTGGAAAGCGCTATTTTAATATGAGGAGCAATATGAATTACTTTGTTATACCTAGTCGGTGCAATTCTTGGCATCGGTTGGGGATTTTGTCTCTAGCCTTGGGATTAGTGACTTTCACTTTTAGCGCTCCTGTTTTGGCGCAAGAGAAATTACTCAGAACTCTTACTGTTAGCGGTAAAGGTGTTGAGAGGATTCCGACGACTTTAACTGAAGTACGTTTGGGTGTCGAGGTTCAAGGCAAAACAGCCCAAGAGGTACAGCAGCAAGTCGCCCGACGCTCATCAGCTGTTGTAGCACTGTTGCGATCACGCAACGTTGAAAGACTAGAAACAACTGGTATCAGCCTAAACCCTGTTTATAGCTATAACAACAACGTGCAGCGCCTAACGGGATATTCTGCCACCAACATCGTTAGTTTTCGTGTGAATACTGAGCAAACTGGTACTTTATTAGACGATGCTGTCAAAGCCGGGGCGACGCGAATTGATGGTATTAGCTTTGTGGCTGCTGATCCGGCGATCACAACTGCTCAACAACAAGCTTTACGCGAAGCCACCCAAGACGCGCAACAGCAAGCCAGGACAGTATTAAGCACTTTGGAACTTACTCCTAAAGAAGTAGTGAGTATTCAAGTCAATGCAGCAAATCCACCGCAGCCACCGATGCCTCTGTATAGAACCCATTTGACATCTAGGTTGCAGCAAGCCGTTTGATCATCAACCGGATGAAGCAAAGATTGACTTTGGCTGTCGCATTGTCCAGGGTTCTCTCAAAGTTCTTGACCAAACTTTTACAGCGTTCCATCCAAGCATTTGATCGCTCAATTACCCAGCGGGTTGCGACCACCACGAATCCTGTTTTTCCTTGTGCCGCTTTTTCGGCTTTTGTTGGTTTGGGTGCCAGTTCAAATTGGAGCTTGGTCATGATCTGCGGGTAGAGAGCTCGCAGAGCTGCGCTCAGGATCTCTGGGTGATAGCCATTGTCTAGCAAAATGGTAATCTTGGGAATATTGACGGGTAAGCCACGAAAGTAGTCGAGGTTTTGGCTCAACATTTCAATTAAACCTTGATCATCTGAGAGATTGGCTGTAGTGCAGTGAGTAAAAAACGGAAAACCTAACGTATCGACCGCGAGATGTCGTTTGATGCCATTGGTACATTTGTAAAAGCAAAAGCCTTTGGACTCGACACTAGCGTTACAAGTATTCTTTACGGCTTGGGAGTCAATTATCAGCAACGTTGTCCATTTGGCTTTTTTTCACTTGTTCTCGCACTTGTCCATGTAACCGGCTCATCAGTGCGTCGATGGCTCCTGCCTCTCGCCACTGCAAGGAATGCCAATAGACCGTTGAGTAGGGCGGCAGCTCTTTGGGCAAATCTTGCCAATTACAACCATTCTTAAGTTGATAGAAAATACCATCTAAGAGTTCTCGTTTCGTCCAGTTACAGGGTCGCGTCTGCTTCTTAACAGGTAATATCTGGGGCAGTAGGGGTTCAAGAATTTCCCATTCTTCGTCTGTGAGGCTGCTGGAATACGGCATGATTGGTAAGATATGGCTTTGGCGCTACCTTAATTCAACAGAGCCAAAGATGTCAAATGGGTTCTATAGACGCGAGGCAGCACTAGCTAATCAAGCTGCTTCTACCCCAGTTGTAGGTGGTGAACAGCAGGTAGAAGCATCAGTAAGGAGTCAGGAAAAAATAACTTGAACATTTACTTAAATAGACCTATGATCAAAGCATGGGATCAGGTAGGCATAGTAACCTATGTTGAAAGCGGGCATAGTTGAGGCAATCAAAACAAAGTATG
>JAESFL010000686.1_pt1 | contig 19867 bp, 14 predicted proteins | sample 9269401 | NCBI WGS metagenome assembly JAESFL01 (sample SAMN14506025, study PRJNA617098) | algae metagenome | isolation source: Gloeocapsa sp. UFS-A4-WI-NPMV-4B04 and co-occurring heterotrophs from desert... | place: USA: Utah | collected 2006-10-01 | reverse complement strand
ATCTTGTGACGGATCCGCTGCACGGACTTGCCGTTCTCGTCACGGATGTCGGCACCCTTCTGATTCAGGATCGCCCAGTCGCCGTCGTCGAGATAGGCCACTTCGTCGGTAAACGGCGCCAGCGCCAGCGCGTCGGAACCGAGATACATCTCGCCCTGTCCATAACCGATGGCCAGAGGCGCGCCATGGCGCGCTCCGATCAGCAGATCCTCCTCACCGGAGAACAGGAACCCGAGCGCGAAGGCACCGCGCAGGCGCGGCAGGGTCACAGCCACTGCCTCGATGGGTCCGCGTCCCTGGCGGATCTCGTAGGTGACGAGCTGGGCGACCACCTCTGTGTCGGTCTCGGTCTCGAACCGGATGCCCTTGGCTTCGAGCCCGGTCTTCAGCTCCCGGAAATTCTCGATGATGCCGTTATGGACCACCGCCAGCTTGTCGGTGGCGTGGGGATGGGCGTTGGTCTCGTTGGGCTTGCCATGGGTCGCCCAGCGGGTGTGGCCGATGCCGATGACGCCCGAGAGCGGAGACTCGGAGAGCTTGGTTTCGAGATTGCGCAGCTTGCCCTCGGCACGCCGGCGGTCGAGGCGTCCCTCCTCCAGGGTCGCCACGCCGGCGGAGTCGTAACCCCGGTATTCAAGCCGCTTGAGCGCCTCCACGATCTGGGGAGCAACCGGCGTTTTCCCAATGATTCCAACAATTCCGCACATAATGAAGAACTTCCTTTTGCAACGCGACGAACGCTACGCTTGGCGCCTCTCTTACAAAGGGAGAACCCAAGGGCAGAATCAACTTGCGTAACCTATTGTAACAAAGGCGCTTATTTCCGCTTGGCCGCCTGGGCTTTGTCCCGGAACGAGACGGCCCAACCTTCCTTGATCGTCTGACGCCCGCGTCCAAGGCCGAGGGCATCGTCGGGAATGCTCTCCGTGATGACGGAGCCGGAGCCGACGAAGGCGCCCTTCCCGATACTGATGGGAGCGACAAGCGAGGAATTGGAGCCGATGAAGGCGCCCTCGCCGATCTCGGTCCGATACTTGCCGAAACCGTCGTAATTGCATGTGATTGTGCCGGCGCCGATATTCGCCTCGGCTCCCACGCTCGCATCGCCGAGGTAGGTCAGGTGGCTGACCTTGGCGCCTGCCCCGAGGTCCGTGTTCTTGATCTCGACGAAATTTCCGACCTTGGCCTTCGGGCCGATCGCCGCGCCGGGACGCAAGCGGGCGAAGGGACCGATGCCGGCGCCGGACGCGATCCGCGCGCCCTCAAGATGGCTGAAGCTGTGGATGACGGCTCCCTCCTCGACCACTACGCCCGGACCGAAGACCACATGCGGCTCGACCACCACATCCTGAGCTAGACGGGTGTCATGGCTGAGGAAGACCGTCTCGGGAGCGACCAGCGTCACGCCGGACGCCATGGCGGCTTGGCGCAGCCGGTCCTGGATCATGCGCTCGGCGGCGGCGAGCTGAGCCCGGTCGTTGACCCCATGCACCTCCTCCTCGGACACGACGGCGATTGCCGTCCTGTGGCCGAGGCCGCGGGCGATCTCGACGATGTCGGTCAGATAGTACTCGCCCTTGGTGTTCCTGTTCTCCACCCGGTCGAGAAGGGCCAGGGCCAGATCGCCTCTGATCGCCATGAGCCCGCCATTACACAGGGTGATCGCCCGCTCGGCCTCGCTGGCATCCCTGTGTTCGCGAATGGCCAGGAGCTCGTCGCCCGAGGTGATGAAGCGGCCATAGCCGGTCGGGTCCTTGGCCTCGAACCCCATCGCGACCACGGCTGCCCCTTCGGCTAGGGGAGCCCTGAGTTTGGAAAAGGTCTCGGGCAGGATCAGGGGCGTATCGCCGAAAGCGATGATCACATCGTCGGCAGGCTGCGCCAGCGACTCCCGGGCGCTCAGAACCGCGTGAGCGGTCCCGAGCCGGTCCTTCTGAACGAAGATCCGGGCTTGCCCTGAAATTTTCTGAACCTCCTTGGCCACATCCTCGCGGTCCGGACCAATCACGACGGCGGTGCTGGTGGCGCCTGCTTGGGTTAGAGTCGCCAGCACGTGCCCGAGCATGGAGCGGTTGGCGACCTGATGCAGAACCTTGGGTCTTGCGGATTTCATCCGGGTGCCCTCACCGGCGGCGAGCACGATGGCCAAGCAGCTCCGGGATGACGATGGGGTGGTGTGAGACAGGGTCATACAGTTTCAATCCGGTGAGGCTCAGCCGTGCAGCTAAATCAGAAGGGGTAAAACGGCAAACGTTTCATGAGCAATCAGGCAGTTTGCTGAATGGCCGCGTTTACTTCGTGCTCACGATTGACGATATGTATAAGGCATTCCACTGGTCTGGCTGAAGAGCCTTCGTACACGCAAGAGTATTACTGTGCCGGTTCCGCCAAGGGGTCTATCCCCCTTCCATCTTCGCCGGCGCGACATGCTGGCTTATATCGGTGTCTCCGTCGCCGGGCTGGCATACGCGCCGACCCTCAGGGCGCAGACGCCTCAAGAGACGATTTCCGCCAGGATGGGAGAGAATCAGCGGTTCGATCCGGCGGTCGTGGTCGACATTGCGCGCCAGCTCTCCAAGAAGCCGTTTGCAGCCCCTCCGAACGACCTGCCGGACGTCTTCGCCAATCTGAACCCGGAGCAGTATGGCGCCATCCGCTACACGCAGCCACCGATCTGGAGTTCGGAAGCCCGCGGCATCGCGGTCGAGCCTCTTCATCGCGGCTTCGTATTCCGCGATGCGGTCGAGCTTTTCATGGTTGAGGACGGGGCGGTTCGCCGCATCGGTTATCAGCCATCCCAGTTCGATTTCGGCCGGGTCACTCTGCCGAACAACCTCGGGGACATCCGCTATTCCGGTTTCAGGCTCATCGCCCAGGTCGGCAATGGCAAGCCTTTCGACTTCGCCGTCGTGCAGGGCGGGACCTTCTTCCGCGCCCTCGCCCGCGGGCAGAACTACGGCGCCATCGCACGGGCACTGACCTTGCGTCCGGCCGAAGCGCGCGGCGAGGAGTTTCCCGCCTTCCGTGCCTTCTGGCTGGAGCGCCCGGCCGTGGGGAGCAACAGCATCACGGTTCACGGGGTCCTCGATTCGGAATCGACCACCGGGGCTGTGCGCATGACGTTCCGTCCGGGGGACATGACCATCGTTGATGTGGAGACCACCCTCTTCCCGCGCGTCAATCTGGAGCATGTAGGGCTGGGCGGCGTCGCCTCGACGTATCTCTATGGCCCCAACGACCTGCTGAACTCCGACGATATCCGACCGGCCGTCTTTGAGTCCTCCGGCCTTCAGATGTGGAACGGGTCGGGAGAATGGCTCTGGCGACCGCTTCAGAATCCGGAGACGCTCCAGATCTCCGCATTCGTGGACAACGCCCCGAAGGGCTTCGGCCTGCTTCAGCGGGAGCGATCCTACGAGGCCTTCCAGGATGACGACCAGCGCTTCGACCGCAGGCCGAGCGTCTGGATCGAGCCTCTCGGCAACTGGGCGCAAGGCAGCGTGCAGCTCCTGGAGATCCCGACCGATGCCGAGATCAACGACAATATCCTCACCTACTGGCGCCCAAGAGCCCCGATGGCGGCAGGCTCCGAGGTTGCCCTGGCGTACCGGCAGTACTGGGGCTGGAACGCGCCGGAGCGGCCGCCGCTCGCGACCGTGACGCAGACCCGCTCGGGCCGGGGCAGCGGAGCCCGGCGGCGGAGGTTCACGGTTGATTTCGCAGGCGACATGCTGGGTGACAATCTGCCGGCGGACCTAAGATCCGTTCTAACCGTTGGACCCGGAACGTTCCAAAACCTCAAACTTTTGCCATATCCTGAGAGAAAGACAGTACGTGTCGCATTCGAGCTTGACCCGGGCAACGAAAACGCGTGTGAGATGCGCCTGATCCTAGAAGCAGGCGGGAAACCGATTAGCGAGACATGGCTGTATCGTTGGACACCCTAAGTCACGATTCGAACCCGAACGTCGCCGCCCTCGAGCGGCCTGCCGCCGCTATGCCTCCCGAAAAGCGCCTCGACATGCCGACCCAGTCGCTTCGGCACTGGTCGGCCTCGGAGGAGCGCAGGCCCGTTCTGCGGCATCCGAAACTGGGAACATGGCTTGCGCGCCTGTTCGTGTTCGGAGGCGGCCTGCTGATCACAGCCTATGGCACCTGGGAAATGTATCAGGTCGTGTCGGTCAGCCGCACCACGGCCCTCCAATGGGTGCTCCTCGGCCTGTTCACGGTCAACTTCTCGTGGATCGCCATTGCCTTCACCAGCGCCCTCCTGGGCTTCCTCGCCCTGCTCAGCCGTCCGGGTCATCGCGGAGCGCTGCCCTCGACGCTGCAGCATAAGACCGCCATCGTCATGCCGGTCTATAACGAGCAGACGGATCGCACCTTCGCAGCCCTGGAAGCGATCTACGAATCCGTTCACGCGACCGGCCTCGCGGACAGCTTCGACTATTTCATCCTCTCCGACACCACCAATCCGGACGCCTGGGTTGCGGAAGAGCGGGCTTTCCTCGCCTTGAAGGAGCGCTTGGGCCCTGGCGCACGGTTCTATTATCGCCACCGGCAGAAGAACCATCACCGCAAGGCCGGCAACATCGCCGATTTCGTCTCGCGCTGGGGCGGGCATTACGAGCACATGCTGGTGCTCGATGCCGATAGCCTCATGACCGGCGAGTGCATCGTGCGCCTGGCTGCCGCCATGGAAGCCGATCCTGATGCCGGCATCATCCAGTCGCTGCCGCTGATCATCAACCGCAACACCCTGTTTGCCCGCCTCCAGCAATATGCCGCCCGCGTCACCGGCCCGGTGATCGCAATGGGTCTTGCGGTCTGGATGGGGCGCGACGGCAATTACTGGGGCCACAACGCCATCATCCGCACCAAGGCTTTCGCGGCCCACGGCGGTCTCCCGGACCTGAAGGGCAAGCCGCCCTTCGGCGGCCATATCCTCAGTCACGACTTCGTCGAGGCGGCTCTGCTGCGGCGCGCCGGCTGGTCCGTCTACATGCTGGCGGACCTGCAGGGTTCCTATGAGGAAAGCCCGCCCTCCCTCATCGACCTCTCGGCCCGTGACCGCCGCTGGTGCCAGGGCAATCTCCAGCACATGCGGGTGGTGACGGCGAAGGGCCTGAAGCTGCCGACCAGGCAACACTTCGCCACCGGCATCATGTCGTATCTGGCATCGCCGTTCTGGCTGTTCCAGCTGATCGTCGGTATCGCCCTGGTCCTGCAGACCACCTATATCCGGCCGGAATATTTCGCCCGCGACTTCCGCCTCTACCCGATCTGGCCGCGGTTCGACCCCGAGCGAGCCCTCACGCTGTTTGCAGTGACCATGGGAATCCTGCTCGCCCCGAAGCTCTTCGGTCTGATCCTGATGCTCATCCGCGGTAGCGACCGGCGTGCATCCGGAGGCGGCATCCGGCTGATTATCTCCTCGACGATCGAGATCATCCTGTCGGCTCTCCTGGCGCCTATCCTCATGCTCATCCAGTCGGGTTCGGTGTTCCAGATCCTGCTCGGGCGCGACACGGGCTGGCAGCCGCAACGCCGGGACGACGGCTCCATCCCGTTCAAGGACATCGTCCGTCGCCACAGGGCCCACACGGTCCTTGGAGCGCTTGCCGGTCTCTCGGCCTTCATGATCGCGACGTCCCTGTTCCTCTGGATGTCGCCGACCATCATCGGCCTGCTGCTGGCGATCCCGCTCTCCTGGCTCAGCGGCCAGTTGGATGCAGGTCTCGCCCTGAAGCGCCTCGGGCTTCTCATGACGCCCGAGGAGCACCAGCCTCCGGCCATCGCCGCCCGGGCCAACGAGCTCCAGGCGCGCAACGTCAGCTTCGGCTTTGACGACAGGGACAGCCTCAGGGCGATCTATGAGGACCCGAACCTGAGGGAGCGCCACATCGAGATGCTTCCGCCGGCGCCACCGCGCAAGCGCGGGATCATCGAGACGGAACGGGCGCTGGCGGAGGCCAAGCTCGTCGATGCCGAGACCATCGACGATGCGGTGAGCTGGCTCCACAACAAGGAGCGCATGGTCGTCCTCCACGACCGCGCGCTCATCGACATGCTGGTTCACTTGAAGCCCAAGCCGGCCGAGGCGCAGGCCGCCGAGTAATTAGGTGCGGGGCCTGTCAGGCCTCGGCTTTCATGGGCGTGAGCGCGAGCGTGTTCTCCGCATCGCCCGCTACCTCGCTCAACATCCAGTCGCGGAACGCTTCGATCTTGGCGGAGCGGCGGCGGGCTTTCGGATAAACCAGCCAGTACCCGCGCTCGGACGTGGCGAGCAGTTCGAAGGGCTGAACGAGGCGTCCTGCCGCGAGATCGCCGGGAAAGAAGTAGGGATTGATCAGGGCGAACCCTTGCCCGGCCATGGCGGCCATGCCCTCGAACTGCTGGGCGCCAAGATAGTTGTCGGGGCGCTGCGAGGGATCGAAGTCCTGCACCCCTGCCGCACCAAACCAATCCTGCCACCATGGATCGTTCGGCGAGATGATCGGGAATCTCAGGATATCGGATGGCTGCTTGAGGGTGGCGCCCCGGATCAGCTCGGGGCTGCAGACCGGCGTGAACAGGTTCGGGAACAGAAGGTGGGCCTCCAGGCCGGGCCAATTGCCGTTGCCGCTCCTGATCGCCAGATCGAAGTCGCTCTGGCCGAAATCCACCACCTGTCCTGAGATGTTGATCTGAACGGCAATATCCGGATGAAGCTGCTGGAAGCGGCCCAGCCGGGGAACGAGCCAATTGGCCGCGAAGGTGGTGAGCGTCGAGATCGAGAGAACCGTCTGAGCCGTCGTCTCAATCCCCGCAAAGGCCGTACGCAAGGCTTCGAACGCCTCGGTCACGGCAGGGGCGAGTTGCCGCCCTTTGGCCGTGAGGGTGACCTGGCGCGGCAGGCGGACGAACAGGGGCGCGCCGATCCGGTCCTCGAGAATCTTGATCTGGTAGCTCACGGCGGCCTGGGTCATGCCCAGTTCCTCGGCGGCTCGGGTGAAGCTCTGGTGCCGCGCCGCGGCCTCGAAGACTCGGACGGCGCTCATGGGAGGGAGTTTCGACGGCATCTTGGGCATCGCTCATCCATAAGGCAGCCTTATGCCAGCCCATTGGCATTTGCTTTGTCAAGCTCCCGAAACAGGAGCACCTTACGGATGCTTGATCGAGGGCGCTGGAAGCCCTCTGACAAAACAATCGGTAGGCCGTCATGAGATACGAAGAAACCCGCCGCTTGCGCGGTATCGAGAACGCTTGGCTGCGCCTGAAGCTCTGGCTCGACCCGGCTCTCCTGCGAAACGACTCCGTCGTGTCGGATCTGAGCCACCTGTCCGACCATGAGCGGCGCGACATAGGGCTGCCTGAGCCGGTCCGCTACATGGACTGGCGCACCCTGAGGGATCAGAAATAGCTTTCGCGTTCAGGATGTCAGGCGGCTCGGCTTGAGCTCTCCGCTCTGCTCCAGAAGGGAATGGCCGGTCGAGGCGATGTGAGCCTCGATGCGCTTCAGGTCCCGCACGATATCGAGCTGAAGCGTGCCGGTATCGCCTGCGGTCCTGCCGGACCGGAGCTGATCGAGATGTTTCTGGGCCACGGCGCGCTCGAGATCACGGAACCGCTCCTTCTCGGAGACCAGCCGGCGGGCCGAGCCGATGTCCTGGAACATGAGCACCGATGCGGCCAACTGCAGGTGCTCCAAAAGCTTGGCGTGCATGCTGGTGATGTCGTCCAAGCTGTCCTTCGGCAGGCGCAGGTGGTTCTTGATGCGCTTGGCGGCAAGCTCCATCAGGTTCTTGTCGATGATGTCGCCCACATGCTCCAAGTTGATGGCAAAGGCGAGAATGTCCGAGAGGCGCTTCGCCTCCGCCTCGCTCAAGGCCTCATGGTTGATGGAGCTGAGATAGCGCCTGATCGCGCTGAACAGCCGGTCCAGTACGTCGTCCGTGCGGCTGACCTGATCGACGCGGCTGATGTCGTCTTCCCGAAACAGATCCTGCGAGCTGCGCAGCATCGCCTCGACCGTATCAACCATCCGCAGAACCTCGCGGGCTGCGTTGGAGAGGGCGACGGAAGGCGTGTCCAGGGCATCCTTATCCAGATATTGCGGGACTCCAGGGTCTGAGGCCTGGAGCTTTTCCGGGAAAAACCGGACGAGCAGCCTTGCAATCCATGGCAGCGGCAGGATGAAGATTGCCGCCAGCACCACATTGAAAATCGTGTGGAAATTCGCCGCCAGACGCGCCGGGTTCGGATCGATCAGCGTCATGGCCGCGAGGATCGGATCGATAAGAGGCAACGCCACGATGCAGCCGACGACGCGCGTGAGCAGGTTTCCGACCGGGACCCGGATCTTGGCTGGGTCGCCCCCCATCGCCTCCAGGAATGGATTGAGTGCGCTGCCGAGATTGGCGCCGAGCACCATGACCAGAGCCGCGGACGGACCGATGACGCCTGCTGCCGCAAGAGACATGATGAACAGCATCGCGGCCACGCTGGAATGCGCAATCCAGGCAAGGAACGCGGACAGCAGCACCAGGATCAGCGGGTCGGACGCGATGGATGCAAGGAGTTCCTTGAGGACCGACGCCCCCTCGATCAGGTGGATCGTCTCGCTCAGGAGACGAAGCGAGAGCAGCATCAATCCAAGGCCGATGGCAACGCGCCCCAGGTCTTTCGTCCGGCTGGTCTTGCCGCGACGGAAAGCCATGAACCCACCGAAGACGAGCACCGGGAACACAAGGGACACATCGAAAGACAGTACCTGCACGATGAGGGTGGTGCCCACATTGGCCCCCAGCATCACGGCCAGGGCCGGAATGATGTCCACTGCACCCCCGGCCGTGAAGGACGCCACCATCAGGGCTGTGGCCGTGCTGCTCTGGAGAACGGTCGTGACGCCGACGCCTGCCAGGAAGGCCTGAAGGCGGGTTCTCAACGCCGTTCCTAGGATCCAGCGCAGATCGCTGCCGAAAGCGCGCTGCACTCCGCTGTTGACCATGGTGATGCCCCAGAGAAGCAGGGCAATCTCACCGAACAGGTGGATCAGGACGGCGGTTGCAGACATTCAGCCCTCAAAAACCAAAAGAAATGGCACAATCGACCTGCTTATCCGTCAAAAGCCGCGTCCGCAATCAGGTTGCCGGCTAATAATGGCTGCCAGCAACAGGGAAACCACGATATTTCGGAGGTCGAGGCGGATGGGACCGCATCCTGATCTCGGGCTCACAGCTAACCCTATTTCTCTAATCACTTCAGAGATTTGAGCCTACCTACCCTTCCAGGGGCAACCGAAGGTCGACGTGGAACAATTTGGCTACTCCCAACGCATGCCCCCATCCCCGAAATGACGTCTGCTCTTTTCCACAATTAGCCGGTACGCATGAGTATCCTACACGGCCAAGTCACGAGGGTCGCATTCTTGATGGACAGTATTCCACTGGTGAGCATGCGAGGGTGTGAAATGGGTTTGGACGATCCATTCCCGATCGAGAAGTGCTCCGGACGGGTCCGGGGGGCCATACTGGCTGAGTTCCAGGGCCGCTGCCCCACCATCCGTGAGGTGGCCAGCATTTCAGATGCCCAATGGCTGACGGTCCCCAATATAGGCCCGACAACCCTGGAGGAGTTACGCAGCATGACGCAGCAGCTTCCGAACGGGCAAGATGGTGCCACTTCTGCCCATATGCCGGATGGCGAGCTTCTGTCCCGCCTGAACCGACTGCAGCGGGAACTGAACATCCTGGTGGGGGAAATCCGGGCGAGATTGCATATGGCCTCTTCCAGAAGAGACCCGCGTCGTTAACGGCGCGTTCCTCACCGCCGAAACCGTCCAAGGAGATTCAGTTACCTCAATGATTCAACGCCCATGGTGGCGCAAGTGCATAGGAATAAGAACCTTTAATATAATGTGCTTCAGGAAAAGATCTGTAGCTCCATTGCGTTGATGCGAATATAATCTGCGCTTACGCTTGTAATGCACGCATCTTCGAAACATAAGCAGCGATTGACTTTACGTCATGGAAAGAGTTGATGGGCTCTCAATAAAGGAGTGGCTCGCCGTGGCTTCACGACGCCGGCTCACTCCTGTCTGGGGGCAAGTTGCATGTCTGGCGTGGTTCGGGCGCTCGAGTTCGTCATCGATAAGGATGAACTGATCGGCAAGACAGGTTCTGTATACGAAATCGGGACTCCGGCTGTTAAGTTCATCATTGAGCAGCTGACGGATGGCACCCTGCGGTTGACCGCATCCGTCGTCGACAATGACACGGACCAGAACACGGATACTGCCGATCTGCGCGGCATCTTCTTCCACCTTACGGGCATCGACAACAATCCCACGGACGAAAGCTGGCTGAAAAACCTCTCGGTTATTGGAGTGGGCAGTTCCGCCTCCGTGATCGAAGGGCGCATCTTCGACGCCGATGGGGTCGAAACCGTGCCGGGTAGCGGCAACAGCGACAACATGAACGGTCGCCCCCTCACCCCCTACGATGTGGGAGTCGGCATCGGAACCTCAGGCATCGGACGCGATGACATCAAGACGGTGTCCATCATCCTGGACCATGCCACTGACAACCTGACTCTTGAGCATCTCGCGCAGCAGGGCTTCGGCGCGCGCCTCACGAGCGTCGGCACCGACGGTGCCAAGCGCGAGGACAGCCTCAAGCTTTGGGGATTGGCGCCCGCAGCGCCAATCGTTGCGCCTCCGGCAGCGTCCACAGGCTCCCTGTCAGGACGGGTCTGGCTCGACCTCGACAAGGACGGCATCCAGGATGACGATGGCCAGGAGGCCGGACTGCCCGGCATCGAGGTCAAGCTCATCGACTCCACCGGCAAGGTGGTCTCATCCGTCACGACGGATGACAAGGGCGAATATCGCTTCAGTGATGTCTCGTTCGGGACCTACGATGTTCAGTTCGGCAAGGGTCCGGGCGGAACGTATCAGTTCACCGGGCAGAATGCCGGCTCCGACGACACCAGGGACAGCGAAGCCGATGCGACCGGCCGCACGGGTTCCTATACGATCAATGAGACGGCAAGGCATGTCACGGCTGTCGATGCCGGCCTGTCCAAGACGGAAGTCGAGACTCCCGTCGTTGCTCCTCCGCAGGAGATCGGAAATGACGATCTCATCGAAGCCGGCGACCACGACGATTTCATCCATGGCGGCAGCGGCAACGACGAGATGCAGGGTGAAGGCGGCAACGACACGATCTATGGCGGCACGGATCGCGGCGAAATCGCCCGGAACCCCGGCAACGGCAAGCTGAACAAGGTTCTCATCGGCGACAACCTCTACGGCAACGACGGTCAGGATACCTATCGCTATGCCAAGGGCGACGGCGTCGACATGATCTGGGACTTCAGGCCCGGCGACGACGTCATCGAGCTGTCGGGCTATGCCCTGAAGGACATCAAGGCGACCTGGGTCGGAAAGGTGGCGAACTGGATCGACACCCCGAAGCACAACAAGCTCGCGCTGGTGTTCAGCGACGGCGGCGCCATCGTATTCAACGACTACTCGGGCCTGGACACCAGTTCGGCCACGGCTCTCAGGCTCAGCGACGGCACGGTCGTTAAATTCGCGGATCTGATCGCGTTGGCCGGCCGCAAGCCGGCGGACCTCGAAGTCAACGATGAGCGGCCGGTCGCCTTCCGCAAGTATGAGTGGCGGGATACCGGCAAGGGACAGAACGGCTACGGCGGAAACGACCGGGACAAACTGATCGGCGCCGACGGCGACGACAATCTCTACGGCAATGAAGGCGTCAACGGCCTGAACGGCAAAGAGGGCAACGATCAGCTGTACGGGGGCAACACCCGCGACGTGATGATCGGCGGAAACGGCGACGACATCGGCTACGGCAATGGCGGCGACGATCTTATCGTTGGCGGCGCCGGGTCCGACAGGCTCTACGGCACGGGTGGCGTGGACTATATCTTTGGCGACGAGATGCCCTCAGGTTTCGTTCTGCCGTCCACCTTCGCCGGCGATCTCGTTTGGCTGCAGGAAGAGAAGACCGTCGTCACCTCCTCCAGCATGACCCTCATGAGCGATGCCATTAACATCACCGCATCCGGCACAACCGCCCTCACGCTCACCGGCAACAGCCTGAACAACGTGATGATCGGCAACGCCGGCAAGAACATGATCGCTGCCGTCGAGGGCGACGACATGGTCTTTGGCGGGTACGGCAACGACACCCTGTCCGGAGGCACCGGCAAGGACAAGTTCGTGTTCGACCAGAAGCTGGGAAGCGCCTCGACCGACAGGGCTGTGAACTTCGATACGATCACCGACTTCAAGGTGAAGGACGACAGATTCTACCTCAATGACGCCGTCTTCAAGAAGCTCGGCAAGGGATCGCCCGACAAGCCGTCGCAGCTGAACAAGAATTTCTTCACGGTCGGCACGCAGGCCAAGGACAAGAACGATTACCTGATCTACGACAGGAAGACCGGCGTTCTCTCCTATGACGCGGATGGCTCGGGTACGAAAGCCAAGGCGGTCGAATTCGCCAAGATCGATGCCGGCATCACCCTGAAGCACAGCCACTTCTACCTGATCTGACGATCTCAAACCTTTCATTGGACTTGGATGACAAGAGGCGCGCATGCACTGCGCGCCTCTTGTCGTATGGGAATCAGAACGTCGGACACCCTCCGCCTCGGTGCCCCGGAACGCAGCGCAACTAAACCTTGACCACAGGCGTTGCGCTGCAGACGGAGGTTCACAGCCTTCATGGAGGGAAGCAGGTCGATATGAGCGCAGCGGGCACCTCAGCGCCTTCTCCTAGCCAGGGAACATTCGCACAGCTGCAGGCTCGCCTGATATCCATGTTCAATGGCTTTTCGGATCAGGACACGCCCCGGACGGTCGTCATCGTTCCGAGCCTGACCATGGACCGGGAGGTCCTCGCCAATATCTCGGGCGCTCATCATTATGAGGAGCGGATGCTCTGCTATCTGATGCTCCTGCGGCTGCCCCGGACGCAGATTATCTATGTGACGAGCCATACGGTCCCGGAGACCATCATTGACTACTACCTGCACCTGCTGCCGGGTATCCCGGCCCAGCACGCCAGGAAGCGACTGACCCTTCTCTCCTGTCACGATGGCTCCCGGACATCCCTGACCGAGAAGATCATCGAGCGACCCCGCCTGCAGCAGCGGATCCGGGACGCCATTTCCGATCCGGCCTCGGCCTACATGATCTGCTTCAACGTCACCGAGTTGGAGCGCGACCTCGCGCTCAGCCTCGACCTGCCGATCTATGGCTGCGACCCGGACCTGTTGTCATTAGGCTCCAAGAGCGGCTCGCGGAAGATTTTTCGGGAGGCCGGCATCGCGATGCCAGAGGGCTTCGAGGATCTCTTCACGCCGGATCAGATTATCGATGGGCTGCTGGAGTTGAGGCAGCGCCGGCCTTCCATCAGGCGAGCGGTCGTGAAGCTCAATGAAGGGTTTTCAGGCGAGGGCAATGCGGTCTTCGCCTACGAAGGAGCGCCCCAAGGATCCGTTCTGCGGAGCTGGATCCGCGACCGCCTTCCTCAGCTGGCGTTCGAGGCCAAGGAAATGACCTGGGAGCTGTTTGAGGAAAAGCTCTCCGTGATGGGCGGCATCGTTGAGGAATTCATTGAGGGCGAGGTCAAGCGCTCTCCCTCGGCGCAGTTCCGCATCGACCCGCTCGGGCAGCTTGAGCCCGTCTCGACCCACGACCAGGTGCTCGGAGGCGACAGCGGCCAGGTCTTTCTCGGCTGCACCTTCCCGGCCGACGAACATTACCGTCTGGAGATCCAGCAGGACGGCCTGAAGGCAGCGTGGGCGCTTGCCGAGAAGGGCGTCTGCGGGCGCTTCGCCATTGACTTCCTGTCGGTTCTGGAAGGGAACGAGTGGCGTCACTACGCCATCGAGATCAACCTGAGGCGCGGGGGAACGACGCATCCGTTCATGATGCTCGAGTTTCTCACGGACGGCTGCTACGATCCTTCCACGGGCAACTTCCTCACCCCAGCCGGTCATCCGCGCTGCTATTACGCCTCCGACAACCTTGAATCGCCGCTCTACCGGGGCCTCACCCCCGGCGACTTGATCGACATCGCTGCCATCAACCGGCTGCACTTCGATGGCGCCTGCCAGAAGGGCGTCGTCTTCCACCTGATCGGCGCCCTGTCGGAGTTCGGCAAGGTGGGCGTACTGTGCATCGCCCCCTCCCATGAGGAAGCGGAAGCGCTCCACCGGCGCACGACCGAGGTGCTTGATCGGGAGAGCACCGCGGTCTGACCCGCAGGTTCAACCCTCGTATGTGATCCGAATCCGATCCGCTGCCTGACGCGCCCGCTCGCGGGCTTCCTCCACTGTGCTGCCTGACGCCAGAGCCACGCCCATGCGGCGGTGCTTGCGGGTCGTCGGCTTGCCGAACAGGCGAACCTCCACGTCCCCATCCTTGGAGGCGAGTTCCAGTGCGTCACGCAGCCCCTGGATCGAGAAGTGCTCGGCCTCGCGGTCCGCCAGGATCACGGCCGATGCGGTCGGTCCGTGGAGCCGGACAGGCGGAATCGGCAGCCCCAAGACGGCGCGGGCATGGAGATCGAATTCGGAGAGGTTCTGGGACAGGAGCGTGACGAGGCCCGTATCGTGCGGACGGGGCGATAGCTCAGAGAAGATCACCTCGTCGCGGGTGACGAAGAACTCGACGCCGAAGATCCCGTAGCCACCGAGGTTATCGACGACCTTGCGGGCCATCTCCTTGGCATCATTGAGCAGCTTCTCGGTCATCGGCGTCGGCTGCCAGGATTCCTGGTAATCTCCCCGCTCCTGCCGGTGCCCGATGGGCTCGCAGAAGGACACGCCATCGCGGGAGCGGATCGTCAGAAGGGTGATCTCATAATCGAAGGCGACGAACTCCTCGACGATCACCTTCTTGCGGTCGCCCCGCATGTTCGCCACGGCATCGTTCCAGGCCTGCTCCAACTGGTCGGCCGTCCGCACGGTGCTCTGGCCTTTTCCTGAGGAGGACATGACCGGCTTGATGACGCAGGGCAGGCCCGTATGCTCGGCTCCGGCCCTCACCTCGTCCAAGCTCTCCGCATATCGGTACTTGGACGTGCGCAGCCCAAGCTCGGTCGCAGCAACTTCGCGGATCCGATCCCGGTTCATCGTCAGCGAGGCCGCACGGGCCGAAGGCACGACCGTGAAGCCCCGATCCTCGAACTCCTGCAGCACCTCGGTGCGGATCGCCTCGATCTCGGGCACGATGAAATCGGGCCGGTGCTTCTCGATGGCCAGCCGCAGGGCATCGGCATCCAGCATCGAGAACACCTCGGCTTCGTCCGACACCTGCATGGCCGGTGCATTCGCATAGCTGTCGCAGGCGACCACATGGCACCCGTACCGTTTCGCCGAAATCACGAACTCCTTGCCGAGTTCGCCGGATCCGAGAAGGAGAATTTTCGCAGTGAACACCGAAACATCTTTCATTTGCTAAGGCAGCGAGGGCACTGATGCCTGAGCGGATCGATATGGTCGAGTCGGCGCTGCTCGAAAAGAGGAAACGTACGATTAGCTTCGGCGCGATGAGGCCACCCCTGAAAAGCATTGTTCCTCCCCATTTTTCCTGGGATGGCCATGGATCCGGTTACCTCTACGGGCGTTCAAGAGCATCGAGGGGATTTCAGCCTCGCTTGCGCTGAGTGCAGCCCTGCCGCCTCAACCATGCACTACGCAAACCTGAGGGTCGTGCGTTAAGGGTCTGCCCAGGAGAAGCCCAATGCTAGCCAAGAAGAAATCTTCGGAATCCCAGAACCGGCGGGTCACCCGCGTCGATCCTCCTGCCCTTGAGGAAGCCATTGTGGCGGCCCAGGGCCTGACGGACGATATCGACAGCCAGGTCGAGATCGCGGCGCAGCTCATGGGGATGCCTGAGGACGAGGTGAGGCCGGTTGTCATGAAGGCCGCAGTTCCGACCCCCGTCCGCCGGCCCGTGCGCTTGGAAGATCGGTTCTCGACGGCCGACCGCCACGAGGGTCCGAAGGTTGTTGTGGTCGAGCGCAAGCGCCCTCGCCTCGTCATGCCGCGATAAGCCTGTTATCCCGTTCTCCCGCCCGTTGGCGCTGGCCGCCCGGCTGGCGCCTTTGCCTTTTCTATCCGCCCCTCCTGCGGGATACGCCGAATATGGTCAAAGGTATCGTTCTCGCCTTCCTCGCCTTTGCGGTCTTCGCCTGGGGCGACGCCGTGGTGAAGGCCATCGGCCATGGCCTCGACCCGTTCGAGGTGACCTTCTTCGGCTATCTCATTCCGCTGATCTTCTCCCCCGTCTTCATGAAAGCCGGCGACAGCGTGCTCGATATCGTGCGCTGGAACCGGCCCTGGCTCATGGGGCTGAGGGTTTTCCTGCTCGCGATCACCACACCGCTGAGCGTCATCGCCTTCAGGAGCCTGCCCTTTGCCGAGGCCTTTGCGCTTCTGTTCCTCATGCCGAGCCTGGTGACGGTTCTCGCCATTTTCATCCTGAAGGAGCACGTCCGCTGGCGGCGTGGTCTGGCGGTCTGTGCCGCTTTCATCGGGGTGCTGATCATCGTGCGCCCCGGGTTCAAGGAGCTTCTGCCGGGCCATATCGCAGCCCTCGCAGCCGCTTTATGCGCGGCGGGAGGGGTCATTTCCGGCCGCATGATCGGCCAGACGGAAAAGCGATTCACGCTGATCGCCACGGTATTCCTGGGGACGACCGCCATTGCCGGCGTGCTGATGATCCCAGGCTTCACATGGCCGAGGGCAGACCAGTGGATCCTGCTTCTCGCTTTTGCTGCCACGGCCTTCGTTGCGCAGGCCCTGTTCATCGTGGCGACCATGTACGCCCCGGCCGACCGACTGGGAGCGGCCCAGTACAGCCAGATCCTCTGGGCCCTAGTCATCGGCGCCCTCTTCTTCGACGAGTGGCCTGATGCCTTGGCCCTGTTCGGCATCGTCATCGTGGTTGCAGCCGGCCTGTTCATCTTCGCCCGCGAGCAGACGCTCAAGCGGGGCCGTCCGGATGCAGTGCCCTCGGTTGAACCCGTGCTCCCTACGCCCGTCGCACCATCCTCGCCGCTCTGAAGCTGTCATCACAGAGGTGCGACTTGTGCCGCACCCGCGTTTCCTCGCCTGCCCCGCGCCCTATGTCCCTGACCAGCAGTCTTTGAGGCTTGGACCAGACAGGCAGGGTGGGTTTCGTGACAGGCGCGTATATCAACCGGATCGGCACGGCTGTGCCTGAGCATGACGTCCACCAGACCTTCATCGGCTTCGTCGACAACTTTCTGCCCGAGCGAAAGGACAAGCTCCTGTTCCGGCGCATGGTGCAGCGCTCCGGCATCGAGCATCGCTACTCGACCCTTACGCCGAGTGAGAATCTGACGATCGCCGCCGATCAAGAGGGCTTCTTTCAACCGGGGCAGTTCGCCGGGACCGGAGCCCGGATGGACCGCTTCGAAACTCATGCGATCGGGCTTGCCGAGAGGGCTGTCGAAGCACTGGAACTGGGCGGGGGGCTCTCCTCACTCACCCACCTCGTTGTAGCATCCTGCACCGGCTTAACAGCTCCGGGGCTCGACCAGCAGCTGATGGAGCGGCTCGGCCTCGATCCAGCTATCGAGCGCACCATGGTCGGGTTCATGGGCTGCGCGGCGGCCGTCAACGCGTTGAAGCTGGCGCACCACATCGTCCGGTCGGAGCCCTCCGCGAAGGTGCTGGTCGTGAACCTAGAACTTTGCACGCTTCACCTGCAGGAGACCTCCGATCTCGAGGTGATCCTGGGGGCGCTGCTGTTCGGCGACGGATGCGCCGCGAGCCTCGTCTCCGCCGAGCCGAAAGGGATCGCCTTGAAAGATTTCCGCGTCGCGACCATTCCGGACACGCGGGATCTCATCACGTGGCGCATCGGCGATACCGGCTTTCAGATGAGCCTGTCCGGCGAGGTGCCGCAGCAGATCGCGAAAGCTCTTCGCCAGGAGACCACCCGCAATGACGACGGCGGCATCCTGCGCGGCCAGCACAAGGAGGATTTCGACCTCTGGGCCGTTCATGCGGGCGGGCGCACGATCCTCGATGCGGTCGAGCAGGGCCTGGAGCTTGAGCCGGATGCCTTGCGGTGGTCCCGCGGGGTTCTTCGGGATTTCGGCAACATGTCATCCGCCACCTTGATGTTCGTGCTCGACCGCATGATGCAGCAGGCGCCGCCGGAATCGAGAGGTTTCGGCATGGCCTTCGGGCCGGGCCTCGTCGCCGAAACCTTCCGGTTCGACATCGCAGGATAGAGCGCCCATGGGCAGGAGCTTTGCCGAGCGCAGCCACGAGACGGAGCTGATGGATACGGAATCCGTCAGTTTCGAGGATTACCGGGCCTGCCTCAAGGATCTCGCCACGGTCAACGCTTTGACCCTGACGCACCGCCCGATCCTGACATGGCTTGATCGGGCCACTCGGAGCCTCGCACCGAACGAGAGCGTGACGGTACTGGATGTGGGCTACGGCTATGGCGATCTCATGCGCAAGATCCACGCCTGGAGCCGCCGCAAGGGCCGCAAGGTCGATCTCGTTGGGGTGGACCTCAATCCCATGAGCGAGCCGATTGCCCAGGCCGCTACACCCTCCGATGTCTCCATCGACTACCGGACAGGCAATGTGTTCGACTACAAGCCCGAGCGCCCCATCCACTTCGTGATCAGCTCCCAGACGACGCATCATATGTCGAACGAGGAGCTGGCGGCGTTCATCCGCTGGATGGACCAGGTGGCGGCGCGCGGCTGGTACATTGCCGACCTGCACCGCCATCCGGTCCCGTATCACGCGTTCGGCACCCTCGCACGCATCGCCCGCTGGCATCGCTTCGTCCAGCATGACGGACCTGTTTCCATCGCCCGCAGCTTTCGAAAAGACGATTGGGAGAAGATCCTGCATGCGGCTGGTCTTGCGTCCGGAACGGCGGAGATCCGATGGCACGTTCCGTTCCGCCTTTGCGTGAGCCGGCTCAAATGAGCAGCCACCGCGCTGAGGAGATCGTGATCGTCGGCGGAGGGCTCGCCGGCGCGTCCGCCGCATGCGTTCTGGGCCGGGAAGGACGCACGCCTCTCCTCCTCGAGCGGGATCCGGAGCCCCGGCACAAGGTCTGCGGCGAGTTCCTCAGCATCGAGGCCCAGACCTATCTTGCCCATCTCGGCATCGACCTCGACGCACTGGGTGCGAGCCGGATTTCGCGCTTCCGTCTGTTCCATCGTGGCAAGCAAGCCGAAGCGGATTTGCCGTTCCCAGCCCGCGGCCTTTCCCGCAAGGTTCTGGATGAGGCGCTGCTGGAAATGGCCATTTCACACGGCGCCGGGATTGCACGAGGAGTGACCGTACGATCCATCGTCCCGGATGAAACGGGTTGTCTGATCGATGCCGGTCCCTATGGACAAATCCGAGCGGAGACGCACTTCCTGGCCAGCGGCAAGCACGACATCAGGGGCGTCAAGCGTCCGGCGTCAGGATCGATCAACGACCTCATCGGCTTCAAGATGCACTACCGGCTCTCGGAGGAGCAGCGAAGCATCCTCGAAGGCGCCATCGAGATCGTCCTGTTCGGAGACGGCTATGCCGGACTGCAGCTGATCGAGAACGGTGTCGCCAATCTATGCCTGGTCGTGACTCAAGAGCGTTTCGAGCGGGTCGGCAAGAGCTGGGACAGCCTGATCGAACGGATCAGCTACGAGTGCCCAATCCTGGCAGAAAGGCTGCGGGATACGCTTCCGCTTTTCGACAAACCTTTGTCCATCTTCCAGATCCCCTATGGGTTCGTTCATCGCCCTGATCTGAGTGAACCTCAGGGACTCTTCCGCCTTGGCGACCAGATGGGCGTGAT
>JAESFL010000685.1_pt1 | contig 19876 bp, 20 predicted proteins | sample 9269401 | NCBI WGS metagenome assembly JAESFL01 (sample SAMN14506025, study PRJNA617098) | algae metagenome | isolation source: Gloeocapsa sp. UFS-A4-WI-NPMV-4B04 and co-occurring heterotrophs from desert... | place: USA: Utah | collected 2006-10-01 | reverse complement strand
CGCCGAAGGCCGAGCCCATCGCCGTGCGGCTCGCCAGCGCCGACGCCGACAAGGGCAAGGGCGGCACCAAGGCCTGCCAAGCCTGCCACAGCTTCGAGAAGGGCGGCCCCAACAAGGTCGGTCCCGATCTGTGGGACATCGTCGAGCGCGAGAAGGCGCATGCCGCCGGCTTCGATTATTCCGCCAGCCTGAAGGAGAAGGGCGGCACCTGGACCTACGAGGATCTCGACCACTTCCTCGAGAGCCCGAAGGGGTACGCGAAGGGCACCAAGATGGCGTTTGCCGGCATCAGCTCGCCGGCCGAGCGCGCCAACGTCATCGCCTATCTGCGCACGCTCTCAGACAGCCCGAAGCCGCTGCCGGCCGCCGCGAAGAAGGCCGAGGCCGCGCCGGAGGGTGAGAAGAAGGCGGAAGCCGCCAAGCCTGCAGAGGGCAAGGCCGAGGACAAGAAGGCCGGGGAGCGGCCGGTCGAGAGCGCCACGGGCGACAAGGAGAAGGCGCCGCAGACCAACGCGCCGAAGGGCGACACCCAATCCGGTGACGGCAAGGACACCGCCCGTCCGGTCCCGGCACCGGGGGTCCAGCCGCAGCGCAACGAGGTTGCCCCGACGCAGGCCCCGGAGGCCAAGCCCTCGGGCGATATCCCGACCAAGGCCGCGCCCGGCTCAGAGAGCACGCCGGCCACCGAGCCGCCGGCCAAGGCCGATCCCGACACGCCCAAGCCGTAAGGCGACGGGGACAGATCCATCTTCCCAAGGCCGGGCCGCGAAAGCCCGGCCTTTTTCATGTCCCATTCCCCGGCGACCGCCTCTGCGCGCTCACGGCGGGTTGGCGCCGGCCCCGGCCTCGTCCTAGAACGGCGCCCGACCGTCCTCTCACGGGACCGGGAGACCGCGCCAACGTGACAGAAAACGCCGTGATCGCTCGCCGCAGCTTCCTCGCCGGAGCGCTCGTTCTCCTCGGGCTGCGAGGCCCCGCCTCGGCCCAGGAGCCCGCCGAATCCGCCTCGAAGGTCTCGGCGCAGGAGGCACCGGGCAGTTGGCGCCACGCGCTGACCCTGCTCGGCGAGCCGAAATACGGCCCGGACTTCCAGCATTTCGACTATGCCGATCCGAAGGCACCGGTCGGCGGCCTGGTCCGGCTCGGAGCCCAGGGCGGCTTCGACAACCTCAATTTCATCGTCAACGGCTTGAAGGGTGATCTCGAAGGCGGGATCACCCAGATCTACGACACGCTGATGGAGGATTCCGGTGACGAGCCGTTCTCCTCCTACGGCCTGCTGGCCGAGGGCGTGCGGATCGCCGAGGACGGCCAGTCGGTGACGTACCGCCTACGGGCGAATGCGCGCTGGCACGACGGCAAGCCGGTGACCGTCGAGGACGTGATCTGGTCCTTCGACACGCTGAAGGCCAACAGCCCGTTCTACGCCGCCTACTACCACACCGTGGCCAAGGCCGAGCCGGGCGCTGAGCGCGAGGTCGTCTTCCGCTTCAGCGAGGCCGGCAATCGCGAGCTGCCGCAGGTGCTCGGCCAGATGCAGGTACTGCCCAAGCATTGGTGGACCGGCACCGACAAGAACGGCAAGCCGCGCAACGCCACCGAGACGACGCTCGAAATTCCGCTGGGTTCTGGCTCCTACCGGCTCGCCAAGATCGATGCCGGCCGCTCCGCCGTCTACGAGCGCGTGGCCGATTACTGGGGCAAAGACCTGCCGGTGAATCGCGGCCGCAACAATTTCGGCACGGTCCGCTTCGAGTATTTCCGCGATGGATCGGTGCTGCTGGAGGCGTTGAAGGGCGACCTCTACGACTTCCGCAGCGAAAACATCGCCCGCAACTGGGCCACCGCCTACGATGACTTCCCCGCGGTGAAAGAAGGGCGCCTGATCAAGGAGGAGTTCCCCGGCCGCGGCACCGGCATCATGCAGGCCTTCGTGTTCAACCTGCGCCGGGACAAGTTCAAGGACGAGCGGGTGCGCCGCGCCTTCAACCTCGCCCTGAACTTCGAGGAGATGAACCGGCAGCTCTTCTACGGCCTCTACAGCCGGATCGATTCCTACTTCTACGGCTCGGAACTGGCCTCGTCCGGCCTGCCCGACGGACTTGAGAAGGTGATCCTGGAAAGCGTCAAGGACAAGCTTCCGGGCAGCGTCTTCACCGAGACCTACACCAACCCCGTCAACGATACGCCGGAGGCCGTGCGCGGCAATCTTCGCAAGGCGGTCGGCCTGTTGCGCGAGGCCGGCTACGAGCTAAAGGGCGGCAAGATGGTGGCGAAGGCCACCGGCGAGCCGCTGACCGTCGAGTTCCTCGAATTCCAGAACGTGTTCGAGCGGGTGATCCTGCCCTACGCCGCACAGCTCAAACTGATCGGCATCGAGTCCTCGATCCGGGTGATCGATCAGGCGCAGTACCAGAACCGCCTGCGCAGCTTCGACTTCGACATCACCACCTCGAACTGGCCGGAATCGCTCTCACCCGGCAACGAGCAGCGTGAATTCTGGGGCTCGGCCGCCGCCGACAAGCCGGGCTCGCGCAACATCGCCGGGATCAAGGATGCCGGCATCGACGCGCTGATCGAGAAGGTGATCTTCGCCCAGGACCGCGAGACCCTGGTCGCCGCGACGCATGCCCTCGACCGGACGCTGCTGGCCCACAACTTCGTGGTGCCGCAATGGTCGTCTGCCGTGACGCGGACACTGCGCTGGAACCGCTTCGGCCGTCCGGCCGTGCTGCCGAAATACGGCTCCTCGGGCTTCCCGACCACGTGGTGGTACGACGAGGCGCTCGCCGCCAAGACGGGTGCCCCGCGGTGAGCGCGGACGCGACCCGTCGGAGCATCGTCCTCGGGACGGGGGCGCTCGCTCTTGCGAGCACCCTGCCGCGCTCGCCCCGCGCTGAAGGGAGCCGCCCCGTTCCCGGCAAGGCGCACGGCGAGATCCATGGATTGTCGAGCTTCGGCGAGCTGAAATACGCGCCCGATTTCTCGAACTTCGACTACGTGAACCCGATGGCCCCGCGCGGCGGGCGCTTCTCGACCCAGATCGTCCAGACCTTCGGCAATCAGGCGTTCGACACCTTCGACACGCTCAATCCCTACGTCTTCCGCGGCACTGGCGCGGCCGGCATCAACCTGACCTTCGACAGCCTGATGGTGCGCGCGCTCGACGAGCCGGACGCGCTGTACGGGCTCGTCGCCCGCTCGGTCGAGACCAGCGCCGATGGCCTGACCTACCGCTTCGCCCTGCGTCCCCAGGCGCGCTTCCACGACGGCTCGCCGCTGACCGCGCGGGACGCCGCCTTCTCCCTCACCATCCTCAAGGAGAAGGGCCACCCGACGATTGCGCAGGTCATTCGCGACGTCGCCGAGGCGACGGCGGAAGGCAACGAGACCCTGGTGGTCCGCTTCGCCTCCGGCCGCAGCCGCGATCTGCCGCTGATCGTCGCCGGTCTTCCGATCTTCTCGGCCAAATTCTTTGAGGGGCGCGACTTCGAGGCTCAGACGCTTCAGCCGCTGCTCGGCTCCGGCGCCTATCAGGTTGGGCGCATCGATATCGGCCGCTTCATCGAGCTGGAGCGCGTGAGCGATTACTGGGCGGCGGATCTGCCCGTCATGGTCGGGCAGAACAATTTCGACCAGATCCGCTACGAGTATTTCCGCGATCGGCAGGTCGCCTTCGAAGCGTTCAAGGGCGGCGCCTACACCTATCGCCAGGAATTCACCTCGCGGATCTGGGCGACCGGCTACGATTTCCCGGCCGCGCGCGAGGGCCGCGTCAAGCGCGAGACCCTGCCCGACACCTCGCCCGCCGCCATCCAAGGCTGGTTCTTCAACACCCGCCGCGAGGTGTTCAAGGATCCCCGCGTGCGCGAGGCGATCGGCCTGTGCTTCGACTTCCCCTGGACAAACCGTACGGCAATGTTCGGCGCCTACGAACGCACCGTCTCCTTCTTCCAGAAGACCGACCTGATGGCCACGGGCAAGCCCTCCCCGGAGGAGCTGGCGCTGCTCGAACCGTTCAGCGGGCAGGTGCCGGCCGAGGTCTTCGGCGAGGCCTGGATGCCCCCGGTTCCGGACGGATCCGGCCAGGACCGGGCGCTGCTCGCCCGCGCGGTGGCTCTGCTCAAGGAGGCCGGCTGCACCCGTGAGGGTGGGGCCTTGCGGCTGCCGGGCGGCAAGCCGATCGAGTTCGAGTTCCTCGATTCCGACTCCGTGTGGGAGCCGATCGTGCAGCCCTTCATCCGCAATCTCGGGCTGATCGGCATCAAGGCCCGCCAGCGGGTGGTAGACGCCGCGCAGTACCAAGCGCGGGTGCGCGACTTCGACTTCGATATCACGGCCCGCGCCGCCTCGGGTGACGCAACTCCAGGCCCGGAGCTGCGCGAGGCCTACGGCTCACGTGCCGCGGCGATTCCTGGCTCCAACAATCTGGCCGGCATCAGCGATCCGGTGATCGACGCCCTGCTCGACAGCATCGCCAATGCGGATTCGCGCGCGAGCCTCACCGTGGCCTGCCGCGCCCTCGACCGGGTGCTGCGGACCGGCCGCTACTGGATTTCGATGTGGTACTCGCCAGAGTATCGCCTTGCCCTGTGGGACATGTTCGGCCGCCCGGCGAAGCTGCCGACCTATGGGCTCGGCGTGCCGGCCCTGTGGTGGTACGACGAACAGAAGGCGCGGCGGATCGGCCGGGGCTGAGGACTGTCCATGCTCGCCTATATCCTGCGCCGCATCGCGCTGATGATCCCGACGATCTTCGGGATCATGCTCATCACCTTCGCCATCATCCAGTTTGCCCCCGGCGGCCCGGTGGAACGGGTGCTGGCGCAGCTCCAGGGCCAGCAGGAGGGCTCGCTCTCGCGCATCACCGGCGGGCAGGGTGACCTCGGTGGCGGAGCGGCCCGGAGCGGGGGCGGCGGCGACACGTCGAAGTATCGCGGCGCGCAAGGGCTCGATCCGGCCTTCATCAAAAAGCTCGAAGCGCAGTTCGGCTTCGACAAGCCGGCCTACGAGCGCTTCGGCAAGATGCTGTGGGACTACCTCCGCTTCGATTTCGGCCGCAGCTATTTTCGCGACGTCTCGGTGCTGGACCTGATCAAGGAGAAGCTCCCGGTCTCGATCTCGCTCGGCCTGTGGATGACGCTGATCTCCTACGCAATCTCGATCCCGCTCGGCATCCGCAAGGCGGTCGCCGACGGTTCGCGCTTCGATGTCTGGACCTCGGCCGTCGTCATCGTCGGCTACGCGATCCCGAGCTTCCTGTTCGGCATCCTGCTGGTGATCCTGTTCGCGGGCGGCTCGTTCCTGCAGATCTTCCCCTTGCGCGGCCTCACCTCCGAGAATTTCGAGTCCCTGAGCCTCTGGGGCAAGGCCCTGGACTATGCCTGGCACCTCGTGCTGCCGCTCTCGGCCCTGGTGCTCGGCGCCTTCGCCACCTCGACGCTGCTCACAAAGAACTCGTTTCTCGACGAGATCCGCAAGCAATACGTGGTCACCGCCCGGATGAAGGGCGTGAGCGAGCGGCGCGTTCTTTACGGCCACGTCTTCCGCAACGCGATGCTGATCGTCATCGCGGGCTTTCCCGGCGCCTTCATCACCGCCTTCTTCACCGGCTCGCTGCTGATCGAGACAATCTTCTCGCTCGACGGGCTCGGACTCCTGTCCTTCTCCTCCATCGTCGGCCGCGATTATCCGGTGGTGTTCGCCACGCTCTACATCTTCTCCCTGCTCGGTCTGGCGGTGAACCTCCTGTCCGACCTCACCTACACCTGGATCGATCCGCGCATCGACTTCTCGTCGCGCGGCGCCTAACGCGGCCTCGGTTTGCCGGTTGTGGAGCCGGCTGCTATCGGCGCGAACCCGCCGCCGGACGCCAGCCGTGACCGCCCTTCCCCTCGTCATCCGCCCCGAACATCCGGACGACGCCCTCGCCATCGAGCGCCTGCACGCCCGCGCCTTCGGCCCCGGCCGATTCGCCCGCACCGCCTACCGCCTGCGCGAGGGCGCCGCGCCGCTGCCCGAACTCTGCCTAACGGCACTGGTGGGCACCTATCTCGTCGGCTCGGTGCGGATCGGCCCGGCCGAGGCCGAGGGCGGATCGCTCCTCGTGCTCGGTCCGCTCACCGTCGATCCGAGCTTTTCCGATCGCGGCATCGGCACGCGCCTGATGCAGGCGAGTCTCGACGCTGCCCGCGCCGCCGGACACGGCCTCGTCGTTCTGGTGGGCGACGCGCCCTACTATGCCCGCTTCGGCTTCAAGCCGGTTCCCCCCGGCCGCCTCGCCCTGCCGGGGCCCGTCGATCCGGGGCGCTTCCTCTGGCTCGAACTCCGGGACGGGGCAAGCACCGGCCTTTCCGGCACGATCCGCCCGCTGCGGGGATAGGGCGACCGGACACCGCTTGACCGCCGGGGGCGGGGATCGGACACCAGGGCAAAGACTAAGAGTAACGGAACACTCCCGCCGTGCCGACCAGCGACGACCGCCGCTCCCCGCCCCGTTTCAACGCGGCCCGCTACTGCCTCGCGGAGAATGCCCGGCTGCGCGGCGACAAGACCGCCCTCGTCATGGTCGGCGACGGCGGCGCCGTCAGCCACCTCACCTATGCGCAAGCTGATCGCGCCGTGCGCGGCATCGCGGCAGGTCTGCTCGGACTCGGGCTGAAGGCCGGCGACCGGGTGATGATCCGCATGGGCAACGAAACCGACTACGTGCTCGTCTATTTCGGCGCGCTCGCCGCCGGCCTCGTCGCCCTGCCCTCCTCGCCGCAACTGACGGCAGACGAGGCCGCCTTCCTGATGGAGAATGCCGCCGTCGCCGTCGTGGTGACAGGCGAGGGCTTGTCCGAAATCGACGCCGGTGGTCCCGCGGGCTGCTTCCGGCTCGACTTGGAAAAGATCGCGGCGATGAAGGCGGGCGAACCGCTCTCCGACTATGCCGACACCGCCGCAGACGATCCGGCGACGCTTGTCTACACCTCCGGCACCACGAGCCGCCCGAAGGGCGTTCTCCACGCCCACCGCGCCATCTGGGGCCGCCGGCCGATGCATGCCCACTGGCTCGGCCTCAGCGAAGCCGACGTGATGCTGCATGCCGGCACCATGAACTGGACCTACACGCTCGGCGTCGGAATCACCGACCCTTGGGCCTGCGGCGCGACGACGGTGCTCTACAACGGCCCGCGCGACCGCGGGATCTGGCCCCGCCTCATCGCCGAGCAGGGCGCGACGATCTTCGCGGCGGTGCCGAGCGTCTACCGCCAGATCCTCAAATACGCCGACCTCGCCGCGCACGATCTCTCGCGCCTGCGCCACGGCGTCACCGCGGGCGAGGCGCTCTCTTCCGACCTTCACGACGCCTGGACGACGGCCACGGGCAAGCCCCTCTACGAGGCCCTCGGCATGAGCGAGATCTCGACCTACGTGTCGAGCGGCCCGACCATCCCCGTGCGTCCCGGCTCGCCCGGCCGGCCGCAGCCGGGGCGCCGCGTCGCGATCCTGCCGGCCGAGGGCCCACCCGAGCCGCTCCCGGCGGGGGAGACCGGCCTTCTGGCGATCCACCGCTCCGATCCGGGCCTGATGCTCGGCTACTGGCAGCGGCCGGAGGAAGAGGCGGCGGTCCTGCGCGGTGAGTGGTTCGCCGGCGGCGACCTCGCGAGCTTCGATGCGGACGGCTACCTCTGGTTCCACGGCCGCAACGACGACCTGATGAACGCCATGGGCTACCGCGTTTCGCCCGTGGAAGTGGAGGGCGTGCTCGCCGGCCATCCCGACATCGCCGAAGTCGGCGTGACGGAGCTGGCCGTGCGCCCCGACCTGCGGGTGATCGCCGCCTTCGTGGTTCTCCGCCCCGGCGCCGAGCCCGACGAAGAGGCCATGATAGCGTGGTGCGGCGAGCGCCTGGCCGCCTACAAGGCGCCCCGCGCCATCCGCTTCCTCGACGCATTGCCGCGCACCGCCAACGGCAAGGTCCAGCGCAAGCGCCTTGCGGAGGCCGCCGGATAGAGGGCTTTCCGGCGAAGTGGGGGCCAATTCGCTGAAGGGAGGCGCGACATGGCGAGGACCGAGCCTCGTGCTTGTTCGCGTGGAATCCGGCCGGTAGAGCGGGGGTGCCGCGCGCGACGAGACCCATGGCCCCGCTCCCGATTTCCGTCTTCATCATCGTCAAGAACGAGGCCGACCGCATCGGCGCCACCCTCGCGGCGGTGCGGGACCTCGCTGACGACATCGTCGTGGTCGATTCCGGCTCGACCGACGGGACACAGGCGCTCGCGGCCTCGCTCGGCGCCCGGGTGATGCACAACGACTGGCCGGGCTACGGCCGGCAGAAGCGCTTCGCCGAAGGGCAGTGCCGGCACGACTGGGTGCTCAACCTCGATGCCGACGAGGTGGTGCCGCCCGACCTCGCCGAGCGGATCCGGGCCGTTTTCGCCAACGGGGAGCCGACGCACGCTGCCTGGAGCATCGCCATCGCCGAGATCTTCCCCGGCGAGACGCGTCCTCACCCCTGGGCCTACGTGCTGACCCCGGTGCGGCTCTACCGTCGGGACTTGAGCACCTACTCCACCTCGCCGGTTCATGACCGGGTGGTGTTGGGCCCGGGCGTCACCGTCGGGCAGATCAAGGGACGCATCCACCATTTCTCGGTGCGCTCGCTCGGCGACCAGCTCGACAAGCTCAACCGCTACTCCGACCAGCAGGCCGACGATCTCGATGCGCGCGGCGTTACGATTCCGGCTTGGCGCCTCTACGTGGAGCTGCCGGGCAACTTCCTGAAGGCCTATCTCGGGCGCCGCCACTTCGTCCGCGGCGCCTACGGTTTCCTCACGGCGATGAACTACGCGATCTCCCGCCATCTACGCGTGGCCAAGCATTACGAGCGCCGCGTCACAACCCCGCGCCGACCGGGTTGACCCGCCGCCCCGGAGCTTCTACAGCCAAGCGGCGGGGAGACGTGGCCGAGAGGCTGAAGGCACTCGTTTGCTAAATGAGCATACCCCTAATAAGGGTATCGAGGGTTCGAATCCCTCCGTCTCCGCCACCTATGCACGACCCTTGCTAAGTCGCTGAAAACTAACGAAGTCCGGACCCATCTACGACCGACTTCGTACCGCAACTGTACCGCGGCTCCCAGGCGAATTCTGCACCATGAAACGGGGTCGATCCACAGGATCGAACCGCCGATCCTTGCCGTCCAGGCCGACGCGCGCCTGACGTAGGGCGCACGTGCGCCACCTGTGCGCCCGTGAAAATGAACAAACGTTCAGAATTGGGCAAGCGGGGCGACCCGCACGATCTTGGCGGGCCCGTCCCTGTAGCAGGGCACGAAGATCCGCCGGGGCTCCCGGGGCTGGGTCTTCCCGCCGCGCAGCCGCCGGCGGCCCCGGCGCGAGAGGGGCTGCCAGAAGGGATTGCGGGTGATCTCGACGGCGGCGAGGTCGCCCAGGTGCAGGGCCGGCGCGTTCGTGAAGGTCTGCTCGCTTCAGGGACGGGGCCGCTCGGCGCTGAAGTCGGCCAGCTCCTCGACCGCGACGCGCCGGCCGTAGCCGCGCTCGGCGTCGAGGTCCTCGGAGATCCCGACGTCCCCGAACCGGGAGGCCATCGTCACCCGGACGGGGCGCCCCTCGTGCCGGGCGAACAGGACCGGCACGGGATCCCGCCACATGGGGTGCCCGAGGCGCGCCTCGATCGCCGCGTCGAATGCGGCGTCGCCGGTCGGGTACTTCAGGGACGGGGCGAGCCGGGCGTAGTCGAGGAACTTGCGCAGGCACTCGGGCTGCGCCGGGTCGTCGATGTAGTCGTCGCAGTGCCTGGTCACGCCGCAGCCCTCTCTTCGTACTCGCTGACCTTCTGGTCGAGCTGCTCCTCGTCGAGGACGACCTCGCCCCCGGGCGTGCGGACGTCGGCGGGCCACCAATCCCCGCTGTCGCGGCCCCAGAAGGCATTGCTGATCGCGTCTTCGAGGGAGTAGGCCTCGAAGGTCATCGGGCAGAAGTACCGCTGGCCGTGAATGACGTGCGTGACGACCCGAGCCTCCCAGTCCGCCTCGTCCTTCAGCATGGCCACCACGGCCTCGCTCAGGGCCGTCTCGGCCGCGCCGAGGTCGGCCCACACCGTCTTGTCGCCCATCGGGGCCGCGCAGGCCTTCAGGCGGGCCTCGCGCCACGCCACCGCGGCGTCGTCGACCTTGGATCGCAGCATCGCCCCCTCCCTCAATCGCAGGCCGACCAGCACGCCGGCAGCCCCGTACTCGCCCGGGCTCGCCCCGCGGGCGGGACGACCAGGCCTGTCATGACGAGCCGGCCCTCCTTCCGGTGCTCGACGACCGGCGGGCGCGCCGGGGGCGTGGGGCCCCGATCGGGGACCGGATCGCCCGCGACGCGAGCGCGCCATGCGGCGTGCCCGGGGGACTGCGGGAATCGGCGGGCGAGCCGATCGAGTAGGGCGGCCGAGGGGGCGGGGCGGGTCACTGCACGATCTCCCAGTCTGCGCGGTCGAGGTCCTCGGGCTCGGGGGACCGGCGGTGCCAGCCGGACCCGTCGTTGCGCTGGAAGGCCCCCTCGTGGACGCGGTACCGAGATCCCGGCGCGCCCCGGCTGCGGATCGTCCGCCCCTCCTGCTGAGCGAGGTAGAAGGCCTGCCCGAAGTCCATGCCGCCCTCTTCGCCCTCGTAGGAGCTCAGGACCCCGCGGTACCGGGCGATCAGGGCCTCGACGCGCTGCTCGGAAAACTCAGCCCCCGCCCAGGCCTCGATCACGTGGACGACCTCGTGGACCATCGTGTCGGCGATGCTCTCGACGAAGGAGCCGAGGTCACCATCGTGGGCGTCCCGGGTGGCCAGGAAGGCCCCCAGGTTGATCGTGCAGAAGGCCGGCCCGTTCGGGTCAAACCCGCCGTCCTCGCGGGCGAGGTAGCTCGCGAAGCCGGGCTGCCAGTCGTGCTGCCGGAACTCGACGACGATGCCCGAGGGGGTGGTGATCGCGGTCACTGGCGCCTCGCGCAGTCGGGCAGGCCATCGGGTCCGACGAGGGGCTTCATGCCCTCGCCGCCCCAGGTGTACCGGCAGCCGGTCTTCGGGTCCGTCCAGACACGGACGCCTGCCACGCTCTCCCAGCCGTCGTCGCTCGGGGAGACCACGGTCCCGATGACGAGGAACCCCAGCGCCATCGCCAAGCACGCGAAGATGAATCCCATAGCCATCTTCCCTTCGTTCATCCCTTCCTCCTCATGGCCGCCTGTGCCCTCGCGCAGGAATCCCGGCACTCCGGCTCGCCGGCCGCCCTGTCGCGGCAGCCGTCCTGGCAGCGCGCGTAGGCCGCTATGCCCCGGGCGAACCGGGACGGCTCAGGGCGCTTGGGCCAGGGGCGGGTGAACTCCTCGTAGGAGAGACCCGCCGAGGCGGCGATGCCTTCCAGGGTCCGGCGGGCATAAGCCGCGTAATCGCTCATGCCTCGAAGGTCCCCGGCTCCGGGTGGAGGACGCTGAAGCGCGACAGGCGGACCCACGCCTCGTGAGCGGTCTGAAACGCCGTATCGCGCGCCTCCAACGACTCAGGCGCCCACTGACCTGTCGTCTTGTCGACACCGAGATCAAGGCCGGCATCCCCAGCCACGTCACCGCCGACCTGAACGCGCCCATGCAGGTGACCGAGGCCGAGATCCGCGAGCGCATGAGCGGCAACATCTGCCGTTGCGGCGCCTACTCCAACATCGTCGAGGCCATGACCGAGGGCGCAGGGAGGAAGGCATGAAGTCGTTCACCTACGAGCGCCCGGGCACGCCCGCCGACGCCGCGGCCGCCGTCGCCCGCACGCCCGACGCCAAGTTCATCGCCGGGGGCACCAACCTCCTCGACCTGATGAAGCTGCAGATCGAGACGCCGGCCCACCTCGTCGACGTGAACGGGCTGGGCCTCGACACGGTCGAGCCGACGTCCGATGGCGGGCTGCGCATCGGCGCGCTGGTGCGCAACACCGACCTCGCGGCGGATGCCCGGGTACGGAAGGACTACCCGGTGCTCAGCCGAGCCCTTCTGGCGGGCGCCTCGGGCCAGTTGCGCAACAAGGCCACCACCGCCGGCAACCTGCTCCAGCGGACCCGCTGCCCGTACTTCTACGACACCGCGCAGGCCTGCAACAAACGCCAGCCCGGCTCGGGCTGCTCGGCGTTGGACGGGGTCAGCCGGCAACTCGCGGTGATCGGGGCGAGCGAGGCCTGCATCGCCACCAACCCGAGCGACATGGCGGTGGCCATGCGCGTTCTCGACGCGACCGTCGAGACCGTCGACGCCAAGGGAGCCGAGCGCAGGATCGCCATCGCCGATTTCCACCGCCTGCCGGGCGACCGGCCCGAGGTCGAGACCGCCTTGCAACCGGGCGAGCTGATCACCGCGGTGACGCTGCCCAAGCCGCTTGGCGGGGTGCACGTCTACCGCAAGGTCCGTGACCGGGCTTCCTACGCCTTCGCCCTCGTGTCGGTGGCGGCCGTGGTCCAGCGCGACGGGACGGGACGCGCCGCCTTCGGGGGCTTGGCGCACAAACCGTGGCGCGTGGAGGAGGCCGAGGCCGGCTTCCCCAAGGGCGCCAAGGCCGTGGCCGACAGGGCGCTCGCCGAGGCCAACCCCACCGACGAGAACGCGTTCAAGCTGAAGCTCGCCGAGCGGACGCTCAACGCCGCCCTCAACGACGCAAGGGCCTGAGCCATGAAGTTCGACACCCCCGCCGGCCAGAACCCCATCGATCAGCTCAAGGTCGTCGGCCACCCGACGGACCGGGTCGAAGGCCACCTCAAGGTCACCGGTACGGCGCCCTACGCCTACGAATGGCACGACCCGCAGGCGAACCTCGCCTACGGGGTCATCGTGGGCGCCGGCATCGCCAAGGGCCGCATCGCCGCGATGCACCTGGCCGAGGCCAAGGCCGCGCCCGGGGTCGTCGCCGTCGTCACGCACGAGAATGCGGGCTCCCTCGGCAAGGGTGCCTTCTACGTGCAACGCTTCCTCGCGGACCCGGTGGTCGACCACTACCACCAGGCCGTCGCCGTGGTGGTGGCGGAGACCTTCGACCAGGCCCGCGCCGCCGCGGCCCTGGTCCGGGTCGACTACGCTCCCGAGGCCGGACGCTTCGACCTCGCCGCGCAGTGGGAGAGCGCGCCCGTGCCACCCCAGGGCGAGTTCGGCGGCCCGCCCGAGGCGAGCGTCGGCGACTTCGAGGGGGCCTTCGCCGCGGCACCGGTCAAACTCGACGAGACCTACACCACGCCCGACCAGGCGCACGCGATGATGGAGCCGCACGCCACCATCGCCTCCTGGGACGGCGACCGTCTGACCTGCCACACCTCCATCCAGCAGATGAACTGGGGCGTGCGCGACCTCGCCTTGACGCTCGGCATCCCCAAGGACCGGATCAGGCTGGTCTCGCCCTACATCGGCGGCGGCTTCGGCGGGAAGGGCACGGTCCAGGCCGACCTCGCGCTCGCGGCCGTGGCCGCCCGCGTCACCCGCCGGCCGGTCAAGGTCGCGCTGCAGCGGCCGCTGATGTTCAACAGCACCATCCACCGCCCGGCCACGATCCAGCGAATCCGCATCGGCGCCACGCGGGACGGGCATATCACCGCCATCGGGCATGATAGCCTCAACGGCAACCTGCCGGGCGGACGCACGGAACCGGCGACCGCCTCGACGAAGCCCTTCTACGCCGGTGCCAACCGGTGGACGCGCCTGCGGCTCGCCACCCTCGACCTCGCCGAGGGCAACGCCATGCGCGCGCCCGGCGAGGCTCCCGGGCTCATGGCGCTTGAGATCGCCATGGACGAGATGGCCGAGAAGCTCGGGATGGACCCGGTCGCGTTCCGGGTCCTGAACGATACCCAGGTCGACCCGATGCAGGGCGGCATCCCGTTCTCGACGCGCCCCTTCGTCGAATGCCTCCGGACCGGGGCCGAGCGGTTCGGCTGGGAGAGGCGTTCCGCCAGTCCGGCCTCCGTGCGGGACGGGCGCTGGCTCGTCGGCATGGGCATGGCCGGGGCGATCCGCGCCGCCAAGATCGCCAAGTCCGGGGCCCGGGTCCGCCTGGACGGAGGGGGCGTCGTCACGGTCGAGACCGACATGACCGACATCGGCACGGGTAGCTACACCATCGTCGCCCAGACCGCCGCCGAGATGATGGGCGTGACCCTCGACCGCGTCGTGGCGCACCTTGGGGATTCGAGCTTCCCCGAGACGCCCGGCTCGGGCGGCCAGCAGGGCGGACCGTCCGTCACGGCGGGGGTCTACGCGGCCTGCGTGAAGCTGCGGGAGGCGGTGGCCCAGAGGCTCGGGTTCAACTCCGGCGACGTCGTCTTCGCGGACGGCATGGTCCGCTCCGGCAACCGCGCCGTTCCGCTCGGGCAGGCGGCGCAGGCGGACGACATCGTCGCCGAGGACACGATCACGTTCGGCGACCTGTCCAAGAAGTTCGCGCAGCAGACCTTCGGTGCCCACTTCGCCGAGGTCGGCGTGGACGTGGACACCGGCGAGGTCCGCGTCCGTCGGATGCTGGCGGTGTGTGCGGCCGGCCGCATCATCAACCCGAAGGCGGCGCGCAGCCAGGTCATCGGCGGCATGGTCATGGGCATCGGCGCCGCCCTGACGGAGAGGATGGACGTCGATACCAAGCGCGGCTTCTTCGTGAACCACGACCTCGCGGGCTACGAGGTGCCGGTCCACGCCGACGTGCCGCATCTCGACGCCGTCTTCGTGGACGAGGTCGACCCGACCATGTCGCCGGTGAAGGCCAAGGGGGTCGGGGAGCTCGGCCTGTGCGGCGTCGCTCCCGCGGTTGCCAACGCCGTCTACAACGCCACCGGCGTGCGGGTGCGGGACTACCCCGTCACCCTCGACAAGCTGCTCGACGCGGCCTGAGCGACAAGGGGAGATAGGACATGCGCATTCCCGCCGGGACCGCCTCGCTCATCCTCGCCGCCGCCGTTGCGAGCGGCACCGGGCAGCCGTGCACGGCGGGGTCCTCCGATCCCGCGGTGACGGTCCAGAGGAGCGGCGAGCAACCGTCCCGGAAGGGGCCGCCGGAGAACTTCTCCGGCGCCGTCCGGGTCGACCCGATGCTCAAGGAGACGCCGCCGTCCCGAATGTCGGGCGGGCTCGTCACCTTCGAGCCGGGCGCGCGCACGGCTTGGCACACCCACCCACTCGGCCAGACCCTGATCGTCACGGCCGGGGTCGGCCGGGTGCAGCAGTGGGGCGGCCCCGTGCAGGAGATCCGCCCGGGCGACGTGGTACGCATCCCGCCCGGCGTGAAGCACTGGCACGGAGCCCTTCCCACCGCCGGGATGAGCCACATCGCCCTGTCGGAGGCGGTCGACGGCAAGGTCGTCGACTGGTTGGAGCACGTCACCGACGCCCAGTACGACGGCAGGTAAGCCGTCCCGCACGCCAGTCAGGCCACAGGAATTCCCATGCGCCCCAAAATCATCTGCCACATGGTGACGTCCGTCGACGGCAAGCTGCATCCCAGCCGCTTCACCGTCCCGGCATCGGGCGTGGACATGGCCCGGCTGCGCCAGCACTACGACGAGGTCTCCGCGAAGTTCGGCGCCCAGGGCTGGATGTGCGGGCGGGTGACCATGCAGGAGATCTCGAAGGGCAAGGCACGGACGGTGACCGGCCCCGGCATCTCCTCGCGCGAGCCGTTCGTCGGCGACCGGGGGGACCGGAACCTCGCGGTCGCCATCGACCCGCACGGCAAGGTCCACTACGGCCAGGACCATCTCCTCGGCGACCACGCCGTCGCCGTGCTCTCCGAGGACGTGCCCGATACCTACCTCGCGGAGCTACGCGAGGACGGCGTGTCCTATCTGTTCGCAGGCGCGGACGGTCGGGACCTCGCCAAGGCCATGGACGCGCTGGGCGAAACCTTCGGCGTCGGGACCCTCCTGCTGGAGGGCGGCGCCGCCATCAACGGCGCCTTCCTGAAGGCCGGCCTGCTCGACGAGATCAGCGTGCTCATCCACCCGGCCGTCGACGGGCTCGCCGGCGTGCAGAGCATCTTCGAGTATCCGGGCGAGCCCGACGAGCGGCCCGGCGCGGGCCAGGCGCTGCGTCACTTCCACACCGAGACCCTGGAGGGCGGCATGGTCTGGCTCCGATACCGCGTCGAGGAGGCTCCCAAGGCTTAGGAGCGGGCGCCGGGCAACGCTTCCGCCGGGAACCGTGAGGGAGAGGCCGGCTGCCTTCGCGGCCGGCCCGCCGCTCACAGCTCGACGCCGACGCTCGCCAGGAAGCTGTCCATCCGGTCGTCGACCTCGGCCTTCGTCTCGGCCCATGCCGGGACCGTCCGGAGAAGATTGTCGTGCCAGGCGACGAGGTTCGGGAATTCCCTGAACGGAAACTTCGCACGGTCAACCTGTGAGAAGGGCCCGGCGATGTCGATATCGGCCAAGGTCAACGCATTGCCAACCATGAACTGACGGCCTGCGAGATGCTGGTCGAGTACCTTTGCCGCAGCGCGGATCTTGCCATCGGCGAACGCGATGAGGGACACGTCCTTCGGCAAGCCCATGACCGTCTTGCCCACGCGCTCGTCAAAGATGGTGGTGGTGAAGGTGCGCCACTGTTCGCCCGACCAAAACATCCACTGGAGGACCTGGAAGCGTTCCTCCTGCGTAGTGCCGACCAGCGGCGAATTCACCTTGGCGGCTAGAGCGGCATCCGATCAGGTTGGATCGTAGGCGTCGTAGCCTGCGGCCGCGAGATAGTTGCGGCACTCCGCCGTTGAGAAGCGCCTGAACGCGAGCTTGATGGTGTCCCAGAGCTCGCTGACCGTGCGTGCTGCGTCCGCGCGCAAAATCGCCTTGAGCTTGGCGAAGACGAGTTCGATCGGATTGAAGTCGGGTGAGTAGGCCGGCAGGTAGAGCAGCCGCGCGCCGGCTGCCTCAATGCGCTCGCGGATGCCGCCGACCTTGTGGGCGGGCAGGTTGTCGAGCACGACCGTGTCGCCGCGCTTCAGGGCCGGCACCAGGGTTTCATCGACATAGCTGCGGAAGCGGGCTCCGGTCATCGGCCCGTCGAAAAGGGCGGTGGCCATGAGGCCGCTGGCGCGTAGGCCGGCCGTGACGGTGATGGTTTTCCAATGCCCGAAGGGGATGGCGACGCGGCACCGCTCGCCGCGCGGCGCTCGGCCGTAACGCCGCGCCATCTTCGTGTTGGTTGCGGTCTCGTCGAGGAACACGAGCCGGTCCGGATCGAGATCGAGTTGCCTCTCGAACCAAGCCAGGCGGGCTGCCTTCACGTCCTCCCGATCCTGCTCGGCCGCGTGGCCGGTGTTTTTTTACGCGTGATGCCGTGGCGCTTGAAGAAGCGTGACAGGCTGCTCACCCCGACCCGCAAGCCATGCTCGGCCAGACGGTCGCGCAATTCGTGCAGGAATAGTCCGGGCTGTCCCTCGTAGGTCCGTCGGATCAACATGGCTTGTGCCTCGACGGCGTGTGAGCGCTGATCGCCGCCCATCGGCTTGGCCTGTGTCCGCCCCTCCTGCACGAAGCTCTCGTGCCAACGCACCGCGCTGGCTGGGCTGACCTCGAAGCGCCGCGCCGCCTCCCGGCGCGAGGCTCCTGCCTCGATGGCCATGACGACGCGCTCACGCAGATCGGCGGACAGGGCAGACGGCATTCGGCTCTCCTCTTCGGAAGGCCGCACATCGAATCACATCCCCGCCCGAACCAAAACCCCAGACGATTCAACCCGCTCGGATCGCGCTCTAGGTATAGGTTGATCGCCGAGGACTCCCAGAGGATGGTGTCCCCGTCTTCCAAGACCGGCGTCAGGCCGTGGGGATTGAGGCGCGCCTTGAACGTGTCGGTCTGGCTCTCGCCTTTGAACAGGTCGACGTTCACGCGTTCCAGTTCGATGCCCATGATCTTCGCGGCCGTGTTGACACGGCGAAGGCTTCCCGAGCCCGCATCACCATAGATCTTCATTGCCATTGTGCTTGCCCTCGGCCCGGAGCCCATGCCCAGTCTGCCGAGCCGGATGTCGTTCATTCCGAGCAGGAATTGAATTCCACAGTTGGAATGCCATCTATTCCATTGCAGAATTCTCCTGCCGCATCCATGTTGGCCCGCGCCGTGGCCGTGGGCGGACGCCCCGACCGACATTCGTTGCAGGGAAACGGGCAGGATGGATAAGCTCGACGCGATGCGGGCGTTCGTGCGCGTCGTAGAGAGCGGAAGCTTCTCGCAGGCGGCACGGGACCTGGGCGTCAGCCAGTCGACGGTCAGCAAGCAGCTCGCCGCGTTAGAGGCGCGCCTCGGTACGCAGCTCCTCGCAAGGAACTCGCGTAACCTCGCCCTGACGCCCGCGGGTCAGGACTATCAGGAGGCGGCGGTCCGCATCCTCCAGGATCTCGACGCCGTCGAGGAGAGGCTTCTCGAAGGGCAGTCGGCCCCCTCGGGGCTTGTCCGCGTGACCTTGTCGCCGGCCTTCGGGAGGATGTTCGTCATCCCCAGGCTCCCGGATTTCAGGCAGCGCTTCCCGGACGTCGCGGTCGAGATGGAGGTCTCCGGTCGCCACGTCGACCTTATCGAGGAGGGCATCGACGTCGCGATCCGCATCGGCCGTCTCTCGGACTCGGCGTTGGTCGCCCGCCGCATCGGCGACATGCGGATGATGACCGTGGCCTCCGCCGGTTACCTCGCTCGCCACGGTACGCCGGAGACCCTGGACGGGCTGCGCGCCCACCAGCGCATCGGATACGTCTACCAGGGCGAGATCGTCGGCTGGGGCTTTGACGTGGACGGCCGGCCCGTCACTGTCGAGGGCGGGGGGGCGTTCCGGACGAACGATGCCGAGCATGTCCGGGGCGCGGTACTCGCGAGCCTGGGCATCGCCCATCATGCGAGCTGGCTTTTCACGGACGCGTTGGCCTCGGGAGAGGTCGTCCGGATCCTGGACCGGTATGCGCCCCCGCCGTTTCCGATCAACGCGGTCACCGCCGCCGGACGGCGCATGCCCTCCCGCGTGCGGCAGTTCATCGACTTCCTCGCCGCGATCTGCGCCGAGGAGCCGGAGCTACGGGTCGGCAGCGGTCGGGGCATCGGGGAGCGAGAGGCCTAGGCGCGGCCTCTCACGGTAGGACGCCGGACGGACCCTCCTCGGGGTTCCACACCACGCCGCCCCCTGCGGACCGTTCGACAGGTGCCGAGCGCCGCAGGTGACTGCCGGCGGGGACCAACGGGCCGTCCGGGCGGACCGCGAACCCCAATGGCGGATACGATCCACCGCGCCGGGCCCGGGTCAAGCGGAGCTGCGAACCTGCGCCCGCAAGCCGGCCAACACGATCAGGCACGTCAAGCCCAGGAGCGTTCCTGCGGCCGCGACGGGCGCCGTCGCGCCCCCGACGTCGAGGACGAAGCCGCCCAGCCCCGCGCCGACGGTGTTCGCGACCTGGATGGTGGCGACCTGGAGCCCGCCCGCGCTCTCCGCGTCGTCGGGGACGTTTCGGGTCACCCAGGTCGACCAGCCGACTGGGACCGTACCGAAGGTGAAGCCCCACGCGACCGTGAGCGCCGCGGCCCAGACCGGGCTGCCCCCGAGCAGGACGAGACCGGCCGCGCATGCCGCCAGGACCGCCGGCGCGAGTGCCAGCGTCAAACGGAGGTGCGCCCGCAGCAGCACCGGCGCCGCGAACGTGGTGCCTGCGAAGTTCGCGATGCCGAAGCCCAGCAGCACGGTCGAGAGCCGTCCGACGTCGAATCCCGATACGGTCTCGTGGAACGGACGCATGTAGGTGAAGAAGGCGAACTGGCCGGCGAAGACGCAGAACACCGCGAGCATCGCCACCCCGACCCCGGGGCGGCGCGCCACCGCCCTGATGCCGCCGGACGCGTCC